>WNFT01009868.1_pt1 | contig 10542 bp, 13 predicted proteins | sample 5400191 | NCBI WGS metagenome assembly WNFT01 (sample SAMN13153359, study PRJNA577476) | soil metagenome | isolation source: 80 cm saprolite under Madrone tree | place: USA:California | collected 2016-06-14 | reverse complement strand
GCCACGGCGGCGGCTCGTTCGGCTTTCGCACCGCCGAGGCGATGCTCGCTGCCGGGTTTCTGCCGGACGCCATCAGCAGCGACGTCCACAGCTTGAGCGTCAACGGGCCGGCTTTCGACCAGCTGGTGACGATGTCGAAATTCTTGTGTCTGGGGATGGAGCTGGTCGACGTGATCCGGGCGAGCACCGCCGCTCCAGCCGCGGCGCTCGGCCGCAGCGACATCGGCAAGCTGGATATCGGTGCGGTCGGCGATGCGACGGTAATCGAACTCGCCGAGGGCGATTTCGATTACCGCGATGTGCTAGGTGAGGTCCGCTCCGGACGCCGGCGGCTCGAAGCCAAGGGGCTCGTCGTGGCTGGAAAGTGGTGGCACGCGCCGCGGAGGTGAGTGCCGCCGCTCGCTCTAGTACCCCTCGCGCTCGAGACGCTTGCGCATCATCTTGCGGTGGCGACGGATGGCTTCGGCCTTCTCCCGCACCCGACGTTCCGACGGCTTTTCGTAGGATCGCCGCCGCTTCATCTCACGGAAGATGCCTTCGCGCTGCATCTTTTTCTTTAGCACTCGCAATGCACCATTGACGTCGTTGTCGCGTACGAAAACTTCCACCAGCGCTCATCCTTTCGCCGAGTCGTGTTTTAGAAGGCCAGGCGAGGGAGAGCCAAGCCAGCGAGCGTTGCTCCCGCGTTGAGCGAGGGCCTGCTTCGAGTTGACAACCGAGATTCTACTTTCCGCAATGAGCTTACAGTCTACCGACCCCGGGCACCAGCCAGGGACGGTGCATCGTGTCGTCCGATGGGATTACCTCCGGGAGGGAATCTGGAGCCGCGGCGCCGCCGCTTTCTCCCGCGCCGGCGCGGGTTTTTTCACGCCTTTTGAGCTCCTGAGCCTCCGACCATTTCCTAAATCCGCTTGTGCTGCTATTTATCGAGATCGTCATGGCTGCCGATCTTTCATGAAATTCGGGAGACCCATAAGTGGTGACGACGCAAAAGATTGCGAGGTTGAAATTGTGCTGCCGCGGAAATCTCGAAGCGGGCTTGACCGTCGATAATAGACGCCGGCGGTAGTCAATTATCTATTTGTCAGCGCCAGGAATTGAGTTGAGGTTTGATCAGCCCAAATATGTCTGAGTAGCTCGGTGGCAAGGATAAATGATGATGACCGACCCCCCTGTTGAACTCGACGAGCATCGCGGCATGGCTGCACAGAGATCGACGGAAATCCGTCGACGCCTCCACGAGGTCCAAGCCGATCAGGCGGTCCTGCGACGCCGACAGGAAGAATTCGAGCGCCATGCTGTCGCGACTCCTTCGATGACCTGGCCCGAGGCTGCGGCCAAGGCGGGATATCTGATCCAACTTTTCTCGGGAACACCTGAGGCACAGGATCCGCGCCGTGCAGAGCTAATCACGCAAGTGCTCGACGACCTCGCCAGATTATCTAAACAGTCAACGTTATAGGCCGGGGGTCGAAGACTCGTAAGGGGCGTCGGCCGGTACCATATTGCAATTTATCGTCGGCAGCGACCCGATCCGGGCGCCGACGGCTGAGAGATTGGCTTCCCTCTAGGGGGGCGGCGCGCACTCCCGCCTGCATTGCCAAAGATTGATCGCATCAATCGGTTGGATGGCTCCACTTCGCCATCTGTGAGCGCGTTTCACTGAACGCGGCGTAAACGGGACAGGCGCATTGGCTGACCACAGAATGCCATCTCACCCTCGCCAAAGCATGTTTCTCGGGCTCCGGGAACAGGCTCGCATCAAGCGGGGTAATGATGCGCTGGTTCGAGTTTCCATAATCGCATTTGGCGTAGCCATTGCGGCAATCGCGCCGGTCACTTGGGGGTGGAAAATCGCGCTGTTCTTAATGATCATGCTCCTGGTCGGAATAATAATGCCAGCAATCTCGCGGGCTCGGCGACATCCGTACTGAGCCGGTGCCGGCCGTGCCGGCCGGCTTTGGCGGGGAGATTCCCGATCAACCGGCACGAGGGTCCCAGCCTTCTGAATCCGTCCATTATGAAAGGCAAACTGATGGCAGCACCCGGAGCGAGACGCTCAGTCGAAGAACTGGCGCAGATACTCTACGAAGCGCGCGATCCCAGCGGCATTCCCTGGGTCAAACGAGGATTGACAGTTCGTGACCCCTGGCTCCAGGTCGCGCGACGGCAGATAGCGCAATCCGAAAATGTGTCGGAATGCGATGGGACGATTGGGTCATGATTGTCCGACTGACGATCGACCAGGACGGCACCGGCTTTCGCGCCAGGCTCTCCAAGCGCGATGACCAAGGTAACGTTCCCATTGGCGCCCCCGAGATTTTCCTGGTGCACACCAAGGAGGAGGCGAAAAAACGAGCGAAGGATTTGGCGCGCGCCTTGGGGCTAAAGACCTACCGTGTCGTTGATAAGACCCTCAAGGTCTAGCATCAGTTCCATCTCCGGCATTTGCCAAGGCACTGAAATCGCCGCCCGACCCCATTCCCTAGGCGCAGTGAGAGGCTATTCGGCCGCGGTCCGCTTCGGCTCACCGGCACGTCTAGAGGCGTGGCGGTCGATCTCCGCTTGGATCGCCGCGCCGGCCTGTCCCGTAAATTCCTCGTGACGACTCGTTGCGTACTCGTAGCTGCCGCGTAGGAGTTCCCGGCTCTTCTGGAAATGCGGATGGACAAAGCGCGCCATCAGCTCGTAATGCTTCTTGGTGGCGTCCCAGTCGGCCCAGTTGTGCGCCAATTCGCAAATTACGCCAAATCCCCCTGACCCGGAAATCAGCCGGTCGATATAGGCGATCGCGTCGTCGGGGGTGCCGATGCACCCGGTGCCAGTCTCGACCAACCATTCATAGGGGTCGGGGACGTCGGGCGGAATGATCGGGAAGGTGGCGATGTCGCGGAAATAGTCGGCGAAGGGCTGCACCCCAAACTGGACATTCCGGCGCGCTTGCTCGCGCGTCTCCGCGATGTGGAACATTCCGACGACGCGCCAGTTTTTGCGGTCGGGGACGTGGCCGTTGGCCCGTGCCGTTTCCTCGTAGAGTCCCCAATTGGCGGTGTGCCGCTCCATCGCCGCGGGGCTCGTGCCGCCGATCGACAGCATCCCGATCCCATATTTCCCGGCGGCCAACGACCCGGCCGGCGAGCGCGCCGCGGCGACCGCCAATTCCATCGTCGGAGGCGTATAGGGACGCAATTGCAATTGTGCGTCGGTCAGGTTGAACCAGTCGGTCTTGCGGTTGACGATCTCGCCACGCAATAGCGGGATGATGACCTCGAGCGCCTCGTTCATCATCTTGCGCTGGGCGCCGGGGTCGATGCCGATTTTGAGCGCGTCATGGACGAGCGCGCCCGGCCCGACGCCGAACATCGCCCGACCCCGCGTCATGTGGTCGAGCTGCACCATGCGGTCGGCGAGCATGAACGGATTGTGATAGGGCAGCGAGACGACACCGGTGCCGAGGCGGATGTGGCGGGTGCGCTGGGCGGCCGCCGCGATGAACATCTCCGGGCAGGCGATCAGCTCGAAGCCGCCCGAGTGATGCTCGCCGATCCACGCCTCGTGATAGTTGAGCCGGTCGAGATGCTCGAGCAGCTCGAGGTCGCGCTCGATCGACAAGGTCGGGTTCTCATCGTGATTGTGGAACGGCGCCAGAAAGATGCCGCTGCGCAGATAGAGGTCGTCCATGCCGAGTACTCCGGCAGTTAGCTTGGCTGCGGCCGATGGTCGGGCATCGGCATCGCCCCGGCAAGCGAATTTCCCCAATCCGCGCTCCTGCTGCTATCATGGCAGCCATTACCGCCAGGAGGAGGGGCAGCAACATGTCAGAGCTCGGCGCCGACACGATGCGGGGTGTTCCGTGGCCTTCCAACGGCCTCAGCGAGATCCCGTTCCGGCTCTACACCGATCCCGAGCAATATCGGCTCGAGCAAGAGCGGATCTTCAAGGGTCCGACCTGGAGTTTCCTGTGTCTCGCCTCCGAGATCGCCCAGCCTGGCGATTACATCGCCACGACGATCGGCGAGACGGCGGTGGTCGTCACCCGCGACGCTGCGGGCGGGATCAACGCCTTTGTCAACCGTTGCGCGCATCGCGGCAACCTCTTGTGCTTCGAGCGGCAGGGGAATGTCAAAGAGATCAAGTGCATCTATCACGGCTGGACCTACGACCTGACCGGCAAGCTCACTGGTGTGGCCTTCGAGCGCGGGGTCAAGCGCCAGGGCGGCATGCCGCCCGAATTCCGCAAAGACGATCACGATCTCGCCCGGCTGAAGGTGTCCGAGATCTGCGGTCTCGTTTTCGGCTCATTCCGGGATGACGCGCCCGATCTGGAAAGCTATCTTGGGCCGCAAGTCGTCAGCGGGATCCGCCGCGTCCTGAACCGGCCGGCCCGCATCCTCGGCCGCAGCACCCAAGTTTTGCCGAACAATTGGAAGCTCTATTCCGAAAACACCAAGGACACTTACCACGCCAGCATCCTGCATTCATTCTTGACGACGTTCCGCATCAACCGGCTGAGCATGCCGGGCGGCATCTACATCGATGACACCGGCGGTAATCATTTCAGCCAAGCCAAGCTCGACTATGCCGCCGAGGACGCCGACTATAAGCGCGAGGGGCTGCGCTCGGATACCGATCTGCGGCTCGAGGATCCCTCGGTAATCGAATCCGTCGACGAGTACGGCGACAGCGTCTCGGTGCAGATCCTGACGATCTTTCCGAGCATGATATTGCAGCAGATCCGCAATACGATCGCGGTTCGCGTGATCCGGCCCCGTGGTGTCGAGAAGACCGAGCTCGACTGGATCCATCTCGGCTTCGCCGATGACGACGAGGCGATGACCGAACGGCGCCTGCGGCAGGGAAATATGGTCGGTGCTGCCGGCTACATCTCGATGGAGGACGGTTGCGTCGGCGGCTTTGTCCAGCGTGCCCTGCGTTTCAACGACGCCGACAGCGGGGTCGTAATGATGGGCGGCTACGACGCCGCCTCGCAGCCCTTCCGCTCCAGCGAGGCGGCGATCCGCGGTTTTTGGAAGAAGTACCGCGCGCTGATCGGCGACTGACGAATTTTCGCGGCATGGACGATCTCACCGTACGGCTCGGCGTCAATGAGCTGATCGCTGCTTATGTCGATTGCATCGACGAGGACCGGCTCGAAGAGTGGCCCGATTTCTTTGTCGAGCAGTGCCGCTATGTCATCACCAGCCGAGCGAGCCACGAGGCCGGTTTGCCGCATGGCGTGGTCTATGCGGCCTCGCGCGGGATGCTGGTCGATCGGGTGACCGCACTCAGGCGCGCCAACATCTTCGAGCCGCATCGTTACCGCCACATCGTCGGCCCAATCCGGGTCGAGCAGGTCGATGCCACGGTGGCGCGGGCGCACTCGAATTTTATCGCCGTACGGGTCATGCATGATGGCGAGATGAGTCTCTTCGCCGCCGGCCGCTATCTCGACCGCATCGACATGACGAGCAATCCCTACCGCTTCATCGAGCGCCTCGTCGTCCTCGACAGCCAAAAGATAGACACGTTGCTGGTGATCCCGCTGTAGGGAGAGTACAGCAGTACAGCCTTGCACCCGGTCGGTTCAGGCGCCGGCCCGGGCTCGTTGGCGCCGGTGTTTTGCCTTCAGCTTGGCTTTGCGTTTGTTTGCGCGGATTGTCTGGCTCTTTCGGACCGTCTTCATTACCCGGAACTCTCATCTGCGGCGCGGACGAGCCATATAGCAGCCGAAGCCCGGCCCGCCGACCCCGCTAATCGTCGCGGTGGTCGGCGGGGTCGGGATAGGCTCGTCAAATCTTCTCGTGCATTCTCTCGAAGTCGGCTACCTGCCGTTCTGCTTCTTGGCGCGCAATTCCGTAGCGCTCTTGAATTCTGCCGACAAGCTGATCGCGCTTGCCCTCTACGACCTTCCAATCATCGTCGGTCAATTTGCCCCACTTCTCCTTGGCCTTGCCGACGAACTGTTTCCAATTTCCTTTCAGTTGATCGCTGTTCATTTTGGCACCTCCGTTCGTGATGTTAATCACATTGGAGGAACAGCGAGAAAAGCTTAGGGGTTCCCAGTCCGGGTGAGCGGCGCGTTAAGCGGGTTTTGGACTAAGACCGCTTAGCCTCATCGGCGCCGGCGAAATAGAGCTTGGGGTCGGCGGCACGGATATGGGCTTCGGGGAGGCCGAGCTCGCGGCGCACGATGTTGGTGCCTTCGACCAGCGCCACGCATTTGTAATAGGCGATGCGGCGGGAGAGGCCTTCGCGGCCGAAGCCGCAATCGGTGGTGATCACCAGTCGCTCGGGCGGGATGTATTCGAGCGCCTTTCTGATTAGGGCAGCGACGTGTTCGGCCGGCTCGACGGTGGTGATGCAGTGGTTGACCACACCGATGCCGATCTTCTTGTCGGTCTTGTATTGGGCGAAAAGCGGCAGGTCCCGGCCGTCGCTCGAAGCGCATTCGAAGGTGATCACGTCGGCGTCGAGCTGCAACAGATAAGGCAAGGCGCGCTCATAGCTCGGGACCTCCCAATAGACCCGCTGCTGGTTGGGGTTGCCCCAGCAGGTGTGCACCCAGATCTCGGCATCGACGCCCTCGAGCTGACGGTTGAAGGCCATCGTCTGGAATTCGAGATCGGCCTCGGTGCAGTCCGGGCGGGTCGTGAGCCCATGGTGCCGCGGCTCCTCGACCTGGATCAACGGACACCCGGCCGCGGCGAGATCACGCAATTCGGCGTTCATGATGTCGCACAGGTCGAGGACCATCGCCCTGTCGTCGGCGTAGTGCTCGTTCCACAGCATGCTGGCCAGGGCCGGCGCGCAGATCGCGCCGAACTTGACGGGCCGGTCGCTCAAGCGCTGGGCGATCTGCCACAGCGCCGCGTATTCGAGCGGCCCGCGGCTCAGTTTCTCTTTGACGATCGCCGGCTGGTAGGCCTCCTGGACCTCCCACAGGATCCGGCCGGGGCGGATGTCATGCCGCGCCATCCAGCCCTGCGAGGTGCTGCGGTGGCCATGGATGCCGCCCAATCGCTCGATCGGGTAGAAGAACCACGACTTGCCGCCAACGACGAGGTCGAATCGGCTGTCGCCATCGGTGACAATGTCGAGCCCGGCCGCTTCTTGTGCATTGATGATTGCCGCGACGGCGTCGAGATACTGCTCGCGAAACAGAGAGTCGCCGAGGGCCGCCTTGAACGAGCGGCCGTCGAGGCTGCGGTCGAACCACAGCGGACGCGGGTAGGAGCCGGTGATCGCCGTCGGCAACACCATGTCGCGGGTGGTCTTTAGCATCGCTCAATTCCCTGTGGATTTCACCACGGAGGCACAGAGAACACGAAGAAACAAAAAGATAATTCTATTTTACTTATAATTCTCCGTGATCTCTGTGCCTCCATGGTAAATTTTTCTTGAATCTCAGGCACTGTCGAAGATCGCCTCCGGCAAGAGTGCCGAGACGACGTAGTTCGGAACGTCGACGACGTTGGAGATGCGCAGATCGACGGCGACCGAGCAGATGACATAGGCCTGCTGGCGGCTGAAGCCGCGCTCCTGCAGCAGCTCCATCATGTTGAGGACGGCGTTGCGGCAGGCGAGGGTCAGGTTCTCGGCCTCGATCTCGCCGTCCTGGTTGATCGGCATGCCCATGACGCCGAGGAAACGCTCGGGTACGGCGTAGCGGGGATCGATGAAGTAGCTGGTCCGCGAAAATACCGGCGAGGTGAACTTGCGGGTGTCGGCGAGGCCCTTGTGCACCTTGAAGCGCACCACCGCCGTCGCACCCATCTCGACCGCGGTCACGCAGACCTCGCCGTCGCCTTGCGCGAAATGCCCGTCGCCGGTCGAGAACAGCCCGCCCTCCTTGAAGACCGGCAGAAACAGCTTCGACCCCTTGGTCAGCTGCTTGACGTCGAAATTGCCGCCGTTCTCGCGCGGCGGCAGGGTGCGCAAGCCGGCAAGCCCGCAGGCACCCGTCGGCACCGCGCCGGTAGCGTCGGGTGGAAAAGCAAGGCCGCCCTTGTCGATGACGCGTTGCTCGCGGGCCGTCCATTCGGCGAGCTTGTCGGCTGAGGGCGCCACCCCGGAGACTCCCATAAAGGGGCCGCCGGGGATGCGTACACCGGGGATCTCGGCGGAGGTCGCCCAGCCATCGCGGATCTGCCAATGCACGAGAAACGGCTCGGTCATCACGTCGCGCAAAAACCCGAGACCCGGGATGATCGCGCTGAAGGCGACCGGCTCGGCGATGATGTCGGTGAACTCGATCTCGAGGATGTCGCCGGGTGCCGCACCCTTGACAAAGACCGGCCCGGTCAGCGGGTGCACCGCACCGGCATCGAGCGAGGCAAAATCGGCGACCGTCGTCCGTCGAGCGCGTCGCGCGTTTCCAGCGCGACCTCCTCGCCCTCACCGATCTCGACGACGGGTGCGATGTCCGGATGAAAGCGGTTGTGCCCACAACCCGGCTCCTCGCCGAGCCGCTTTTGCCGATCGATGCGGATCGAGTGCATGAGAGCCCTCCTCTTGGCGAACACCACAGAGGCACGGAGGACACGGAGAAAACAAGGGATAAATCTATCTTGTAATCTCTGTGACCTCCGTGCCTCTGTGGTAAATTGTTCTTCAACTCCGATCGCGGTCGGCTGCAACGCTGCGGCGGATCGAGTGAATTGAGATCGCTGTACCTCCTGACCATATCTGGGCCATCTGACATATTACTGGAATCGTGTCATGACGGGTTGGGCGCGCATCAACCAGCAGGGCCGGATTGTGATCCCGGCGGAATGTCGTGCAGCGGCTGGTCTGAAGCCGGGCGACGAGGTGCTGATCGAGCCGATCGGCGAAGGCGAATTACGGTTGCGCACCAGGCGGCAGGCGATCAAGGAAGCGCAGGCCATCGTAGCGCGATACCTGCCCAAGGGGCGCGATCTGGTGCAAGAGCTGATCGACGAACGCCGTGACGAGGCGGCGCGTGAATGATGCCGATATCGTCGTCGACGCGTCGGCGGTCATCGCCCTGTTGGTTGGCGAACCCGTTCACTAGCTTCGACCCCTTGCGCCTCCCGAATGCCTCGATCAGCGCAGTAAACCTGTCGGAGGTACTGGCGCGGCTGCAGGAAATCGGGATGCCCGAGGATGACGTCGCCGTCGCAGTCGCGAGACTGAACTTGCGCGTGGTCGCCTTCGATGAGCTGCAAGCACGCGCCACGGCGCAACTGCGTTCTCTAACCCGGCATTTCGGCCTATCGCTCGCCGACCGTGCTTGTTTAGCTCTGGGTGACAGACTGAGATGCGCTGTGGTTACCGCCGATCGGATATGGGCAAGCCTGGATGTTGGGGTTGAGATTGTGGTGATCCGCTAAATCGCGGCGAACCCTCCCTTTACACCGGGTTTAGTCGAAGGTCAGGACGGTGCGGGCGACCTCGCCGGCCTTCATCGCCCGGAAGGCTTCGTTGATGTCGCCGAGCCGGCCGCGCTTGGTGACCATGTCGTCGAGGTTGAGGCGGCCCTGGCGGTAGAATTCGAGATAGGTCGGGATGTCGTAGCGGAAGCGGTTGGAGCCCATCCGCGAGGTCTGGACCTTGCACTCCGGGCGGATCGCCATCCACGGGAACTCGATCATCGCGTCGGGCGGCAAGACGCCGACGATCGTCGCGGTGCCGCGGATCGCCAGGCTCTCGATCGCCTGTCGCACCAGCGTTGCGTTGCCGACCGCCTCGAAGGCGTGGTCGACGCCGGCGCCGCCGGTCAACGCACGCACCGCCTTGACCGGGTCGTCCTCGGCGCTGTTGACGAAATGCGTGGCACCGGCGCGCTCCGCCATCGCGCGCTTTGAGGCAAACTGATCGACGCCGATTATCTGGCGCGCGCCGCCGATGCGCGCCCCCTGGATGATCGACAACCCGACCCCGCCGCAACCGAAGACCGCCACCGTCTGCCCGGCTTCGAGCCCCGAGCTGCGCAACGCCGCCCCCACCCCGGTCAAGACGCCGCAGCCGACCAGTGCGGCCTTGTCGAGCGGCAATTCGGGGTCGATCTTCACCAGCGAGTTCTCGTGCAGCAGCATCTTCTCGGCATAGCTCGAAATGCCGATGAACTGGCGCAGCGGCTGCCCCTGTTGCGAGAGCCGCGGCGTCGCAGCCTCGGGCCGGGTGACGAGGCCGCCGGTACACAAATTCGGATGGCCGGAGAGGCACTGCGGGCAGTTGCCGCAAAACCCCGAGAGGCAGGCGACGATGTGGTCGCCCGGCTTGACCGCCGTCACCTCGGCGCCGACCGCCTCGACGACGCCGGCGCCCTCATGGCCGAGCACGATCGGCCGGTCGAGCGGAAACCGCCCCTGCCCGTCGACGACGTGCAGGTCGCTGTGGCACACCCCGGTCGCGGCGGTGCGGACCAGCACCTCGCGGCCCCACGGCTTGTCGATCTCGACCGCTTCGATCGTCAGCGGCTCGTGCACCTTGCGAAAGACCGCGGCGTTGATCTCCATCATGTCGGCCCTCTGAGGCGATCGGAAAACCTCGCGCAGTTTACCCCCGCGTTGTAGGGCGGAA
>WNFT01006172.1_pt1 | contig 10542 bp, 15 predicted proteins | sample 5400191 | NCBI WGS metagenome assembly WNFT01 (sample SAMN13153359, study PRJNA577476) | soil metagenome | isolation source: 80 cm saprolite under Madrone tree | place: USA:California | collected 2016-06-14 | reverse complement strand
TGTGGCCCTGGCATCGGCCGCAGCTCCGAGCGCAGCGGCATCCAGGTCATGTCGGGCATCTGGAGGCTTGCGTCGTGGTTTCCTGGGACGTAGAGCAAAGGGACGTCAAGCCGGCTCACAAGGTATTCCAGGTAGTCGAACGGCAGGTCGCCGCATCCGAGCACCAGGTCCGGGTTCAGCCGGGGGAGGCGGTCACCGTAGAGCGATTCGTCGACCTCGTCAGCGACGGCGAGGATGCGCGTCTTTTCCCAGGTGGGCCGACTAAACGCGCTTGAAGCGGAGCGCGGTCCAGTTGTCGTCGATCGCGACGAAGGCAACGGCCTTGTAACCGGTCTGCCCGGTAATCTCGCCGAGGACATCGCGCTGCACCCACCACGGGGTGGCAGGAAGGTCGGTGGCGCCTTTCGTTTTGCCGCCTTTCGGATACGTGATCCAGAGCAGGCCGCTCGGTTTGATGGCGTAGATCGCGGCGGGGCCAAGCCTGCGCAGCTCATCGACGTCCTTCACGAAGAGCAGAACCGCGTCAAAGCTGTCGTTGGGCCCGAGCTCGGCCTTGATGTCCGCCGGCCCGGGGCTCAGCTGCGAGATGTATCCCTCCGGTGCGTTCAGCACCGCGACGTGATGCCCAGTTGCAAATCGCAGCTTTTTGGCCAGGGGACTGAGGCCGAGCTTGTCCGGGCCGATCGCCGGCAGAGAGCGCTGTGAGTCGAGGTGTCCCAATGCGAGACACACATTAGAAGGTAGGGGCCGGGCTTGCGCCTAAGGCGCGCGGAGGATCTCGATCGCGCGCTTTCCGGCGGCAAGCCACGCCGGATCCTCGAGCCATGTCTCGACGCCCCACAGCAGGGCGACGTCGAGCGGCTCCTGGCGATAGTCGATCGCGCTGGCGGAAAGGTCGGCCGGCGTGAACGTCCGGTCCGCGCCCCAGGGCTGCGCCTGCACCTCAGTCAGCCACATCTCTTTGCCCGCGGCGTGGGCGCGGTCCGCCCAGAACGCGATCGATTGCTGCTTCCAGGTCGAGCGGAGAGCGATGGGCGTGAAGTCTCGCCAGGGGATGTAGGGCCCGTCGAGGTAGACGTCGAGCCCGAACGCATCCCCGGCCGCGAGGGCCTCGCCCGGATGGCCACTCGCGCCTCCGATCAGAAACAGCAGCCGAGGCGTGAAGACCTGCACCGCATCAAAGGTCGAGTTCAGCGCGTTGAACGAGGTGATCACGACCTTGCGGCCGGGATCGAGCCTGTGCACCTCGCCGACCTCCCACGCCACCCGAGCGCCTTCGATGACGTCGTAACCCGTGTACGAGTTGACCACCTTGTCGAACGGCTCGTTCTCGACCTGCCACGCGTAGAGCAGCGGCGAGGATCGATAGCGCGTGATGCTCGACTCGAAATACCGGCGGTATGCCGCGCCGGACTGAACCGCGTCGATGTTCGGTTGCTCGCGTCCGCCCGCCCACTCGGGTTGGTGCAGCTCGGGAAACAGAAAGTTGCGCGCTCCGATCGTCAGCACGGCGCGTGTCTCGATCGATGATGACTGGTTGTGCACCGCTATCACCTCGAGCAGCTCGTCGACTGAGCTGAAGTCGAGATCATCGGGAGTCGGTTGCACGAAATCCCAGTAGACGGGCAGGCGGACGACGTCCGGGTGGGTCGTGTCGAGCAGTCGGGCCAGGTCCTCGCCTGGATCGCGATGAGCCTGCTCGGAGGCCAATGGGCTGAAGCTGAAACCCGCAAGCGGCGATGCCGGCGTGTGGGGCCAGCTCTCGCTTCCCAGGGCAAGCGCGACCACCACCAAGACGATGAGGCCCCTCATCTCAGAACCAACGCGCCGCGACCGGCCGGCACGGGTTTTTGGCAAGGCTCAAGCGTTGCTGGGGTGGAGGGTCGGACGCTCATATGCATCGTGCCTGGATCGTTGCCATGGGTTTTGTCCTCGCCGGCCTCGGAGGGCTTGGCGCGTACTTCCTGCCTGTCTTCCAGGCCACCGCGACCTCGACCACGATCTCGGGTTCGCTGCCGAACCTTAACCCGGTGCAACCGCCGACCCAGCCGTTCACGGTGCTGCTGCTGGGGTCGGACGACGACTCGAAGTTTGTCCCAGACCGCCTCAACACTCAATCCATGATCCTCTTGCGGGTCGATCCGGGCAGCAAGCAGGCAACCATGCTCTCGATCCCGCGCGACCTGTGGGTGCAGATTCCGCACCAGGGCTGGGGCAAGATCAGCTGGGGCTACCAGTTCGGCGGAGCCCCGGGGGCGGTCGCCGCCGTGGAAAGCAACTTCAAGGTCCACGTCGACGACTACGTGTGGATCGGCCTCAACGGCCTGGTCAAGTTGATCGACATGCTCGGTGGCGTGAACCTCCAGGTCACGAATCCTGTGATGGACGACTACTACCCCGCCGACCTGAACAGCGCGAACGACCCATATGGGTACTACCGCGTCGCGGTGCTCCCGGGTGCAACGCGCATGGACGGCGTCCAGGCGCTGCAGTACGTCCGATCGCGTCACGGCGACGTGCGGGGTGACTTCGCCCGCTCGGAGAGGCAGCAGCAGCTCCTGCTCGCGCTGAAGGCAGAGGGCTCGCACCTGAACGTGGCCGACCTCCCGGCCCTGGCGAGAGCCTTCAACGGCGAGATCAAGACAAGCATCGGGGCCGACAGGCTGCGCGCGCTCATGTCCACAGCGAGCGATTTCAACGGCCCCAACATCCATCGCGTCGTCCTCGTGCCCCCGTACACCTCGGAGGGATTCGCAGCCGGCCAGAGCGTCGTCTTCCCGGACTGGGGTCACATCCTGCCGCTCGTCCACCAAAGCTTTCCGTGACGCGCTGGCTGATCGGCGTCGGTTTGCTCGTCGCGATGGTCGCCTTCGGGGCGGGCGTGTATGAGGCGGCCGGCTACCTCCGCGGCCACCGCAATGTGGTTCACCGTCCCACGGAGGTATCCGCACCCTCGCTGCCCGGCACGATCTACGTCGTCCAGAACGGCGCGATCTACCGCTTCCAGCACGGCAGCTTCACGCAGATCACGTCAGAGAGCGGCTGGATGCAACCCAGCGCCGCCCCGAACAACCAGCTCGTCGCAGTGCGGCGACAAAGCAACTATTCGGACCTTTACCTGCTGTCCGCCGCGACCGGCAAGGTGGTCGCTCAGCTGACCCACGATTCCTCGACGCGGGCGGTCGAGGACAACCACTGGGTCTTTTACCCCCGTTTCAGCCCGGACGGCCACACGGTCTTCTACGACTTTGACCCAAAGGATCCCTACAGCACCTACCGCCTCGACCTGGCGATTTTCGCGAGCCGCCTCGATCCGAGCTCGCGGGCCGCGGTGTGGACGCAGCCGAACCAATACACGGGCGGTGACGTGAATCCAGTTCCGCTCCGCGGCGGCGCGCTGATCTATACGAAGTACTCCATCGATGACTCGTTCCAGGTCCATTCCCAGATCTGGCTGCAGCGGCGCCCTGGGAGCCTGGGCGTGGCGCTGACCGCCGCCGAGGCGGGGTGCCACGAGCCGGCGGTCTCGCGCGACGAGAAGCTGCTCGCGATGGTGTGCAACCACGGCTCGAACCAGATCGCGAACCTGGAGGTCGCCACACTTGACGCGCAATCGCTGACCCTGGGCTCGCCGGCGACGCTGGTGAGCGGGCAGCTCGTCGCGTCGCCGGCTTTTTCCCCCGACAGCAAGACGATCGCCTTTCTCACACCCGCCTCATCCGGCGGCCACTTTCAGCTGTGGACGGTTGGCTCGTCAGGCCCGGCGTCGATGCGGGCGATCACCAGCGACCTGGGCCTTGACGCCCATTCGGCTCCCGTATGGGTGGGCGGGTAGCGCATCGGTGGAATCCAAGAACCGTCCAATAGTGGTAGTAGCCGAATGGCTTCGTGCGCGTTTTGTTAGCAGGAGACGAATGGTGAGATTCAGAACCAAGTCCGACGCGCCCGACCTCCACAGCCAGCTCGAGTCGCTGCTCGACCAGGTGTGGCGGTCGGAATCCGACTGGCGCCTGTGGGATCGCCTTGACGCCGCGGTCACGCTCGAGACGCTCCGCGAGAAGCGACTCAAGCGCGCCGACCTCGACAAGGCGGCCTAGGCAGCCATGAACCGGCAGTCTCCTCGCCACGTGCGCGGCGAGGAGGGCGGCCGTTGCGCCTTTGTCCTCTCCGGCGGAGGAAGCCTCGGTGCCGTCCAGGTCGGAATGCTCCGAGCACTTTTCGAGCGCGACTGCTGCCCCGACATGTTGATCGGTACATCGGTCGGCTCCGTCAACGCAGCCTGGGTGGCGGCCCAACCCGATCACGACGCGATGGACGGGCTGACCGAGATCTGGCTAGGCCTGCGCCGGCAGCACATCTTCCCGTTGAGCCCGGTCACCAGCGCCCGAGGCCTGCTGGGCCGAAGCAATCACTTCATCGCCAACGACAGCCTCCGCTCGCTCCTCGAGCACCACATTCCGTACGAGCGCCTGGAGGATGCTGCGATCCCCGTGCACGTCGTCGCGACCGAGCTCAAGAGTGGGCGGGCGACGATCCTCAACTCCGGTCCCGCGGTGCCTGCCCTGCTGGCGAGCTGCGCCATCCCCGGTGTCTTTCCCCCTGTGACGATCAACCGCCGCGAGTATGTCGACGGCGGCGTCGCCAACCACACGCCGATCACGATCGCGATCGAGCTGGGCGCAACCAAGATCTTCGTTCTCCCGGTCGGCTATCCGTGGCTCAACAAAGAGCCGACCAACGCGCTGGGTATGGCCCTCCACGCGCTGGCACGCATCGTCGAGCAGAAGCTCGACGCCGAGGTCGAGGCCAACCGTGCCGCGGCCGATATTCACGTGCTGCCCGCTCTCGACATCGCGGACGTCTCACCCGCTGACTTCAGTCACACCAAGGAGCTCATCGACTGGGGCTACAAGGCGGCGCGGCGCTACCTCGGCGGCGCGGCCAACGGACGCAGCGTCATGCCCGCCGGGCGCGTGCAGGGCGCATTTCCAGAAAAGGCAAAGCGTTCCCTGCGCCTCGACCCGTCCGCCGTGCGAGCGGCCTAGCCGCCTCTGGCATTCGGCGCCGGGCGCGCGCAGGGCCGCACCGATTGGACGGCCAGGGTGGGGGGCGTGAGCCGGTTGGCTTTTCCTAGAGGACCGACTTCACCCGCGAGCGAAGCTCGCCAGGCAAGTCGCGGACGTGATCCGGAATGCGGATGTAATCCGGGATCGCCTGCCGGATCTGTTGGATGAGGTTTTGCCTCTGCCGGCGGCGGTAGATCATCCAGCCCAAAACCCCCAGGCCGACGACCGCGGCCAGCACGCCGGCCATGATCGCAACCGATGGAACGCGGCTTTCTGCCGTCTCGCGCACCTCGTCGATCTCGCCCTCCGACATCTCGATCGTCCGCCGTCCCGCGGCTACCGTGTCATTCATCTCTTTGGATCCGGTTCGCATGCCGACCTCCTCGTTCATTGACCAACTACTTTCCCCCCGAACCGAGAACGAAGTCAAGCCCGGTACCGGCTATCGGACGGGCGTTTTCTAGATGAGGCGCTCGAGCCGCAAGGTTCGGGCGCTTCAGACCTCGTTATGGAGGCAGAACCGTGAAATGCGAGATATGCGACCGCGAGTTCGCCAACTCTGAAGAGATGAAGGCGCACATGGAGCGCGACCACACTCTCGATGAGAGGGGCGACGAGGAACTCGAGAAGCCCGACATGATGCCCGACCAGGCGGAAAACGCACCGATCGTTCCTGGAAAGAACTAGCCCCCGGGCGACTCAATGAGGTCCAAGGGCCGGCGGCGCTGAGCGCCGCCGGCTCGCGCTTTTCTACGGGCTGACGGCTTCCTCGGCCTGCGGAGCCCGTCGGGTCGTCAGCTCGCCGACCGGCAAGCGCTTGGGCGGCTTGATCGCCCACCCCTCGTTGTCGATCAGGCGCCATGCCCACTTCGGGTTTTGCCGGGCCCGCTCGCGCGCAGCATAGAGCGCCTTCGACATCAGCTTGATGCCCGCAAGGCCCGGCAGCTTGCCGATCTTGGCGTCGAGGTCGAGCAGCTCCTCCTCGCCCTGCTCGTCGTCGAACAGGTACAGGGCGAGGGCGTCAACCTCCTCCTGCTTCTTCACTCCCTGGCCTACCGGAACCCACACGCGGTTGAGCATCCAGCGGTCGAGCTTCTGCGCGCGCTCGTTGCCGCCGAGCCACTCCTTGGCGGAGTTGAAGTAGAAGGCGTAATGCCGGCGCTCGTCTTTGATGATGCGGCTCAGCAGGTCTTTCAGCACCGGGTGGCCCGACTTGCGGATGAGAGCTCCATAGCCGGTCAGGGTCGAGAGCTCGTTGATCGCCCCGATGGTCAGGTAGACGGCGGAAAAATCTTTGAAGAGCCACGAGCCGGCCATCGTCGACAGGATGCTGACGCTGTTCTGGAAGCCGAGGTTTGCCCGCACGTTGGCGATCCGCTCCTGGGCGTCGAACTCGATGCCGTAGAGATTGAGCAGGCGTCCGATGTTTTCGCCGTGCCACAGCTCCTCGTAGTTCCAGCACGCGAGGAAGGCGGTCAGGATCGGATCCATGCAGGCGCGCGTGACCAGCAGATGGGACAGGTAGAGAGGAACGTGGTTTTCGATGTCCATCATGTAATGCAGGCAGAACAGGTCGCCTTTGGACAGGGGGTGGGCGGTGACCGCGTCCCAGTCGATGCCCGTGATGTCGACCTTCTTCGACTCTTCCTTGTACCGCTCGATGCTGAAGCTCATATCAACCCCTACGGAACTCAGGCACGGTGGATCACTGCGTCTTGGCCAACTCCCAGCGACCTCACACGGCGCGCTGAGCGGCCGCCGTCAGTCTAGGCTTCGACGCTTGTCGACAGCGATCACCAAAAGCAGGTACAAGGAGAACAAAGAGATGAATGGAATCCGCAAGTCAGTCGCCGCGGCGGCAATCGCAGGGTCGATGCTGGTGGGTGGAGTAGCGGGCGCGGTGATATACAGCGCCACAGTGCTCACCGCCTCGGCCGCGTCGCCGTCGCCAAGCCCGTCGTCCAGCACCTCAACGGGCAAGTTCGTGCCCAACGAAGACCCCGCGCACGAGGCCACCGAGAGCGCGGCCCGCGAGGCCCAGGAGAACGCCGGCCAGGTCCCAACCGTTCCGTAATCGCCCGTCTACTTGGCGGCCGGGGCAGGCCCGGCCGCTGAGCGCATCTCCGGTTCAGGGCAGCAGTTGGCGAGCCACGAACCAAACATTGGCGGGGCGCTCCGCCAGGCGGCGCAAGTACCACGCGTACCAGGCGTCGCCGTACGCGATCAGGTCCCTCACGACGAATCCTTCGCGGGCGAGCCGGACCTGCTCCTCAGTCCTGATCCCGTAAAGCATCGCGACCTCGATCTCAGAGCGGGACATCTCGAGCGCCTGGGCAAAGCGCCAGGCACGGGCGATCAGCTCGACATCGTGCGTCGCGAGGACAAGCCGGAGATTGCGGCGCTTGACGTCCGGCAGCATGTACACACATAGGGCCAGGTAGTTCGCGTCGACGTCGCGCTTGTTGACGAAAGCGATCTCCTGGGGCTCCGCGTAGGCGCCTTTGACCAGCCGAATCGCAGGCTTGAGGGGCATCAGCGTCGCGATATCGGACACAGTCCGGTAGAGATAGGCCTGGAGCGCGACCCCGACGTGGGGCGCCTCCTGCCGCAGCCGGCGGTAGAGGGCGATCGTGCGGTCCGTGTAGGCGCTCCCTTCCATGTCGATCCACATGAAGCTGTTCGCCTTATCGGTCGCACGCGCGAGGCGCTGCAGGTTGGCGTACGTCGCGTCCTCATCGATGTCGAGGCCGAGCTGGGTCGGCTTGACCGAGATCTCGGCCTGGACTTTCATCGACGCCGCGAGGACCTCCTCGTAGTGCTCGACGACCTTGTCGGCGTCGGCGAGGTCGGTGATGTTCTCCCCGAGAAGAGTGAAGAGCGCACCAACGCCTTTGGACTTGAATTCGACCGCCGCCTTCAGCGCAGAGTCAAACCGCTCTCCCGGGAGAAAGCGCCTGACCGCCTGGCGGGTGAAACGCCAGCGCGGGACGTGGGTGGCAAGCCATCTGTTTTGCGCGCACCACAGAAGCACCCCTCGCATCAGGCCCACACAAGGTATATGAGCAGGTCGGCCCGGAGAGGACCGCGGCAATGCCTACGGAGAGAATGAGCGGGAGCGCCGGCTCCCGCTCAGCTCCTACGCAGGTCGATCACCCCCCAGCGAGCACTCGACGCTGCAGAAGACCTCCTCACCCCGCCACACGGCACCGAAGTCGATCGGTCCGGCGCAGGCCGCACAGTAGCCCGGCGCGACGCGTCCAGCCTCGATCAGGCGCAGGGAGGGCCTGAGGCGGCTCGGCCTGGCGACGCCCTGGCTGAGGGCCAGGCGCTTGGCGTCGCCGAGCCTTTCCATGGGGAACTGCACGATGGCCAACCCCTTCTCCCTCCTGCTCATCTCTCCGGTGGCTCCAGCCGACACCGGCAAGTATCGATGCGGCGCGAAGCCTGGTCACCGTACGGATGTAGGAGACAAGCCTCATACGGGCCGTAATTTCTCAGCAAGAGAGAAAAGGCGCCCGCGTCTGCAGGCGCCTCTTTACCGCCGTTCGATGGCGACTACCAGTAGTACCAGCGACTGCCTTCCGCCGCCCGGATGAAGAATCCGACCACCCAGAGGATCAGCCCGACGACGAGCAGAATCCAGAGGATTTGAAGCGCTGGTGCCAGGAGACCTCCCCCGCCGAGGAGGAGCAGAAGCAGGATCAAGACGATCAACGCAACCACTCTTGATTTACCTCCTTTCGAGCTGCCTGCGCATCCGGGCAGCCGCGATTAACGTCCTACCTGGAAAACGCACAGGCGGCTCCGCGCTACCGGCTCTTGGCTCGGCCGGTGCGGCCCCCCTTCGTCAGCCGGCGCCAGCCCCGGACGTGGACCTCGACGCCGAATTTTCGAGCCGCGGCTCGGATCCGGCGCCACGCCGCCTCGCGCTCCCTGTCGCTGACACCCTCCACCTGGTCAAAACGGGCGATCGCGTTGCGCACGTGTCGGGCGTCGTTGAGCGGCTCCTTGCGGTCCTTGGGGAACGCAAACGTGGTTGTTCGCATGCGGTTCTTCTGCGCCGTGCTCAGGCCCGGCGAGCGTTTCGCTACACGCTGACCGCCGGCGCGACGGCTCCGCACGTTGCGAGCCTTCTTGATATTGCTGCGCCCGGCAGCTTTCTGGCCGGTCGTGGCCATCGGCCTTACCTCCTTAAGCGGGATTCCCCTTCAATCGGGCAACGCGTGCGCTCAGGCGCTTACTTGCCCCACAAAAGAGGGCCGGGCCCCGAAGGACCTGGCCCCGCAGCTCCCCTGAGGAGGGTCAGGGAGACGAATCAGGACGGAGACGCCTGCGCGCTTGGCGAAGCGTTGCCGCCGCCGTTGCCGCTTGGCACAGGCGAAGTCACAGCTGGATTGTTGGTGATCGACGGCGCGCCCGAGCCTGTGCCGAACCAGTTCCACTGGGTGAAGCCGAAGAACAGCAGAATGAGCACGAGCAGGGCGAGGATCGCCGCCGCCATGCCGGCCCCTGCACTCGAACCCGTGTCGCTGGTCTCGATGACCTCACTCCCGGCCGGGCTCCAGTACCGCCGCACGCTGTACCCGCCGGCCCCTAGCAGCACGGCGAGGACAAGAATCACGAGCAGGATGAACAACAGGGTTCCCAAACGCGCGAACCTCCTTGGAGATCAGTTCGACCCTTGCTTCCCCTCCCACGAGTTGCCTTCGGGCCGCTCGTTTCGGTAACGCCCAGGGCCGGGCCGACTACCTTGGCCTGAACCCGCGCTGAACTCGAAAAGCGCTCCCGCGGCAGTCTTCGGGCGGCGCCGCCGGACGACGCCCGCGGCGACCGCCACGGCGACGACTCCGCCGAGCGCCACGCGCTGAAAGATCGACCTTGGCGGCGGCGCCGGCGGCGCTACCTCCGCCTTTTGCTCCTCGATCTTGTCGGCGACCTTCTCCTTGTGCCGCGACTCGCGCATCGGGCTGGCGATGATGCCCTTCGTCGCCGGCTCACCAAGCCGGAACTTGTTGTAGACAGCGCCGAGCAAGACGAGCTGGCTGAGCAGGTAAAACCAGGTCGCCAGCAAGAAGAAAAGCGCGAACTGCGCGCCGTACGTGTTGAAGCCATGGGCGAGCGACGCGTAAACCGGGAATGCCAGCGACACGACCTCGATGCCGACCCCAGCGAGCGCCGCGCCGGGAAGAACCTCGCGCACTCGGAACGTGCGGTTCGGCACGAAACGGTAGAGCGCGACGAGGAGGGCGACCATCACCGCCGCCCCTGCGACGAAACCGATGATCGTGGAGAGCCACTTGACCTGAAAGAATGCCGTGGCCGCATTGATCAGCACGATGGCCACGATCGCGGCAACCAGCAGCAGCATCATCACCAGGCCCATCAACCGTTGGCGCAACATGTCGCGCTGCCGGGTTCCGAAGATCTCCGTGAGCGCGAACTCCATGGTCGCGAAGATGCTGCCGGAGCTCCAGAG
>WNFT01006170.1_pt1 | contig 10543 bp, 15 predicted proteins | sample 5400191 | NCBI WGS metagenome assembly WNFT01 (sample SAMN13153359, study PRJNA577476) | soil metagenome | isolation source: 80 cm saprolite under Madrone tree | place: USA:California | collected 2016-06-14 | reverse complement strand
TACTTGGCCAATACCACATGATACGGCCTACTGTTGGTTTGATCATTAGTATTTCCCTTGGCTGCCACCCTTGCGGGAGGTGATGTTGCGGATGCCCGGTGCGCGGTAACCACGGCCCGCATCCCAAGGTGTGCCTTTGAATGTGAAGTCACCATCGTCAGTGGTGTGGTTGCCGAGTTTGCTACCAAGGTAGCTAACTGCACCAGGGTTCACTGCTTTGGGGTTCGGCTCGACCTTTTGATCAAGCGGGCCCGAGATAGATGCTCGTCCTTGTTTCATTATTCAGTTCCTTTCTTCGGTAAAAACCTAGTATGCTCCCAGCGATTCTCTGGGTCCTTAGCCATCTCACGGCGGACCTTTTCGAAGGTGCCGCCATCGAGGTGGAGTTCTTGGAGCAGTTGGCGATAACGGTCGTCGCAGCGTTCCATTTCTCGCTTGACGTGTTGCGGAGCTTCTTGGCCGCCTTCGTGGTAGAGGTTAACGATGTCATGGACGTCATGCATGTACATGATGAACCGCCGCATTTTCTCAGGGACTTCGGACTCCGCATCGACCATGTAGTTGATGACCTTTGATAGTTGCTGGCGGATTATGGTCAGTTCTCGAGAGCAACGTTCGAGGTAAACGACCTCAGGATGAAGTTCTTTTTCGGTCACTTGCTGGCCTTTTCTTTCTAAGGATACCGGTCCTGGCATCGGCTTGGTTGAACTCTTTAGCAACCTTCGGTGGGATACCGACCTTTTTAGCAAAGACTGGGTTATGGGCCGCGGCTGCCATTGTACGGGCTTGCTTTGTGGTGGAACTGGGCATTGTAACCTCGCTAGAACGGTGCTACAGTAGAGCAAGCGCCTGCGGTACTAGCCGAGAAAGTGCCTGCTAAGTGTGGGGTCATGCCTATTACACAGTTTGTGGAGGTCGGACCAGTTGTACCAATCGAATACACTTTGTTTGTTGAACCTGATCCCTGAACAAAATTGCTGCTCATGGTTATACCTTGAGTACTATCGACCGAGAAGGCAATTGGATTTGTTCCTTGAAGCAAGCAATTATTCCCGGTCACGATCAGATTGTTCAACCAGAGGCCATTGGGGTCGGTGCCCACATTCACGCAGACTTGGCCACTTAGCTCATTGCCAGTGATCACAACAGTCCCGAAGGCACCAGTGGTTCCAGCGCGCGCCAGCGCTATACCAGTGCCAGTTGCAGAAATGCCTTCGATACTATTGCCGGTAATGAACAGATCGGCGGTAACCGCCCCCGGTGCAAGGGCCATTTGAAAGCCGTTGGTGATGTTAGCCGCACCGTTGATCTTGTTGTTGATAACGCGGAGACCGCCGGAACTGTTGTAGACGATACCAGTGAAGCCAGCACCACCGGATATAATTATATTGCCGGAAATGGTGCTATCGCCGCTATCCACGACGTTCTGATTAGCGATGATGAAACCCTGATTACGGGCGGCGATTGTTGAGTTGGTGACTGCCCAAGTTGATGCACGTATAAAATTGAACCCAATTGACACGTTGCCATTGATCGTCAGTCGCTCGAACTTGGAGCCGCCGTTTTCTGACGATGGACTGGTGACCTGTATGGCCGCCGTGGTGGCGTTGGCAGCGCTCGCATAGCGCATGAAGAAATCATGCAGGTAGATCGCCTGACCAGTTGCCGTATTGATATCGATGATATCAACCGCGACGTTGTTTTGAATTATAGCTGATTGAAATCCGGCGCTGCTGGCACCTGAGAAATCAACCTGACTTGTAATCGACAATGCAGAGTTGATCGCGCAATTCCCGGAGAATTTAACAGGAAGTCCACTCGCCATTCCTCGGTTAAGGGCATTCTGGATCGCGGTGGCATCGTTGGTCACGCCATCACAAACCGCACCGTAATCGTTGACCCAAATGGTGCGGTCAAGTTCGGCCTTAGCAGTTGTGGCCACACCACCCGTGCCAACTGGAGAGTAGGTAACTTGGCCTGTGTTATAGTCACCATTGGCCGCTACGACAGCGCCAGAACGGGTAAAGACACTTGAAACAGCACCAATTGGGGCATTCCAAGTTCCATCTGCACGAAGGAAGTTGGCAGTGCCACCACCAGAGGCAGGAACACAACCAACAAGAGCAGCAGCGAAGATATTCGATCCGCAGATAGTAACGAATGGAACATCTTTGAGTTGGGTACCACCAGTGTTATTCCAAACGGCAATGTCATTGACTGTTGAAGACCCAGGGCCAACTATATTGCTGGATGCTGAAAATGCAGCAGGAGGTTGAGGGCTACCAGAAAGATTGCCACAAAGGGTATTTGCAGGGAATACGCCAGTGCATTGAGCCATCACGAGAGATGGAGCGAAGATCAGAGCAAGGGTTAAAAATAGCTTCTTCATGTCTTATCCTATGTGACACTGGTTATTTATTGAATCCGCATGGCAGTAACTGTGCTATCTTTTGAATTGCCGGTAGCATTGAAAAGAATTTTTCCGGTTGTATTTGAAGAATCACGACAAGAAATTCTAAGATTACCAGCTGGCGATGTAATGACGCCAGAAAGAGCAAGACTTATAAAGAAGGTTGCAGTATCTCCTACTGCGGTCGATGAAATAATCGTTGTTCCATCCCATAATTTGCAAAAAATATTTGCAGCGACCGTGTCTTGCGCCGTAACGGTCCCAGACGCAAACCATGTTCCGGTAGTACCCTGCGCAACGCTCGGTCCATCGAAATAGTTTGCAGTATTGTTCAACAGAACGTCGGCGCCGAGAGAGTTGGTTAAATTCGTCAATGATGGCACCGCCCAAGTTCCATCGCCACGCCAGAAGGTGGTCGAGCTTGCACTCGTTCCGCTGTTCAGATTTGCGACGGGAAGATTGCCGGTGACCGCCGAAGCGCTTGCAAGATTAACGGCACCGAAAGCCAAGGCCGTTCCGCCACTATTGATGACTAACGCCTGATTGGCCGTGCCTTGGATATCTGCGACGTTTGCAGTTGCGTTGCCGGTAACGCCAATGACGGAGCGGGCGATACCCTGCGCTTCCATGGCACGGGTGACTTGATTGGTGCCAATCGATGTCGCGTTGCCTACGGAGGTTACTGGCCCAGTTAGGTTGGCATTTGTGGTAACAGTTCCAGCAGTTAGGCCGGCAGCCGTACCGGTCAGATTGGTTGCAACACCTGAGGCTGGCGTCCCGAGGATTGGGGCAACAAAAGTCTGCTGACCAGCCCAAGTATGCGCAGTCGAGAACACATCTGCATTGAGCATTGCAGACACAACTTTAGTTGCACCAATGGCTGTTACAGAACTCCCTGCTGAAGTAGAGATATCACCAGAGAATGCCGGCAATGCCGATGCTGGCACGCTAGCAACAGTCGGATTTGGATAGGTTCCAGCTAATCCACCGCCAGCAGGGCCAAGTGGACCGGCACTGATAGTTTGTTGAATCAATTGCCAATTAGAACCAGTTAACGGATAAAGAATTATGTGGGCACTAGGATAATTTATAACAATCGACGATGCGGAGCCATTAATCGTATCGCCAATGCTTGGGGCAATGGTTAAGGTATTGGTTGGGCTAACAGTAGCAAGAGTATCGAAGAACTCCAAGGTCTGAGCGTAGGCAAGAGCCTGCCCTCCCTGGCCAATATTGGTTGAACCTGCTTTTGGTAAGGTAATGGTTCGTGGGGCGGTGATAACAGTCCGGGTAATGATCTTAGTATCGGTAATAGATGCAGTATAGTCTGCATCAAAGAATGATGTAACTGGATCAACAGCAAAAGCTGGAGCTACCCAGAGAAAGGCAAGGGCTAGGAGAAGCTTTTTCATGGGCTTATCGATGTCCAACCTTGTTGAGCGTTGCTAGGGCTGAGGGTGTAGCCGCCGTAGTTCACGGATAGGGAGATGGAAGCTAGGCCCATTATAGTTTCGCCAGCAGCAGGTAGAATAGTGATAGGATGGGCCTGAGCAAAGCCGCCTATGTCAACGATTGTAATTTGGGTTTTGACGTAGGGGCCAGATAGACCAATAGCAGGGACCCCAGCATCCTTGGCAGATGGGAGTTGGATGGTAACTGCGGCATTGACGTTGACTAGGACCAAAGTGGTTCCCAGCAAAACGGTAGTGATACCAGCTGCATTAACCGGCAAGATCACTGTTACTGGCACGATGACCCAACCTACAGAGGGCCCCATGTAGACCTTCTGGGTTTGGCGAACAGTCCCACCTTGGTCCAGGTCAAGCTGTGACGGCATTAGGTGCTCCTATCGACGGAGGCCGCTTCGCGGGCGATCAACTCGGATCGGTGGTGGAGCAGGGAGAGCGTCTGGGTCTGGGTCTGGCGGAAGCGGTTCTGCGGAATGATCGACTGGTGGGTCTTCATGCTTCGGTTGCGGGCCCATACCAGAGAGCAGCTGTTGGATTTGCTTTTGCTGCGCCATCACGATGTCCTTTAGCGACGACAACTCGTCTGATGATGCACCTTTAAGTGAGACTGCTTGCGAACGCCCAACTTCATCAAGCCGACGTTCGAGGATTTCCAGAAGCTGCTTGCCAAACTCCTGGCCAATCTCTGGCGCAAGGGAATCGATCGGGTTGATCCATTTATGCTTCTCGGCGTCGGTTTCGGCTTGCGCACTTTCATCCATCGGTTCCATATCCGGCGTAGGCGGGCCAAAGAAGATGATATCGCCCGGCTTCTCAGTACCCTTTCGAGCTACTACGCAAAAACCTTCGTTACGGTTGATGCAGAACTTATCGTCTGGATCGATCAACATCGGAACTTTGTAGGTCTTGCGGAACAATCGCCCAGTATCGGTATTCATCTCCTGCCGTTCCCATTCTGTCAGTTGACCGTATTGTTCAGCGTGGAGGTAGTGCTTTGAAGTTAGTTTCCATCTAGCCATATTGGCCTCCTTTAGAATTGCGCGTAGTAGATCACAGCCGAGACCGTTGCAGCTGGGGTGATACACAGTGCATTGGCTGTTGGGGCTGAGAAGGTTGCGAATTGAGTATGGTCGCCTGATGGTGCAGTGCTAGTTACGCTCATCACTGGAATGACCACGGTGGTGCCAGTACCACAGTTAGCGCCGGTGCCGTAGGAGATCGAAAAGGTCCCTGTAGCGGCTGTGTTGGTTACATGCCAACCACAGAGGCTAATACTCTGGCCAGCGACCGCTGCAACTACTTGAGTGATCGTCGAGGGCCCAGCCGTCAGTGTGGCGATCTTATTGCAAAGGATCGTGTTGGTCGGGCCAACTGGAGCCCCCTGAGCGTGGATAGGGAAGGTCCACGCCCAGAGGCTTAGGCCCAGCGACGCAAGGAACGAAAGTGCTAAGCCGAGCTTGCGCATCACCTTATCCTTTGCCACTTAGTCGTTGCTAGGACATACATCCACTCCAATGAAGTACCAGCAGTTACGGTTTGTGAGCTAAACGCTGCTTGAAGCGTTTGCCCAGTCGCTGGAGTCAACGTTACCAACGTGGTCAGGGTCGTATCCGTAGCGAGTTGTAGAATCTGACCATCGTAAGGTGTCACTGGAGTAGTGATGGTCCAAGTGGTCGGAGCGGTGCCGATCCAGAACAAAGTGCTGTCTGAAGGTAGCATTTGATAGGTTTGGGCACCAGAGCCCGAGAAGGTTTTGAGCCCTGTAGCATTTCGTAACTCCCCAACCGGAACAAAGATTGAAGGGCCGCCAGGGCCACCTATGGCGGCCACGATGACTTCATTTCCAGTTAAGGTAAAGGAAGCCAACTGTTGGGCCCAGAGCCCACCGACGAAGGCAAGGGCGGCAATGACCACCCCAGCTAGAAGTGCACGAAGTTTGGTCATTGCCGTCTCCATTAAGAAGCCGAGGTGCAGATGTAGGATATCTTTGAGGTCGTAGCCGAAGTCTGAGTGATAGTTAAGGCAGTTGTGGAAGTGGCCCAAGACATTGCTGCGAGAGGGCCGGTATTCCAAGTAACGGTGCAGTTAGGCGCAGTGACAAACGCAGTGCCGAAGGTCACAACACAGGAGGCCGAGGCAGTGTTACCTTGTGTGAAGGTGCCTGCATAATCAGTACCGGCAAAGCTACCGCCAGTACCTGCAACACAGGCCGTTAGGACCGGAGGAGGGCGCCCAATAGGAGTAAGGACGTGGCCCGGAAAGTAGACACCTTGATTGGTATCTACCCCAAACGGGCCGCGGGGGTCTTGGGACAGCTGAAGCGAAGCAGTGATGGTCTGGGCTATTGCCAGACCACCGAAGACTGCGATGCCGAATAGAAGGCCAGCAGCGATTTGACGAAGGAGGGACTTCATCTATGCCTCCTTAGTTCGCGATGACGATACCGGGCGGATAGCCACCTAGGACCGCATTGGCTTGTTCAGGCAGGTCGTGTCGATCGAGGACCATAGTACCGATGACAGCGCCAGCAGTGTGCGTACCGACGGTGACGTACTGCAGCCGAAGGAACCGAGGCAGAGCTTGGCCCGGGATTGGCCTAGGCATGTCATCGTCGAGTAATCGGGCGCCGACAATGAGTGACGCTTCAGCTACAACTGGACCAGAAAGCATCGTCGTGTAGGTACCAGGAGCACCAGAACCGTTATCTGGTGCCCCTTGAAGAACGATCTGAAGCGAAGTACCAGCAGTAAAGGCAGTCATGACCTGAACAAGGAGTTTCATTGCTGGGTCATCGCCGATGCCGATATCACGTGCGCCACCGCCAGAGGCGGAAGTTGGCAAACCGGTGATACCAAGGTCTAGGACATTGGTAGAGCTTTGGGTGCCAGTTGTGGGCAGATCACCAGTGCCAGGGGCTGCGGTGAAGAGTAGGAGACCATCGAGGATCATTTTATGTTCCTTTCACGTAACTTGTGCTTCGTTGGACAAGACCGCGTCCACCGTACGCACTGGAATGCCACGGAAGGTCGTGATCGGTTTGCCGTTGAACTCTTCAATCCGGAGCAGGACGTTGGTTTTGTTCATTGCCTGCAGATCGAGGTAGGTTCGGATGATACGGTTGCAGTAGATAACCGTACGACCCATGTCGGCCCGGACCATCGGGGAGTCAGAAGTCTGGACGGTCGTGGCTGAGACAGGTGCGGTGGGAAGGCGATAGAGAGCACGAACGAGAAAGTTGATCAGGTTCGCGGCCGATACGCCAGTGAGTTGGGTGACGTCGACGTTGGCGATGCGGGATACATAGCGCCAATCGCGGTTGACGAGGCCGATCTCCCACTTGAAATGTTCACGATAGGCTTGGTAGGTGTTGCCGTTGGAATCGGTCACCGGCCACTCGCCCATGTCCCGCTGTTGGAGACCGGTGAGTTTGCCCTTTGGGAAGGTCGCGAAGTTGGTATCGGAGCCCCAGGTCATCACCCAGATTGAGGTGTTGGTAGAGGCAGTGCCGCCAGCATCGAGGACGTTCGCAGCGGTTTGTGAGTTCGCAGCGGTCTTGGTAGAGTAACGAGGAGCGAAGCCAGTGAAGCGTTCGGGGTTCACGAACTGATTGCCGTAGATCAGGGTTGAGGCGACCTGTTGCGACATGCCCTCGAGGAAGCCGCGGGACTCGGAAAGGCGGAACTCTGGGGTGTTGCCATTAAGGTCCGCGATGTCCTTGTCGATGACTGAGTAGGTTTCCAGATTGCCGCAGGTGTCAACGATCTGTGCGGTTGTGGACTTGGCGTTCGGGACGCCGGTGTTCAGCAAGCGCCATGTGGCTTGCGGAAGGCCAGTGCGGACCGTGGTTTTATGACCGGTTGGAAGGTTGCCCTCGACGACCATCATGTCGTCCAGGATTTCGTTGGTTTGGGACAAAAGCTCGATGATGGCGGCAACTTTATAACCGTCATCCATACGCTTTGCCCAATCCGCATACGTAAGTGCGGTGGTACCTAAGGTTGCCATAGGATATTATCCTTGTTCGGGTTGCGGTGCTCCTAACATACCCTTGGTACCTCTGGGCTTGGCCGTTCGTCCCCTCTGGGGCGGACCGCGGGATTACTTGCGCAGGTGCCCATAGAGGGCATCAGCGATCGAAGGCGGGCCGGCATCGGGTGCGCGTTGCCCTGCTGAAGAGGGTGCGCCACCGCGGACCGGTGTGCCTTCGGAAAGGGGTTTGAGAAGGATCGATAGGGCTTCGACTACGTCTGGGTGTGAGCCCGCGCCGGTGATGTCCAGGGCCGTGCGGAGGCCTTTCGCGAGCGTGGGTGGAAGGGTGGTATCGATCACGTTGGAGATCATTGAGCGCACCTGGTTTGATTTCTCACCTGGGAAGCGTTCGCCGATCTGGGTCGTCCATTGCTTCTGCAGATTGGACCATTCCTTGTACGGGGCCTCCGCGGCCTGGAGCGAGTTGGCAGCGTAGAAGTCGACCATTTTCTGTGCAGCTTCTTGCGAGAGACCGGCTTCTTTGAACAGGGTTGTGGCCTGATCGAGTGAGGCTTGGTCAAACTGGTAGCCGTCAGGGAGCTTGAAGTCGCCGTACTTCTCTGGGGCACCTGCATCAGGCCTCTTATCCTCTGTCTTTGACGGTTCCGCTGGCGGCGTCTCAGGCGTCTTCGACGGTTCTTCCTTCTTCGTAAGAAAGCTTTCGCCCTCAGGCCTCGGTTCTGGCGTAGGGGTCGTACTCGCCGGAGTTTGATCCAGCATCGTTCCGTCCGGTGTCCTCGTCGCTCCCGGCTGGCTCTGTGGATTGTCGGTCGTCACTGTAACGTCGGTCATGGATTTGCTCCTTGGTACTGGCTTCAGACATCATTAGAACGTACTCTTGCGGTGCTGCAGTGATCACATCGGCGAAGATTTGCAGGCCGAGGTTTTGCTCGCCGAGGCGGAAGGCAGTGGTGTCGGGCTGGCCTGCGGCGAATGCGGTTTGCCAGATATGGCAGCGGGATAGAAGATCATGCATCCATTTGCGGCCAGGGGCATCTTGCATGACTCGTCGAGTGTAGGCCAAGCGATTGCCTTCGGCGATCTTGAGTTCCTTCTCGCGAGCGCGAACTTGCTTGCGATCTGAACCATCGAAGGTCATGGCAAAGCCCTTGAACGACCGTTAGTGAAGGGGCGAAGACCAAGCTTGCGCTGGTAGCTGATGATGTAGCGCTCGGTGAAGCCAAGGGCAGCTGCAAGGATTGCTGGGTCGATACCCACGTTCTCGCGCAGGAATTGATCACGTTGCGGCGTGTATATCTTCGGCCGCTTGCGTGGATAGAGGTCTGGAGCGTGTACTCGGGTCATTCGATCACCACACGAGAGAACCAGAGAATAGATTCATAGGCAGAGTGGTTTATAATAAAACAATGCCAACCTTCTTGGCCAAGTACATTCAAGTACTTGATTAGGTCATCTGGCCGTATATAGTTGATGATCACAACTCTGTATTCGTACTTCTTCATCCCGCAAGCATCCTTTGAACGAGGTTTTGGCCTCCGCCGACGTCGATCTGCGAGGCGTTGGCACCGGCTTTGGTAAGGGTTTCGGCTTGCTGGGCTTGCGCCTCTTGCGCCTGCTGCTCAGCGCGTTGCTGACGGATCGCGGCTAAGGCCTGCGGCGAGCGAATCATCCGCGGGTCATTGTTGAGCAGGTTTGAGTAGAGGTCCAGGGCCATATCGAAATCGATGTTATCGATAATTGCCGGGTCGATCCCACCAAGTTGACCAACGATCTGGAGCATGCGCTCGATCGAGCCAGCTTGCGCAGCGCGTTGGGAGATCGCGAGCATTGAGGTGTACTCAATGTTGAGGGCGCGACCAGCAACTTCAGGTGGGGACTTGGGAAGGATATTGGATCGGGCCATAATGCCCCAGGTGCGATCTATGATCGGTGCTAGGACTTCGGACTGGAGGCGCTCAATCACCGGCGTTAGCATCATCAGAGATTCGGACTTCCGCATGTCCCATTCAACCGCGGTGATATTGGATCGGGTCTCGAACTGCGAGGCGATTTGGAAGAAGGAGTTGAAGAAGGTGTCCTTGATGCGGGCACGAACTTCTTGGAGGTCCTCGGTGATGCCTTTGATGTCCGGCTTCCAGCTGCCGTAGGCCGGCTTCATGCCGTCGTTGCCAGTTGACATCATTCCTTGGAGGAAGGTGATGCCGCCTGGGAGTAGGGAAGCGGGTTGGTTCTTGAGTTGGACGTCGGCTACTAGCGGAGGGTTGATTCCCTTATCGATGCCTTGTGCCTTGCGGCGGGTTTCTTGCTGGAGTTGCTTAATATCCGGCAAGGCATCCATTCCGGGGGATCGTCCGTAAGGATCGTTGGCCACCAAGTCCCATCGCCCAATAATAGCGGCGCGTTCATTAAAACCGCGCTTACGTAGGAAACCGCGCGCTGATGTACCTCCTTGGGGGTTAGTGGCTCCTCCCCATTCCCAATAGGTTTCGCGATATTTGAAGTGAGATGGGATTCCATATTTGTCTGGCTCCGTGTTGGGTTCGATTGCATGGGCGATAATGATCTCGCGAGTAAGGTTCGCGCCATCTTGCAGATCATAGAACTGGCGAACCATTGGCGAAGTGGCTTCCCAGCCGAACTCGTCAACGGTCTGGGCGATGGTGTAGTTGAACTC
>WNFT01007959.1_pt1 | contig 10545 bp, 7 predicted proteins | sample 5400191 | NCBI WGS metagenome assembly WNFT01 (sample SAMN13153359, study PRJNA577476) | soil metagenome | isolation source: 80 cm saprolite under Madrone tree | place: USA:California | collected 2016-06-14 | reverse complement strand
CCGCTTTGGGGTCTGCGCATGCGTCCCCGCTACATGCACGACCTGAAGTCTCTCACGCTCGAGAATGCGATCGATCGTCACGGCGGTGAAGCCGAGGAGGTCAGACACGAATTCCGCCGCCTGTCCGAGTCCGAGAAGGAAGAGCTGTTCCAGTTCCTCAACTCGCTTTGATGGGAAACCGGATTCCATTTGGCGATGGCACACTTGGTGGCGGAGCTCGTGGTGGCTCCGCCGCGTTTCCAGGTCAGTGCGCGAGCACCGGCTCGAGAACCGAAGCGACCCACTCCATGAACACGCGCACGCGCTTTGGGAGATTGCGCCGGTGCGCGTAGAGCAGGGAAACTGACATCGGCTCGGGACGATAATCCGGCAGCACTTCCACCAACGCACCACGAGCCAGGTGCTCGCGCACACCAATTTCCGGTGCCTGAATCAACCCCAGCCCGGCGAGGCATGCGGCGTTACAGGCGTCCGAGTTGTTGACGACCACGGGCCCCGACATCGGGAGTGTCCGGTACTCGCCAGACCCGGGGTACTCGAAGCCCTCGCTCTTTCCCCCGAGTCTGCTCACGTAGTGGATCAAGTCATGCTCTGCCAGATCTGCAAGGGTTTGCGGGGTACCGCGTCGGCGTAGGTAGTCCGCGCTCGCGCAATTGATGAGGATCAGATGTCCCAGCGGTCGGGCGATCAGTTGCGGGTCCCGAGGCGCCCCGGCACGCATGACGCAATCAAAACCTTCCTGGATTTGATCGACGAGACGATCCGTCGAGCTCAACTCGAATTCGATCTGGGGATGCGCTTGCAGGAATTCGGGCAGATGAGGAATCACATACAGACGTGCAATGCCGCTGCGGCACGTGATGATGCAAGCGCGGGCAGTGTATCAAATGCGGGTGCCGAACACCCAGGTGAATGTGAATGTGCGTGCCAGCGGCGGGCGAAAGCCGCTGACAACCCGCACGTTGTCAACGCCCGGGCTACGCTAGAAACTTCACCAGCTCGGAGTTGATCTGCTCCGCATGGGTCCATAGCAGGCCATGAGGACCACCTTTGACCTCCACCGACCTGGCGTTCTTGATCATCTTCGCTTGTCTTCTGGATGTAGCTTCTGCCGGCAGGATGCGACTGGCGGAAGTCCTCAATCCACGTATCGACGCAAGCCAGGGTGCCAGTCGCAGAAGCGCCGACGGCCACGTTCCAGTTTTCCTCGAGGACGCGCTCGCTCACCAATTTGCCGCCCGTGACATCGTAGTTGTAGAAGTTGTGCAGAAAGTCCATCAGCAAGGCCGGCCGATCCGCCTTGATACCCCCCTTGACGCCTTCGAAGACACTCCTGTCCACGCCTTCCGGGTTGTCAGGTGTTTTCACGAGATACGGGCCCAGCGTGCCGATGAGCACAGCCTTGCGCACTCGTTTCGTGCCGTACTTGCCGATATACCGGGTGACTTCGCCCGTGCCCATCGAGAAGCCGACGAGAGCAACGTCCGTAAGATTCAGCGTGCTCAGCACAGCATCGAGATCGGCCGCAAACGTGTCGTAGTTGTAGCCGACGGTGGGCTTGCTGGATCTGCCGAAACCTCTGCGGTCGTACGTAATAACGCGATGGCCCGCGGCAAGCAGTGCCGCTGTCTGCTTTTCCCACGACGCGCCGCTCAGAGGCCAGCCGTGGATGAGGATCACCGGCGATCCCGAGCCATGGTCCTCGTAATAGACTTCAATAGGCGTTGAGTTTTCCTGGCCAACTTTGACGTAGCTGCTCATGCGCTCTCTCCTTCTCTCAGGTGCGTGGACTGTAACGATTCGGTAAGTGTCTCGGTTCGCGACGCGTGAGCAGCCGATGCCGAGGCCGCATCAGATGCGGCCGGGGCGCCGCGTCGTGACCTCCTGGACCACCCACGCATTACCGTCGGGATCGCTGAAGGCGAAGAACGATCCGTAGCTCGTACGCTTCGGGTCGGGGCCGGGAAGCCGTGCCTCCGCGGGGAACGGCGCCCCATGCCACATCTCACTCGCATCGATGCCACGGCGGCTGAATTCGGCATGAGCCGCTCTGATGTCGGAGACAATCAGCGCTCCCGTGGCCGAGCCAGGCGCTGCCGCAGTGAGTCCGTTGCCGAAGGTAACCGAGCACCCTGAACCGGGAGGCGTGAACTGGACGGCCCGAACGTTCTCTGCCGGAGAGACATCTTCGTCGAGCCTCCAGCCCAAGCGTTGGTAGAACTGCTTGGATCGCTCGACGTCGGACACCGGGATGACGTCGACCTCGAGCTTCATGGTGATGTTCGCTACGCTGGCGTCAGACTTCTGTTGTTTCATGCTGGTGCCTGTTTGATTCATCTGATTTACCTTTCGCTAGTGGAATTTAATGTCGCTTCAGATCGATCGAAGGCGGCCGGACGCAGGAGGTCTCTCCTCCCTCCGACGCGCCTGCGCCTCTCGCTGGTCGGGCGCAAAGGCGTCTACTGGCTGCGCCTCCCGAACGAGACGCCATAGGCAGCAGCGCGAACGCTCGGCAGCGGATCGTCGGAGAGCTCGATACCGGCAGTGAGGCTCGTCGGCATGAACAGCAGCTTCTTCTCCGCCTCCGAACTGTTGGGCGCCACTTTAGTCAGCGTCAGCACGCCGAGATCGACGACCTTGCGGTCATCAGGCCAACTTTGGCTCGCATCCTTGGTCTGATCGCCGGGCTCAGCCAATTGCGCCTTCAAGTGAAAAACCACCGGCCTTTGCGCGATCCGCTTGGCCAGTTCGTCGAACAGAAAATCAGGTGACTGCTTGGCTGCCTCTTCCGGCGTAATGTGCACCAGCTTTTCTGGCACTACCAGGTAGCGCACTGCCTGCCTTTGGCCGCTCTTGTTGACGAAGATGAAAGCGTCAATGCCGTGGTACTCCTCGTCGGCGAAGCTGTCCGGAATTGGGAGCGAACCGATCGCCTTCGGCGCATTCGGATGGCTGGCAAAGAACTGGTCCAGTTTCGTGGGCTTTGGGGCATCGGGTGGACTCGCGACGATGGCCTGCAGCAGATCACGAAAGTCCTCTCCGGTCCCTACCGGGAAGAACTTGAACGAGTTGGTCACCATGTCGGTGTCGGTTCCGCCGGGCAGGTGGTACTTGATGGCGATGCCACGGGGCATCGCGGGCGAGCCGTCAGGCACTGTCGGCATCCCACTGCCATCAGAGAAGCGCGCTGACACCGGAATTGAGCTGCCGTTGAACAGCGTTGCGCGGCTGAGCCGCGCAGCTTCGGGCGAGGCCTTGAAGCTGCCTTCCACCACAACGCCTTTCGCATGAAAGGCGCGAAACCCCGGATGCACGCCATCCACCTTGTTCGCCAAGTCGACGATCTGCGTCGGGACGGATGGGTCCTCTGCGGTGGCCGTCGCGCAAACCAGCAGAAGTGATACACACACTGAGGAGCTCGCCAGACGTCTTACGCATGAGCCGAGGACAACCTCCTTCTCCTTGCCAGGCTCGGGTTTTCGGCGGACGAACAACGGATGATTGATCATGCTGGACTCCAGGTCGCGGTGGATCGTCACGCGCAGAGTAGTCCTGCGGCCGCCCCGGCGGCATTGGCAAGATTGCCAAGTTTGATATCATAATTGCCATGCGTATCCACATCCTTGCGCTCAACGGCGTGTTCGACACCGGCCTAGCCGCGGTGCTCGATGCGTTCGGCACGGCCAACGCGCTGGCGGAGATGACCGGCATTTCCTCGCTGCGCTTCCAGCTTAAGGTAGTGGGACTGCGCAAGAACATAACCACAGCGCGCGGCCTGAGCGTGCCGGTGATCGCTGCGACGCGCGCGCAGACACCGGATGCGGTGGTGATGCCTGCCATCCTCCACATGAGACCGGAACCGCTGGTGAAGGCACTCGCCACCAGCGAGGTGCGCGAAGCCGGCACAGTGCTGCGCAAATGGTCTGAGCGCGGCGCGTTGACCGCGACCGCCTGCATTGGCACCTTTGTGCTAGCGGAGACGGGTTTGCTAGACGGCGAGGAGGCCACGACCACCTGGTGGCTATCGCCGCTGTTCCGGCAGCGCTATCCGCGCGTGCGGCTGGACGAATCGCGAATCATCGTGCAATCCAACGCCGTGGTGACCGCCGGCGCGGCGCTAAGCCACCTCGACTTGGCACTGGTTCTGATCCGGCGCGTCAGTCCGGAGTTGGCCAACCTCATCGCAAGGTACCTGGTAGTGGACGTGCGCACTTCGCAATCGATCTACTCGATCCCAGACCATCTAGCCAATGCCGATCCGCTGATACAACAGTTCGAGCGTTGGGCCCGCGGACGGCTGGCTAAAGGCTTCTCGCTCGATCAGGCGGCCGAGGCGCTAGCCACAAGCAAGCGCACCTTGGCGCGCCGGATGCAGAGCGTGCTGGGCAAGTCGCCGCTCGCCTTCTTCCAGGACCTGCGGATCGAGCGCGCGGTCCACCTTCTCAGGACCAGCCACGCCAGCGTCGACCAGATCGGGGCCGAAGTCGGCTATGCCGAAGGCGTGACTCTGCGAGCGCTGCTGCGTCGGAGGCTCGGCCGCGGCGTGCGCGAAATCCGCCGCAGCGTGTAGGGTCGCGTGATAGGGTCGGCGAGGCTGTCAATACCGCCCTCTTCTACGGAATCGCCCTGCGCAGCGCTCTGCCGCAGGATCTGCTGCTTCGGGGCGTGCTTATGGGCTGGGCGGCGAAGGTCCTAGTCGAAGTCGTGATGCTGCCGCTGACCTACGCCGTTGTTCGCTTTCTCAAAGACACCGAGCACGTGGACCATTACGACTATGGAACCCGCTTCAACCCGCTCGTGCTCCGCTAGATCAACGAACGCACAAACCTGCCGGACCGGCTCTACCGGTGATTCACCAGGCTTCAGCATCGACGGCAACTCGTGGCGGAACGGCGCCGTAGCCCCGAACGAGCCGGCTGTCCGACCACAGATGGCGGACCCCTGATCCGTCCAACCACGGTTAGGAGACAATCGGCAGGAAGATCAGCTCGCGATCACCGAGATTGAAGTCTGCTTGGGACTCCGACCCACCACACGCCGCGGCGTCTCCGCGGTGAGCCCTTGACTTCGCCTGCGAATGACCGCGAGCTGTTTTGCACAACCGCGGACGGATTCGACGGACGCTCCCTCCGCTTAACCAACGCTGAGAGGCGGTGCAATAAGCCAGCTCTGCTCAGGACCGGACGTTCGCCCCCCACGCCCGCTCGGCTCACGGGAGACCGAAGTCTGACCAGACGCGCCGTGTCGGCGTGCTGGGCGCCCGTAGCCAACGGCGGCGACCGGCGCTAACCTATTGCAAACAGTCATCGCCACCATGAAAGACCGGCCATAAGGCAGCTTCACAAACGGCCATGAGCGGACGATGGCCTATGTCGGGTTTCGAGATCCGAAAAACACCGATCGCGGTCGCCCGCATCCATCTCCAGCGGCATCCATCTCCAGCGGCCACGAACAAACAGATCGAGGGGATAGGAGTGGGAACACTGCGCCTGCGCTTCGTTCCGCCCGTTTTGCTGCGGCGAACGGTTGCAGGAGCCCTCGTGCTTGGTCGCGCAATCGCGAATGCCGCCGATCCCACCGACGAAACCCAACCCGAGCAGGTGATTGTCACGGAGGGTCGGTACGCGGAATCCGCCACAAGGACTTTGGAGCCAATCCTCGACATACCGCGCAACGTGCAGGTGGTGCCCCGCCAGCTCATCGATGACCGTGCCATCGATGATCCGCAGGAGGTAATTCAAAACGTGAGCGCCGTGATGCGCGGTGGTTCCATCTTCGGAGAAGGCGAGGCGTTCGCGATTCGCGCTTTCGACAGCAGCAGCGCGCGGGGCCTGAGCTACTTTTGGGAGTCCGCCTATGACCATCGACCGGATCTGCGCGGCGTTTTTAGCTCTTTTCCTTACCGGATTGCCGTCCTCCGCCTCGCCTCAGAGCGCAACGAGTACATCACGCGATACGGAACAGGCGCCCGAGGCCGAACAAATCACCGTGACCGGTTCGAGGCTTCCGCAAGCGTCCGAGCAGGGTCCACAGGAGGTTCAGATCTACACGGAAGAAGACATCCGGCGCAGCGGCCAGACGATCGTCTCCGACTTTCTGAACACACTACCTGCCGTGTCATTGATCGTTGACCCGGGCGGCCTACAGACAGACAACGCCGTCACCAGCGTGCGGCTGCACGGCTTGCCACTTGGCACTACGCTGATCCTGATCGATGGCAAACGCATGGAGACGACCTCAGCCGGCGGATTCAACGACGTCTTTGATCTAAATACCGTGCCGTTGGCGGCCGTCGAAAGGATCGAGGTGCTGCCCCAGGGTTCGTCGGCCGTCTATGGCTCTGATGCAATAGCGGGGGTCGTGAACATCATATTGAAGAAAGACTTTCAGGGATTCATCGGCACCGCCAAGTTCGGAGCCGCCGACCATACGAGCGAATTCGACACGAGCCTTGCTTGGGGCGGACGTTGGAGCCATGGCACTTACTCGATCCTTGGAAGCTTTCTGGCGCAGAGCGAATTACTCGGCGCGAACCGCCCGCTGACCGCCGATGCGAACTACACGCGATTTGGTGCCACGGATAGCCGCTTTACCGTCGGCAATCCGGGTAACGTCTTCTCGGTCAACGGCAGCAATCTGCCCGGCGTCGGGGCATCCTACGCAGCAGTACCACAGGGATTCACCGGATCGCCGACGCAAGCGGTATTTGCTGCCACCGCAGGACGACTGAACAAGTTCGGCATATTCAGCGATATAGGCCTAATTCCTGAATCCAATCGCGTAGGTCTGCTGGCGAACGGGACATACGATTTGGATCCAAACACGCAGTTGTTCGCGCAGCTTCTTTATTCGCGGCTCCATCAGGACCAGTACGCGGGTCCGAACGGCTTCCTGTACGGCATTCCGGGTTTCCAAAGCTATACCGTCTCTGCTGCCAACCCTTTCAATCCGTTTGGCGAAACGGTCGGCATCGGCTACCTGTTTCCTGGTTTAAACACCAGCACCTATAGGACCGACTATTTCCTGCCAACGCTCGGGATGCGGGGCCACTTCGCCGAAACCTGGAACTGGGAAGTCAGCGTGTTCGATTCGCTCGACCATACTGAATTAACCATATCGGGCCAGCCCAACAGTTCGCCGTTGCAGGCCGCACTGAATTCACCGAACCAGGCCACTGCATTGAATCCATTCATCGCAGGAACTCCCGGCTCTCCGCAGCTCGTGGATTCGGTCCTGTACACAGACGACAAGAGATACCACGGCAACACGCTCTCGACCAACGCATTGATCAAGGGCTCACCGATTTCGATGCCGTCAGGCAATGTCACGGTGGCATTGGGCTCTGAGTTCAGGCACCAAATTCTGCATGCGGATGATCAAGTCACAGGCGCCAGTCCTATCCAGCTCTCGTCGCCGACTGTGGGTCGGAAGAGCTATGCCGGGTACGCAGAGACGAAGATCCCACTTGTCGGCCCTCGCGGTGGCCAGGCAGACGATGTTCTTGCCTTCACGGGCGCACAGCGCTATGACCATTTCGAAGACTTCGGCGGCAAATGGACGAATCAGTTCGGTGGCGAGTTTCGGCCGCTGTCGGATCTATTGCTTCGCGCGAACTGGGGCCGTGCATTCAAGGCCCCCAGCTTGTATCAGCTGTTCAATCAGCAATCGAGCTATCAGACCGGGGTCGTCGATCCTTTGACCGCCAAGCTTACCGGCGTCACGGTCATCTCCGGAGGCAATCCCAACCTGAAGCCCGAGACCGGCCAATCCCATTCCTTCGGTATGGTCTACACCAGCAGCATCGTCCGCGGCTTCGAAGCCAGCGTGACGAATTGGATCGTCAATGAGCACAACAGTATCCAGGCCTTGAACGAGCAGGTCATCGTCAACAATGCGAATGACTTTCCTGGCGCTGTCATCAGGGCGCCGAATTGCGCGAGCGGGCCGCCCTGCCCTATCGTTTCGGTGAACCGCACGTTCACCAACTTCGGCGATATCGACGTGGCCGGTATCGACTATTCGATCAGATACAAGTTCGTCGCGGGCGCCATTCAGTGGCGTCCATCGCTCAGCGCGACGCAAACTTATCGCTATTCGGTCGCCTTTCAGCCGGGGCAACCGGCCAGCGGCCGCGTCAGTCAGGCCAATGACGACGGTAATTGGGCGCCGCGATGGAAAGGCATAGCAGCCGTTGGAATGGAACGCGGTCCCTGGACCGGGGTTCTCGCGGGCCGGTACGTCGGCTCCTACCGGGACTATGATCCGCTGGCAAACGGGGTCTACCCGCATATCGGGAGCATCTGGTATGCGGACGCAAACCTCCGCTATCAGCTGGAGAGTTTGAAACCCGCCTCGCAATGGCTACGACATCTGGCGATCGAACTTGGCGGCGTCAATATCCTCGACCGCCAGCCACAGTTTTCGACGCGCTTTTCGAGTGCCGTAGGCTTCGACTACCTTCAGGCGGACATGCGGGGCCGTTTTCTCTATGCCCGGCTCGATAAGCAGTTGTGAACGGATTCGCTCGTCTTCGCGGACTGTTGCGATCACGGCTCCTCGCCATCGCTTTGCTCTCGCTGTGGGCTAGTTCGCGTGCTTGGGCTTTGGATCCCGCCCTGGATGTGGGGCAGTACGCGCATACGGCCTGGAAAGTTCGCGAGGGCTTCGCTAGTGGCGGAATCCTAGCGATTGCGCAAACTCCGGACGGCTATTTATGGCTGGGCACGGAATTTGGTCTGCTCCGCTTCGATGGCGTCCGAAACGTTCCGTGGCAGCCGCCAGCGGGTATGTCTCTCCCCGATGACCGCATACGCGCTCTGCTCACTGCTCGTGACGGGACACTTTGGATCGGGACTTGGGGAGGACTCGCAAGCTGGAACGGCAGCCGGCTGATCCTGTATCCACCGTTTGATGGGCGCGCTGTCAACGCGCTTGTTGAAGATCGCGAAGGAACCGTATGGGTGGGCGGTAGTTCCTTTGATCCTTCTACGGCATTTCTCTGTCCGATACGGGGTGGGAGGACAGACTGCCACGGCGATGACGGTAGCCTTGGCCCTGCAATAGGTTCGTTATATGAGGACAGTCACGGCTTTCTGTGGGCAGCCGGGCGGAATCGCGTGTGGCGCTGGACGGCTGGAACTCCAATCTCATATTCCCTTAACGACGAATTCACCTCTTTGCAGGGCTTGAGCGAAAACTCGTCGGGCGCGATCCTCGTTCTTACGGTCCATGGAGTCCGGCAACTGATCGACCGCAAAATCGAGGAATTTCCGCTTTCGCCAATGACGCGGCAGATACAGCCGACCACCCTCTTTAGCGATCGTGACGGTGCCATCTGGATCGGAACGCGGCACGGAGGATTACTCCACGTTCACGAAGGACGCATAGACGCCTTTGGGCGCTCGGACGGTCTTTCCGGAGACTGGGTCTACAGGCTGTTCGAAGACCGTGAAGGGAACCTATGGGTAGCGACCGTGGGCGGCATCGATCGTTTTCGCGCGCTCGCCGCCACTACGTATTCGGTGGAGCAAGGTCTGTTGGGTTTTGGGAGTTCGGTTCTGCCGGACCGGGACGGAAGCGTTTGGTTCAGCACTTCGGTGGGCTTACATCGCTGGCACGACGGCCGCATGACCGTGTACCGCGGGCGACGCGAGCGTTCGTCCGCGGAGCCGTTCAAGACGCCGGCGCAACTGACGAGGGTTGACGAGATTCTGGCAAGGGGACTACCCGACTTAGAGAGCGCCTCGCTGTTTCAGGATGGCCACGGCCGAATTTGGCTCGGATCGCACTCGAGGCTGGGCTACCTCGACAACGGGCGCTTCGTTTCCGTGAGCGGCATCCCCATCGGATACATCGATGGGATCGCCGAAGACAGCGAGGGAAATTTGTGGATCGCGCACCGTGATGCGGGTCTCTTGCGATTGGCGCCTGATCGTAAAGTGCAGCAGGTTCCATGGACGAAGATCGGCCAGGGCGGTCAGTCCCGCTTGGCCGTCGATCCTGTATACGGCGGGCTTTGGCTCGGTTTCTTCTCGGGAGGTATTGTTCATTTCGTCGATGGCCAAGTTCGCGCGTCGTACTCAGCTCGCGAAGGCCTGGGCAAGGGCAGTGTGAATCATCTTCGGCTGGGAGCGGACGGAACGGTCTGGGCCGCAACCGACGGCGGCTTGAGCCGGCTGAAGGCTGGTCACATCGCCACGCTGAACAGCAAGAGCGGGCTACCCTGCGACGCTGTCGACTCGACGGTCGACGATGACGACGCTTCGACCTGGCTTTATACCGCATGCGGCCTGGTCCGCATCGCACGGTCGGACCTCGACGCGTGGGCCGCTGCGGTTGACCAAGGCAAAGCTCCGCAAAGAATCCGAGTGACCGTTCTGGACAGTTCCGACGGTGTCCGCAGCGTTGCGGCTGTAGGCACCTTCACCCCACACATTGCCAAGTCGCACGACGGGAAACTGTGGTTTGTGACGTACGAGGGTGTGACAGTGGTCGACCCGCGCCACCTTCCGTTCAACAAATTCGCGCCGCCGGTGCATATCGAAA
>WNFT01016992.1_pt1 | contig 10546 bp, 8 predicted proteins | sample 5400191 | NCBI WGS metagenome assembly WNFT01 (sample SAMN13153359, study PRJNA577476) | soil metagenome | isolation source: 80 cm saprolite under Madrone tree | place: USA:California | collected 2016-06-14 | reverse complement strand
GAATAAAGCTTTAGCTGGTTCGATCTCCTCATCAGGACATTGAACAAATCTCAGCGCGAACCAGGACCCGGTCGTCGGCCGTAGTGGCTGATTAAGTGGGTCTGGAGGACGACACATGAACATCAGTCAAAAGTTGATAACGCTTGGCCTTGCATTCAGCCTATTCGGTAGCACGTGCTCGTTCGCAAGGCAGATGCCGCATTTGTGATTTCCAACGCCAATAGCGGCAAAGCCGGCCCCGATGCCAACATCAGCGTCTCGGGGCGAGCGATTGTGAAAACCTGAAGGATCGATGGGAACCAGCGAAGAGATGGACGAAGAACCAGCGATCGCTACTCGTAAGCTGGGCCCTTCCCCTCAATTTGCGGCGCAAGACGATCAGTTGATGTCGAAGCGCCGCATTCTCCGCCTCAAGGCGGCTCTTCGACTTGAACGGCGAGGTCAGTATGGCCAGAACGAAGGAGACCAGCGCGATCATCGCGCCAACTTAGCCAATTCGATCATTCGATAAACTCGGATAGGGTTTTCGGTACACATAGGGTGACCACGCACTTCCCTGATCTGCATACTGTTCACCGCCAACGCCGCGATCGCCGAAAAACGCGTGGCCTTCGTCGTCCGCAACGAGAACACGGCGAAGTGGAACCGGCTCTGCCTGCAGCTACCCCCGGAGCCGCCTGTGGCCACGCGCGAACCGCCCCGCCGGCGCCGCTCGATCTATTGCGTCTTCATCTCCCCGAGATAGGCCTGCTGCACCATCTTATTGTCGCGTAGGCTCTGGGCCGAGCCCTGCAGCACCACCTCGCCGGTCTGGAGGACATAGCCGTAATCGGCAATCGAGAGCGCCATATTGGCGTTCTGCTCCACCATGAAGATCGAGGTGCCCTGCTTGTTGATCGCCTCGATAATGTCGAACACCTGCTCGACGAAGGCTGGCGAGAGGCCCATCGAGGGCTCGTCCATGCACAGGAGCTTCGGCCGCGCCATCAGGGCGCGCCCCATGGCCACCATCTGCTGCTCGCCGCCCGACAAGGTTCCGGCCGTTTGCTTGAGCCGTTCCTTGATGCGCGGGAAGAGCGAAAAGACCCGTTCCATGTCGGCTTCGATATCGATCGTATCCGACCGCGTGAAGGCGCCCATCTCCAGGTTCTCGAGCACCGTCATGCGCGGGAACAGGCGACGCGACTCGGGCACCGGCGCGATGCCGCGCTTGACGCGCTCGGCGGTTGGCAGGTCGTTGATCGTCGAGCCGGCATAGATGACAAGGCCGGTCTTGGGTTTCACGATGCCGAGGATGGTCTTCATCGTAGTGGACTTGCCGGAGGCATTGCCTCCGAGCAGGCACACGATCTCGCCGTCGCCTACCCGGTAGTTCACGCCCTTGAGGACGTGAAGCTCGCCGTAATAGGTATTGACGTCGTTGAACTCAAGAAGCGGAGGCCGCCTTTGCGACTGAGTCTGTTGAGCGTCCGAGATAGGCACGCAGCACTTCCTTGTTTGAGTGAACTTCCTTGGGCGTGCCCTCGGCGATTTTCTCGCCGTGATCGAGCACGACGACCTTGTCGGCGATCTCGTTCACCACGGCGAGCTTGTGCTCGATCATGAGGACCGTGACGCCGCGGTCGCGCAGATGCCGGATCTGGTCGGTCAGCTCGAGCGTCTCGGTCGGGTTCATGCCCGCGGTCGGCTCGTCGAGCAGCAGCAGCAAGGGCTCAGAGACGAGCGCGCGCGCGATCTCGAGCCGGCGCCGATTGGCGTAGGAAAGCGTCCTCGCGAGATGCTGGATGCGCGGCATAAGGCGATTGCCGAAGATTCTCAAGACCTCGATGACGCGCCCGCGCGCCGCCTCCTCCTCGCGCAGCACCCCGGGCGTCCGCAATACCGCGCCAATAGCGCCCGTCGAGGTGCGCGAATGCGTCCCGACCAGCACGTTCTCCATCAGCGACATGTTGGCGAAGAGCCGCAGATTCTGGAAGGTGCGGGCGATGCCGCGCTCGACGATTACGTGAGGCGAGAGGCCGGTCACATCCTCGCCGGCAAGCCGCACCTTGCCGCTATCGGGCTGGGTGAGGCCGGTGATCAGGTTGAAGAAGGTGGTCTTGCCGGAGCCGTTCGGCCCGATAATGCCGACGATCGAGCCAGGCATGATGTCGAAGTCGATCCCTCTCACCGCTTGAATGCCGCCGAAGGATTTCCTAAGGCCCCGAATCTCGAGGAGCGGCTTCGTCGGGTCGATCGTCTTGCGGTTCAGTGGCGCCAGCGCGTTCTTGACGCCGCCGCGCGTCGGTACCGCGGCCTGCTGGGCATGCGTCAGCGCGGTTACCGCGGCGCGCTCGGGGATGAGGCCTTCCCTCCGGAAGCGCATCATCAAGACGAGGATTATGCCGAAGATCAGCTCGATCGACTGCACGAGATCGAGTTTCTGGAAGAACCCGATGCCGGTGAAATTGCCAAAGGCCTGGATCCATTGTGTCAGGTCCTGCAGGAACCAGGATTGCAGGAGCTGCAGGATCAAGGCGCCGAGCACTACGCCAGCGACGCTGCCCGTGCCGCCGAGCACGATCATGACGAGCAGCATGACCGAGACCGGGAAGGTGAACATCTCGGGCGAGGCGGTCTGCAGCTTCGCGACATAGAAGGTGCCGGTGGCACCCGCGAAGCCTGCCCCGATGGCGAAGGCTAGAAGCTTCAGCTTGACGCGATTGACGCCCATCGCCTCGGCCGCGATCTCGTCCTCGCGGATGGCGAGCCAGGCTCGCCCGATGCGCGAATCCTTCAAGCGCAGGCTGACGAAGATGAGCAAGGCCGCGAGAGCGAGGCCGAGATAGAAGAAGGGCGTCGACTTGACGCCGAAGGTGTAGCCGAAGAACGAGGGCGACGCGACGCCGTTGAGCCCCATGGCGCCATTCGTCAGATAAGGCGTGTTGCGCGCCACGATAGGCACGATCTCACCAAAGCCCAAGGTCACGATGGCCAGGTAGTCGCCCTTCAGGCGCAAGGTCGGCGCGCCGAACAGCACCCCGAAGAAAGCGGTGATGATCGCCGAGATCGGCAGCATCAGCCAGAACGATACCGTGAAATGCACCGTGTCCGGCCCGCTCGCCGGATGCACATGCTGCACGAGACCGAGCCATTGGAACGGTTCCCAGAAGCCCCACCATTCGGGCTGCACCTGATAGGAGGAGAAAATGCCGTAGGTATAGGCGCCGATGGCGAAAAAGGCGGCATAGCCGAGGTCGAGAAGCCCCGCGAAACCCACAACGATATTGAGGCCGAGCGCCAGGATCGCGAAGGCGAGTGCGTTCGCTGCCGCGTCGATATCACCCTCGTTGCCGTCGATCAGGGGAAAGAGGATGCCAAGCACGAGCAGCACGACGATGAAGGCGCGCCGCTCTGCTGTGCCCTGCAGCCGTTCCCTGATGGTCGCCATGATCCCGTTCGAGACGCCGAGCCCCGGAGCCACGAGTCGCGATGGTTCGGGTGGAATTGCGTCCATATTCATTTCTCAGGATTTCGTCGGCGCCGCTCGGCCGAGCAGGCCCGTCGGTCGGAAGACCAGCACCATCACCAGTATCGAGAAGATGATCACGTCGGTCCAGCGCACTTGGAGATACTGGCCTCCGAGTGACTCGATGAGCCCGATCAGCAAGCCGCCCAGCATAGCGCCAGGAAGGTTGCCGATGCCGCCGAGCACCGCCGCGGTGAAGGCTCGAAGGCCTGCGGTATAGCCGATGATGAAGCTCGTATAATTATAGTAGAGCCCGAAGATGAACCCGGCGGCGCCGGCAAGCGCCGAGCCGAGGAAGAAGGTGATGAGCACGACCCGATCGACATCGACCCCCATCATGCGGGCCGCTTCCTGGTCCTGGGCGGTCGCCTGCATCGCCTTGCCCCTGGTCCTGGGCGGTCGCCTGCATCGCCTTGCCCATCTTGGTGCGGCGCACGAAATAGTGGAGCGCGAACATGAGCAGGATCGAGACGGACCAGAGCAGCACCTCGCGCAAGCGCAGCACCGCTTCGCCGATCTCCCAGCGCAAGGGCGGCATGGGGTTCGCGTAGTTCTTGGACTCGGCGCCCACGCTGAGCAAGACGAGATTGAACAGAATATAAGAGATGCCGATGGTGGTGATCATCGGGGCCGTGCCAGAGGCGCCACGCAGTGCCCTCAACCCGTAACGCTCGATGAAGGCGCCGATCGCGCCCGTGCACAGCATCGTACCGACGAGCACGAGCAGCAGAACGCCGACGAGGGGCAGGCCGTAGAGGACCTCGGCCTGCCCCACAAAGCCGAGGGCCTGCATCATCCACAAGGCGATGAACGAGCCCACCATGAAGACGTTGAAATGGGCAAAGTTGATCAGCTCGATGATGCCGTAGACCATGGTGAACCCGAGCGCAAGCAGCGAATACATCGCGCCCAGGCTCACCCCGTTGATGATCTGCTGAAGCAGGATATCCCAAGAGCTCACGCCAGGACTCCCGTTTCAATGTCGTTCGACATCATTCACGACTGCGGCGCCGTTCCGATATAGGCGTTTTGATGCGTATAGTCGTCGGCCGGGTATTTGGCGTTCCTCTTGTACTGGAAGACGCTGACCGTGTGATCCTTGATGTCGCCGTTCTCGTCGAAGGAAATCTCGCCCTGCAAGGTCTTGAGGTTGGTGGTCTGCATGGCGTCGCGCACACTCGTGCGGGTCACCGACTTGCCGCTCTCGGCCACGCGCTTGATCGCATCGAGCACCACCAGTGTCGCGTCATAGGCCGTGATCGAATAGTCGGTCGGCTGTGTCTTGTATTTTTCGGTGAAGGTCTTGACGAACGCCACAGCTGCCGGATCCTCGGTCAGATGAGGCCCCGCATTTGTGGAATACCAGCCCTCGACCGCCGGGAAGCCGACGCCCGTGAAGAAGCTGCCGCCCTGGATGCCGTCGCCACCGCCCTTGGGCATCTTGGGAATGACATCATAGGCCTGCTTGGCGAGCTTGACGCCGGCTTGAGCGACTCCGCCATAATAGAGCGCATCGGGATTTAGGCCTTTGATCTTGGTCAGGATGGTCGTGTAGTCGGCTTCCCTCGGGTTGAGCTGGTCGCGGCCAAGGATCTTGATGCCGTTTGCCTCCGCCCGCTTCTGGAAGGCATCGGCGATGCCGACGCCGTAGGCCCCCGAATCGTCGAGAACATAGACCGATTTCACCTTGAGGGTCTGCGTATAGAAATTCGCCATGTTCGGGCCTTGGAAGGCGTCCGTGGTCACGGTGCGGAAGTAGATCGCTCGGCCCTTGGGCTTGAACTGCGCCGCCATCGCCGGGCTGGTGATGTCGGGGTTGGTCGAGGACGGCGTGATCGTGGCGAGGTCGGCCTCGCTCAGGATCGGCGTCATGGCCTTGCCCTCGCCGCTCATTTCCGGGCCGAGATTGGCGACGATCATCGGATCTGAGATCAGCTTCTTGGTGTTCGTCGCGGCTTGCGCGGGATCATATTGACCGGCGGTCGCCGTCCCACTGTCATAGGTCACGACCTCGATCTTGTAGCCGCCGACGCCACCCTTGGCATTGGCCTCGTCGATGGCGATCTGGAATCCGTGCTGGATCTTGCCAGCATCGTCCGCGTCGGCGCCCGTCAGCGGCAAAGTAATGCCGACCTTGACCGCCTTTTGTTGAGCCTGCGCGGCGACGATGCCGCCCGCTCCCGCTAGCGCCAGGACACCGGCGAAAGCGACAAGATTGAAGAAACGGCGCGTATGTTTGGATTGTTTCATGGTCTTCACCTCTCTTGACGTGCTAACCCCTGTACCACCTCGCGACCGTTGCATGGCGCCCACGGTCTTTCTCAAGGCAAGCAGCGTGCCAAAGATCTGGAATGACCGCGTGAGGAGCCAACGCCGCCGGCTGACTGATCTATTCGGAGCCGCCGCGGAGCAGGAGCTGGTCGCTGCATATCGCCTTGGCGTCGAACAACAAAGACCCTCCCGTTCTAATTGGGACATCAGAGTTTGACCTACCGGCGAAACGAAACTTGGTAACGCTCAACGTCTTGGCTATCATCCTATTTGACGGCGCGAGATCCGCTTTCAAAAGACGTCCGTAGTGTGTTCAATCACCTCGCCGTAGCGGGAAGGCCCAAGCCCGCTGCATTATGAGCCCGCCACTTGAGAAATGAAATAGGGTTGGCTGACTAAATACCCTCCAGCGTATAGGCTAGCCAAGTCCAAAATGGGTAAAAAAGCGGAAGTCACCGCAAGGCCAAGCCATGTCTGCTTTGCCGCGCAAAAGCAGACTTCATTGGCATCTCCACTAAATGCCAACAGCGGCATTCTGACCGTCTATAATCGGGCCTTACCGACACCTAGACAGCCCCGGGTTCATCCTCGCTCGCCGGAGAGAAACAGCATAGGACTTGGCTGACACCAAGACAAACACACCGCTAACAAAATGTAATGTCCGCTGTTGGTAGCTCGATGAACAGGCGGTGGCTGCGCGCCGTCGCGATCCAACATCAGGCCGCGCGGACCCGGCCGGAAAGGCGATTCAAGGCGATATTTTCCTGTAGTTGCCACGGATAACACGCTGCACAGAGGTTCGACATGCCTTATTGCTTTGATGTAAAGTTCCGCACGGCGAGACCTATTGGCGCGGACAAACTGGAAGAAGTGTTCAAGCCCCGAGCGTTCAAGCGACCATTGCGGCTCTACAGGCCCGATGGGATGAACAGGCACGAGGGATGGCTGGCGGTCGAGTCGTGCGGCTATGCCGACTTTGCAGAAGCAAGAGCCGGTGGTGCGCGGCTTCAAGAGGCGCTGCTGATCACCGCTGCGAAGCGGAAGGTAGGCGTGGAGTTCTACGTATGCGGAGCGGTAGAAGCCATCCACGTGTACCCCGGAGGCCAGTTCGAACTTCGCGATCCGGGCCTGCCGCTGCCGACGATCCTGAGCGATCAGGAACTCAAGGAGATGGTAGTCGCTGCGGTGGAAAGCGCAACGTCGCTGAAGACGAACCAGAGGGTGACCGCAGAACTGCTGAACGATTCGTTCTTCAAGATGTCGCCCGAGGCAAGTTTCTTGGTGCGGGTCTCTACGGTCGAGGCTCTGTGCCCGCAGGCCGACCAAACCGAAAACTTCAGGGGAAATCGTGGACAGTGTGCTGGCTTCGATACCGGAAGACGCATCGGCTCCAGATCGGGATCGGCTGGCCAAGAGGCAGTCCGTGCGCAGCGCGTACAAGTCAAAGATCAAGCAGCTTTTCGGCGACGATAAGGCCGACAAGTTCGACGCCCTGTGCGGGCTACGCAGCAACTTCCTTCACGACGGCAGCGGGCGCGACAGCTTGGGTGACGCAGCCGACGCCACACTGGAGATGGGCTTGCAGCTGCTGCTTGCCGACATCGCGCATTCGGCGGCACCAAGCGAGGCGAATCAGGTCAACTCACAAGGGACTTCTCCAATGCCAGATCGAATTATCAGTCGAAAAGCAGATGGTTGTGTTTTTGAAGTGGCTTCGGTTCTCATTGGAACAAACCCCTTCGCCTACGGTGCTAAGAGATGGACAGACGATTAGGACGCCCGGTTGCGACTTATGAGGTGCTATGGCCTTTCCGCGAGATATTCGTCTCCTCTACCTCCGTTGGCCGTTGGCAACAACTGGAAGAGGAACATTCTCGACGATGAGACTTGATGAACGCGGTACGCGTTCTGCAACGCGCCGAAGACTACATTAGCCGACAATAAAAAAGACCCCGAGAAGTTGGGGTCTTTTTCATACTAGGGTCTATCCGTTTTAGTATATCACAACGTTGCAGTCGGTAGTTTCTGGGGACATGTTCTGGCCGAATGTTCTGCAGATCCGCATTTGGAGGAGGTCTGGGATTTTCGTTCTTTCTTCACACTCGCGCGGCCGAGGATCTCTGCCAACTCTGTATCAACGCGCTCTTTGGTTTCGATTAGTCCGTTATCCTGAGCAACTTTGCTTCCGCTGTAGTCTCCTATGCTGCCGCTTAAAAATAGGTCCGGGTGTCCGACTCGTGGCCAGCCCTGGGTAAGGAGACTCCTTGTCGGTGACCGGTCGATTGAGCTTTGGAACGGGCCACGCTTCGTTAAAACTTGGGTAGTGTCTCAGTTTGAAATTTGTTTCATCGCCGCGCTTTTTGTAAGGTCCACGCAGTTTAGGCGCTTGCTGCACGTCAAGCGCGGCAAGGATGTCATCCATCTTCATAACGCGACCAACCAGGCCCGCAGCCATAGCCGGGGTAACGCCAAGCGTCTTATGCACGCGCACCCAATTGTACCAATAGAAGTAGATCGCCAGCGCGTGGCAGTGGTTCTCAAACTTCTTGGAAAACGCATTGGTGAGCCGGGTAAAGCGACGCATGGCCATCCGCATGGTGAGATTCTGGCGCTCGGCAAACGACGTGTTGATGTGCTGCGGATCGGGCGCGCCTTTGATGACTTCGGTTTGGGTGCCGATGCAACGCAGTGGGCTATATCGGCCTGGGCCGGGCGGAACATCATTCGCGAAAATCTCGATCAACATGGCGTAGTCGGCATCTAGATCAACTTCGCTAACCGCCGTTAGATAAGCCTTGTGGCCGTCCGTGGTGAGTTGAACGCGATTGGCCAACCGAGCCTTCAAGTCGCCCGTGAACGAAACGCCGGTGTACTGGCTGCGGTCGCCAACATGCCAAGAAACGATCAGTTTGGAATTGGCATCTATGCCGGTCCATGTCCAAACGTCGCCAGCGCTTTCCGGGGCGCTCTTAGCGAAACGGACATTCTTTGCCTTCGCGTAGGAAAAGCTCCAGATTTCGTCGCATTGAACCTTGGTAGCCTTCACGCCGCGCACGCGCTCATCATGGAAGGCAGCGCAGAGGGTGCCAGCATCAACAAGCAACTTGGTAACGGTATTGATCGACACGCCGCATACCCGCGACACCGAACGCATCGACGACCCCTCGCGGAGCATGGTGAGGATTTGAACGCGGGTTTTGGTGTCGATCTTGTTCATAGGAGTTTTCAATATGATATTTTATGCTTACCGACAAGTAAGAATGCAGATGTGGACTCAGAGTTCTGGCAAGTCGCAAACCCATTGGTTTCTTTGTCAAAACCAAACACGATTAAACGAATCAGAAGTTTGACTGAGATTCCAAGGGGTTATATAGGCGGCACCACGCCCTTAAGCCAGTAAAACTCCGCGCCTTATGGAATGTACTTTGATGCTCCATGAGAGAGATAAGCACTCAGTGTTGACTGAGGGCGTTTGCCCGCCAAGGGCACATGCTGATCCACGCAGGCATCGAAAATGACACTCAATTCGAGGGGTTGCCCAGCGGCCTTAATGGCGTTCTCGGCAACACTGATCGCAGCACGATAGGCGGGCGTCTTGGCATCAAACGCCGGGGTGTCTGTTTGGAAGGGGAAGGGAGTTTGAAAAGGATTCGGGACGACGCCGTTGCTCTGCTGCTTCTCGACCGAGGAGTACCCATACTTCTCAGCAAGGGCGGCAAGGCGCTCAAGCTCGCGAGCATCGGCATCCAGTGCTTCAGCTTCGCGCTGCGCATCAGCCAAAAATTTTGGCCTTCTTGGCCCTAAGCATTTGAATCGGATCGACCATGGCGCCAGATATACGCCCTTGCCAGATTTGCCGCAACCGTGCTCAGAGATGCTTCTGGCAGAAACGGCCAAAAGGAGAACGCGCACCTTATTTCGACCAGCGCGCTTGCGCTGCCTTTTTTGCAATTTCTTTGCGTTTACGGGAACTTAGGCTCTCCGCTCTGGCTTTTCCGCCTCTTTTACCCAGTTCAGCTGCGGCGGATTTTGGGTCAAACTTATCCACATCCTCGCCGGTCGCGATCCGGGCGACCAGCATCGCGCTCTGAATCGTATCGGCGGGGCGCTTTTCGCCTTTTGGTCCTCTTGGCATATGCTCCACAACCTATATTCTGCTTGCCGCTAAGCATAGCAGTTTTTTACTAGGGGTGCCTAGCATTTTAGGCGAGTTCAGTATGCGGGCGTACCGGCCATGCGTACCGCGCGATCAGGGGTCGCTGCTGCGTGATTCAAGGCAGCGGCCCCGCCCATTACTTCTTCGAATCAATACGCTTGAGCTCGCTCAGCAAGGTCCGTCAGAGCAGAGCTTCGAAATGTGCAATATCCTCGTCCAGCGCACCTATCGTCAGTTCGCACTAACCTTTGTCACCTGACAAGAAATCTCTTCAACGAACTTTGTAGTATCTTCATGCGCTGGACCTCGGCCTCGCGACTCATAGTTAAGGGTCTTGCATGTGGAACAGCCGTAGATTTGAAACTGATAAGTCGGGGAGTTTTGCGTGACTACGGCCAAGCCCCTCTCCCGTTTTCGTTAGTGCTAATTCGTCCGAATAGCACTTCGGAACTGTCGCTTGATTGTCAGATGTGTGTTGCTCAGATACGCATTCCGACGCGCCGACCTGGGAACCCCATTGACCACCAGCGGACGGGCTCGCGGTCAATGGCAAGCCATGGGTGCGCGCAGGTCTGTTTTGCCGCCGCGCCGGTTGACCGCCGCGGAAACCG
>WNFT01056180.1_pt1 | contig 10547 bp, 9 predicted proteins | sample 5400191 | NCBI WGS metagenome assembly WNFT01 (sample SAMN13153359, study PRJNA577476) | soil metagenome | isolation source: 80 cm saprolite under Madrone tree | place: USA:California | collected 2016-06-14 | reverse complement strand
CCGGATGGAATCGATCTGGTCGCCCCACATCTCGAGACGGAACCCTTCGTCCTGATACGGCGGATAAATCTCGATCATGTCGCCGCGCACGCGAAAAGTGCCGCGCCGCAAGTCCTCCGATCGCTCGTATTGAATGTCCACCAGCCGCCGGAGCAGGGCCTCGCGCGAGGTTTGCTGGCCCTTCTCCAGGGTGACCAGCATTCCGTAATACGCTTCGGGCGAACCGATGCCGTAAATGCAGGAAACGGAGGCCACGATGATCACGTCCCGCCGTTCGAACAGGGAACGCGTGGCGCTCATGCGCAGCTTGTCCAGCTCGTCGTTGATGGTGGCTTCCTTGTCGATGTAAATGTCGGCGGAAGGAACGTAGGCTTCCGGCTGGTAAAAATCGTAGTAGCTGACGAAATATTCGACGGCGTTTTCGGGGAAAAATCCTTTGAACTCGTGATAGAGCTGCGCGGCCAGCGTTTTGTTGTGCGCCAAAACCAGCGCGGGACGATTGGCCTGCTCGATCAGCTTGGCCATGGTGAATGTTTTTCCGGAGCCGGTCACACCCAGCAGCACCTGATGCTTTTCGCCTGCTTCCAAGCCGCCATAGAGCTGCTCGATTGCTGCGGGCTGGTCCCCGCGCGGCTGATAGTTGCTGTGAAGCTTGAATTTCATGCGAGAGCTCTCCTGACGGTCCGCCGGCCTCTGCCGAAACCTTCATTATACTCCGGCACGCAAACTTTGCCCTTTTTGCTGGGGACTGAGGTAATGGGGCATTTTCCGGTTAATGCGTTAATCGGGACTTACAGATTTGTCGTCTTGGCACCGTGACCTAGTGCCTCTCGGCATATAATTCGACGATGATGATTCCGCTCGAAGATAGCACACAACTGAAATGCCTTGAGGATTGGGGCAATTATTCGCGGCTCAATGACAGAAGACTGTTCTTAATGAAGTATTGGTATGTTTCGGTCGCCGTCCCCTTCGTCGGGGGGATAGTCATTCTTCTCCGGTTTTTCCCCGACTCTACTCGGACCGTCCATAACATCATGTTTGGAGTGATATTCGCATGGATATTTCTTGTAATAACATATTCACTGACCATTGCGCTGCGTTTCTTGTTCATTCGCTGTCCAAGATGCGGGTGGCGTTTCGGTCCTGGTGATTTCTGCGGTTCTTGCAGTCTACCTCGGAGTAGAAACAAATTAGCCCCAGCAGGCGACCGTTGAATCAGAATTTCATGCTAAGTCCCGATAAGTCTTAGTGTTGTATCGGAAGCGCGAAGGGGCAAGGCGCATGGACGAGCACGGTGTGTTCGGGCGCTTTCGATACAACGACTTGAAGGAAGCCGCCCGCGATTTGCGGCGGACGCGGACCCTATGCAAATTCAATGGTGGAAAGGAGCGGCGTCGAGCTGTGCCGAGGCTGTGCCGCAGAACGCGACACATGACAGTATGAGCTGGGAAGCTGGCTGCTTGCGAAAAAGGATCGTGAAGAGCGTGGTTGAAGAGTTGGAAAAGGAGATCCGTTCCGCGGCAAGCCACAGAGGTACGGAGCGGGTCGAAACACGCTTTCGAATTGGAGAGAGTCGCTTCATGCCGCAGCCTTGACCACCGGTGGAGAACGCAGTTGGATTTCAGCAGCGGTGAGTCTTTCGACGATCATCATCGGCCCACCACACTTGGGGCAAGACCAAAGATCGCTCGGACCGGCGGTGGAGACCTCTTGCTTGGTTTGCGGTGCCGCGCCGAGCAGTTGGAAGCAAAGTGGCAAGGTGGTGGCACGTTTGCGGTTGGCCAGGAAGCCGAAGTTCCGTATGCGCACGAAACCTTCGGGGAGTAGGTGCAACAGGAAGCGGCGCAAGAACTCATCGAGCGATAGAGACAACAACTTCTGTTCGTTGTTGTGAGCGGAATCGCGCCAGCGAAACGTGACCTTCCTATCAGCAAACGAGACCAGACGATGGTTGGAGATAGCCACGCGATGGGTGTAGCGGCCCAGATACTGGAGCACAAACTGTGGGCCACCGAATGGTGGTTTCAAATAGACGATCCATTCTTTTCGGTAGAGGGGTCGCAGCCAGGCGGCAAAAGTTTTCGGCTGGGCGAGGAGGGTGAGGTCTCTGTGGAAACAGAGCTGGCCGTTACGGAAGGCTTGCTTGAGAGCGTCGACAAACTTTCCACGAAAGACCTTACGCAGCACCTCGCGGGGAAGAAAGAACCGCTCGGATGCGGAAACCCAGTGAGTGTGATCGGGCGACAGTCCACCGGCGGGAACGACGCAATGGACATGCGGGTGCATGTCGAGTTTTTGACTCCAGGTATGCAGCACGCTGAAGAAGCCGATTTCTGCGCCGAGATGTTGGGGATCGCCAGCGACTTCCAGAAGGGTTTCCGCACTGGTGCGAAACAGAAGATCGTAGATGACCTTCTTGTTCTGCAACACCAATGGGGCTAAATGACGGGGAAGCGTAAAGACCACATGCACGTAAGGCGTCGGGAGCAGTTCCTGGCGACGTGCTGCGAGCCAGCGGTCGCGAGCTCCGGCCTGACACTTTGGGCAGTGCCGGTTTCTACAAGAGTTGTAGGAGATGGCGCGATGTCCGCAGCGGGTGCATTCATCGAGGTGGCCGCCGAGCGCGGCGGTGCGACACCGCACGATGGCCAGTAGCACTTTGATGTGCTTCCAACTGATCCACTTGCGGCTTCGTTCGATGAAGGCGTTTCCCGCGGCGCTGACTAGATCGGCCACCTCGAGCGGTGGCCGACTCATCTACTCTCCCTGCGGTAACCTATCTTTGAGCTTCAGGGAGTCCAGTGGACTTCCTGTCGCGTTCAGGCGGCGTTCAGAAACATGGAGGTAGATGGTGGTTTGTTCCAGGTCGTTATGGCCTAACAGCATCTGGATGTTACGTAGATCCGCACCTGCCTCGAGTAGATGTGTGGCGAAGCAGTGCCTCAGCGTGTGTGGGTGCACCTGTTTTTGGAGGCCCGCTCGCTGGGCGGCTTCTTTGCAAGCGTACCAGACCACCTTGGTATCGATCGGCGTATCACCGGTATGCCAGCGGTTGCCTGGAAAGAGCCATGCGCTGGGCTTTCGCCTTAACCGACGCCAGTGCTCACGCAGTTCCTTGAGCAGTTTTGGGCTGAGCATCACGTCCCGATCTTTGCGCCCTTTGCCACCCTGGATGTGCACGACCATGCGCTGGCTGTCGACGTCCGTAATCTTCAGGTGGGTCAACTCGGCGCGTCGCACTCCGGTGGCGTAGAGCGTCATCAGCACCGTGCGATGGAAAGGAGTGCCAGCCGCATCGATGAGTCGCGCCACTTCTTCCTGGCTTAGGATCGATGGAACGTGCTCGGCTCTTTTCGGATAGGGAGTCTCGGCCGCGCTCCAACCCTTCTTGAGAGTCTTGGTATAGAAGAACCGCAGAGCCGCGAGATATACCGTAACGGTGCTCGCCGCCAACTTGCGCTTCTTGAACAGTTCCGCTTGGTATTCGCGAATCTGCGGGGGGCCCAAACGGTCGGGAGGACGCTGGAAGCGTCGCGAGAAATCTTCCACTATGCGGATGTAACTGCTTATGGTAGTTTCAGCGTAATTACGAGGAGATCGTCCAGCATCATTTTTCTGAGACGGGTCACGGGAACACCTCCTGTGACCCACACTTACATCAAACCATCGAGCAACCAACGCTCCACTACCTCACGCGAAGCGTCCGCCGCCGGGCGGCTGCGTTCAAGTCGGATTACCGGACATATAAAGTATTACTTCACTTGATGTCTGGCTACGGCACTAATTAAGAGGTATTGGTAATTGTTGACAAGCACTGCCTGCCACAGCAACGCCAATTTATTGATATCCTCACCTAACCTGCTTACAGCGTGCGCTTGTGCCCGAGAAATCTTGCGGGAACAAAACTTGCCTGGCGTTGGTCTAATACAACAAAGGAGCTTTAGATGGCGCAGGCAGTGCGAACGACATGGAATGCGAGTCGCCATTGGCTGGCCACAGGATTTCTCGCTTCCACTATTTTGTTCCTGCTCTTGATGTTCATGAATTGGCGGAATGAACACCGTGGCATCGCCTCACAGAATGCAGCGGGGTTGACATCCTTCTCCGTAGATTCCGCGTCGGCGTGGCACCAGAAAAGCATCCTTCCATGGTCCAGCACCGAACGGCACGTGCGATCAGGCCTGGACTCCATCAGCGGCTCGCCCGGCGGCATGATTGGCGGCGTGTCCGGAAGCGTCCGGTTGGCAGTAAATGGTTCACAACCGGCTACGCCATTGGAAAATACCGAGCGGATGGTAGTTCGTACCGGGACGCTCGAAATCATCGTCGTTGATCCTTTGCAAGCGGCTGAACAGTTGCGCGACCTCGCAACGCACCACTCCGGATTTGTCGTGAGTTTCAGGGTAAGTGGTAGCGACGAGCGGACGCGGTCGGCCCAGGTTACCGTGCGCATTCCCGCCAAATACTTTGATGAGGCGCGAACACAGGTGCGAAGGATCGCCAAGACAGTGGAGCAGGACACCATTGAAGCGCGTGACGCTACGCGCGAGTACGTGGACCAAGAAGCGAGCTTACGCAACGCACGCGCCGAGGAAGCGCAGTATCTGGCAATTCTGAAGCGCGCTGCGGCGGTAAAGGACGTTTTGGAGGTGAGCTCGAAGTTGGCCGAGGTGCGGGGGCGCATTGACGAGTCGGAAGCCGATCTGCGTTTTCTTCATCACCAGGTGGAAATGTCTCTGCTCACGACTAACATCAGTGCTGTGGCTCAAGCACAAGTGTTTGGCGTCCATTGGCGGCCGCTCTACGAGGCGAAGCTGTCGCTGCGCGGCGCACTTGTCGGGATGGCTGACTACGCCGACGCTATGGTGGCACTTTTTTTGAATCTTCCGGTGGTAGCAATATGGGGCTTCACAATCGTGGCGCTGCTAAAAGTCGGCTGGATAGTGCTGCGGCGTATCGTGCTCGTGTTTTTTCCTGGACTAACGACATGGTTGCGCCGTTCGTTGAAGTCGCAGGAAGCATAGTTTGCAGCGGGAACCTGCACAACTCCTGGTTCGCGTAATCGGAAACTTGAAATCCGCATGGACCATTAGGGTTAATCATCCAAGTGAAACGGGCAACAGGTCTCTCTGATATCCTAAGCGCATCGCAAGAGAGGACATGACGAATCGTGGACAAAGCCTGGCGGCTCATCACCGGTTTTGCCGTTTTGGGGTTCGTACTCGCCGCCCTCATTTTCTTGTATATGAGTCTTTCGGGTGAGTTCGATGCAGGCTTGTACACTGCGTTTGCCATTCTTTGTCCTCCCCCTCTGCTATGCCTTCCTTTCAGTGAGGTCATGAAGGATAAGGGCGGCTTCTATGCCATCTGGTCGTTGATTGGACTCCTAAACTCTGGGCTTTACGCAGTCATCGCAGCTGCTGTCGTCGGCCTTTTGAAAGGCTCGCCAACCAAATCACATTGACCTCATCCGAAATCAATTTCCTAAAAATAAGCGAATAGCGGCTAAGTCCCGATTAGTCGCATTACCGGATTCGCTGTCCGGTTTCGGCGTTAATCGTCCAAGTGGATTATTTCCGAATGCGTCGTTACACGCTAGTGGCCCGCGATTCGGTAAGGGACGACCGGAGCGCGAGGACCCTAGCGGAGCGACGGCCTCGGCGGCAGAGGATCGTGAATACTTTTTGGTGGAGGCGGCAGCGGCGGAGGCGCCCCCCCGGACCCGGGTGGAAACTGTGGGGTTTCGCTTGCTGCCGGGAAGATATTTGGGGACTGGCCAAAAAGAATTTCGAGGCGCCGCGCAATCTCACGGCCGTATGGCGTACTCTCCAGATCCGCTCGCGGCATGTTTACCGTGGTTAGCGTGTGCCGCGGCCCCAGATAAAGCAACGCATCGGCTGCATCCTGTAGCTTGAGCGGATTGGGACCGGCCGGCGCCGTCCCGCCCGTCAAAACAGGTATGGCGGACAGATCGCCTGTCCATGTTCCCTTTAACGGCATCAGTGCGGGGACTTTCCAAGCGTCGAAGCGTTTGTCCAGATCGTTGTAGCCGCCGACGGCGTTTGTGCCGAACACGATCACGAATATAGTGGCGCCGGCTGCGCGGAGTTCCTTCTCCACGAAGCCGGGGCCCGATGGTGAGCGCAGAAAGTGGCCCCATCCCTCAATCAGCAGCGCACGGTGATGTTTCGCCATCACCTCGTCCTTCACCACACTGGCGTAGAACTCATCGCGGTGGGCGAGGTAAGGCCCGACATCCTCGCGGCTTTTCATATTGTTCCAATTGATGTAAGGATCGCCGAGAAGAATCCTGAGCTGATGTTTTCCGGCACGCTGGCGATTCACTTGGCGGACGGCTTCATACAAGGAGGGATAGACTGGCGATACGGGGCCCAGCGCCATCGTATTTCTCCAGGCCTTCTGGACTTCTTCGAGGGGAACGTCTTCGCCGGCGATGTAGCGGTCCACAGCCTTTTGATAAAGGGAATTCCCATACTCCACGACAATATCGTCCACTTTATTCGCGAACAGTGGGGAGGAGACCAAGGCGCGCAGGAATTCGTATTCCTGCTTGTTTGCGTGAACTTCGCCGAACATCACGATCGAGTGAGTATTAAACGCCTCAATGATTGCGCGGCTGGCATCCTGGGGCTGAGCCTGGTCGTTAGTTCCAGAGGCAGAAAGCAAGGCCGGGAAAAGACTCACAAGACAAAGGAATCTCATGTGCACCCCCGAGTGCTTGTTTGACACCGGGGCCCGCAACTTTGTTCCTGCCGAAACCTGCCCTACGGCCCCTCCCCTTACGTTGGCGGTCACTTGGCTGTGTAGCGATTTACCGGACATGTTCGGCTCCTTCCTCCCGGCAACCACAGGGTTGAAAATCACAGTGCTGGTGTTGAACTGGCATGTTGAGGATTCGGTGGTTCGATCCGGTAGCCGAGGTTTCGGAGTTGGCGGATCATTCTGGCAGTGCGCTTTTGTTTCGATCGTTTGTTGACCGCTGGGCCGCGTTCCTCGTAACGGACTCCCCGGTGCAGGATCAACCAGATCAGTCGACACTGTCGATGGGCAATCGCTCCAATGGCCTGATTATGTCCCAGGCGCGCGACCGAGCGGCGATACACAATATCGAAGATGCTCCCTTTGGACCTGGCTGCGGCATTGGCGGACTGATTGAGCAGGCGCCGCATATGGCGGTTGCCGTCCGGTGATCGGTGGCTGTGGTTCACGCCTGCACTCTCGTCATCGCCTGAGCAGACGCCCACCCACGAGGAGAGTTGCTTCTCCGAAGGAAAGGTTGCTGCCGTGGGACCGACTTCGGCAATGATCTGCTGGGCGGAATCCACTCCTAGACCCGGCACCTCCGCCAACCGCTTGACTGCATCCTGGTGCTGGTCGAGCAGATTGGCCATCTCCTGGTCCAGTTGGCCGATCTGCTGCTCAAGGAATTGCAACTGCTCCAGCGCCATCTTCAGGAGCCGTCGGTACACGGGCTTGAGGTCCGTGCAAGCGCTGAGCGCATCACACAACTGTGCCGGCGTGGCGCGTAAGTTCTGATCGGCCAAAGCAGCCAAAGCCGCCGGGTTGGTTTCTCCGTCAGCCAGCGCCTTCAACATGCGCCGGGCGCTAGCACCGAGCAAATTCGAGACCAGGCTGGACAACTTAATGTGGGCCTCTTCCAGAAGAGACTCCAATTGGTTCTGCAGTCGCACGTGATCGCGTGTCAATTGGTACTTACGCCGCGTCACCGTCCTCCAAAGACGCTGCTCGGCATCGGGGACGAAACTCAGAGTCAATTCCCGGGCCACCAGCCGCTTCACCAGACGTTCGGCATCGGGGAAATCCCTCTTGCGTCCTCGCCGCCCGCGATTGGATTGCGCTTGTGCCAGATGCAAGGTTCCCGACGTCCGGCTTGCGCCTTCCCGCTTCTGGTGTAGTGGTTTCCAGTACCGTTCCAGTGCTTCCCACACGGGTTTCCAGTATTGCGCTGTCGATTCCATGACCACTTCCTCGACCTCTTGCTCGAGTAGCCATGCGGCTAGTGATCGCAGTTGTTCAGGGTTGCCGCCAAACATTCGTCGCTCAAACTGGTACTGACCGTCGACTTCCACGTCCGACACAACGACGGCCAGCATCTTTTTATGAACATCGACTCCCGCTATCCTGTAAGACATAGGCTTCTCCTGGCGGGAGCGGAGAGCGTGCTGCGGTTACATTAACCAGGGTTACGGGCTATCGACGCTCCGGTAGGGGAATGCAACGACGCCCAATTATTCGCTCAATCACGCACGCTCCGGATCAGACAGTTTATCGGCCTCGACTTCTCCAATGTGGTATCGACCTCGCCGCTCCGGGCCGTTGCGATCTTACCTCTGACTAATTTTCATGACGTTTCGCGGGCCGCAGGCCCTAAATGACAGTTTACTCGGGTCAAGGAGCCGACATTGTTATGCAATCAACTGGCATAGTTGCTGAAAACCGAACTCACGGTGCGTTCGCCCGCCTTTCGGACTGTGCCCCATTTTGTGCCCACCCTACATCAATAACCATCGCAAATGATCCTAATCGGGTAGTGGAGCGAATCACCTGTATCGACGTAAAGAATCAACACGATAGCAATCCATCGCACTCAATCTCACTTGTCTTTGGACGGTCTCTTAATCAACGGGTTGGAGGTTCGAGTCCTCCCCGGTTCACCATTTAATTCTTTCAGCCTCATGTAGTTAGCGGCCCATACGCGCCGCTCATGCAATCGTCATTACAGGCAGCGCGGCTGTAGGAGTGTGACAGTTCGGCCCGGCCGCGAGGGCTCCGATGACTTGCTTATTGCACCGTTACCTGGACCGTTGAGCTGTGGGTGAGGTTGCCGCCTGAAGTTCCCGTGATTGTAAGCGTGTAAGTACCCGCAGGAGTTCCTGAAGGAGGGTTTACAGTAAGCGAGGCCGTCTTGGTGGCACCAGCATAGGACGCGGAGATGGTGACCGGAGTGGAGGTGGTCACGGCGCTGGTGCTTACCGTGAAGTTCGTGCTAGTAGCCCCGGCGGCGACGGTCACGCTGGCTGGGAGCGTTGCCGCAGAAGCACTACTGGAGAGAGAGACGAGGGCCCCGCTGCCGGGAGCTGGCCCACTAAGAGTTAGAGTGCCGGTTGAGGAAGACCCACCAGTGACACTGGTTGGATTAAGCGTTACCGAGGAAAGTGTAGGGGATCCCGGCGGATTACCGATGTTGCAAGAGAAGGCACAAAGTGAGATAGCGAGGGGTCCGGCTACCGCAACAAGGCCGAGCCGCTGGCGAGAGGTGCGGATTAAGCTGCAAAGCATAGACATTACCGCAAGCCAGGCGAATAACGACGCCCACGTCTCCCATAGACGCATTGGCGGCGCATATCGCGGCAAGGCCAAAGGCGGCACGAACGAGCGTGCGGCCGTCGTTAACGTAACCGTCGCAGTTGCCGCGTTTTTCCCATCGAGCGTCACCGGTGAGGGCGAAACCGTGCATGTGGCCTGGGCTGGCGCACCTGTGCAACTCCAGGTCACGGTTTGATTGAAGCCACCCACGGGCGCAGCGGAAACCGTGAAGTTTGCTGGTTGTCCCGCTGTGATCGTCGCGCTGGACGGCGCAGCAGAAACACCGAAATCCGGTGAACTCCCTCCCGGTTGCAACGCGGTAAGCGCCATGAGCAGGTCCAGGCGCCCGTTACCCATATCGGCGCCCACAAATTGCGCATGGGCCACAGCGGCCGCGGCCACAGGCTCATTGATATCGGTCCGCACGTTCCGCAGCAAGGCAGCCCCGCCTGAAACGAATGGCGCGCTGAACGACGTCCCCCAACCCGCTGAATATGTACTGAACGGGTAGGTCGTCACGATCGCTTCGCCCGGAGCCGCCACCCATACGATCGCGTTTCCGTAGTTTGAGAACGAGGAGCGCGCGTCCGTGTCGCTCGTCGAGGCCACGCCCATCACATCGTTTTGCAGTGCTGCGGGATAGACCAGCAGCGGCGGGCCCTGGCCGTCGTTCCCCGCTGAGGCCGCGCAGATGACGTTGAGCTGGTTCGCGTAGTCGAGGGCATTCTTCAGTTCGGGCGAACTCGTCTTCATGTCAAAGCTCATATTGATCACGCTGGCGTTGTTCTGCGCGGCGTAATAAATTGCACGCAAAATGTCCGAGAGGTTGCCGGTACCGTCTGCATGAAAGGCTTTCAGCGGCAGGAGTTGCGCCGTGGGAGCCACGAGGTGGATTACGCCCATCACCATCGTGCCGTGGCCGAAGGCCGCGTATTGAACCTTTCCGTCGAGCACAGCCGCCGTGGACTGATCCAGCACAGCCGCAGTGGATTGATTTACTTTGGCTGGCGACGGGCAGTTTGTAGAACCACAAGGTGGTGGCGGATACACAGGAAAATCCGATTGGGTCAAGTCCTTCAGCTCGGAAGCGCCTGTCTGATTCCGCGTGAAGTCGTAGCCCAGCAGCAAGACGCCTTGCAGCGCCGGATGGTTGGGGTCGACTCCCGTGTCAATATCCGCGACGATTCCGCGGCCGC
>WNFT01006168.1_pt1 | contig 10547 bp, 9 predicted proteins | sample 5400191 | NCBI WGS metagenome assembly WNFT01 (sample SAMN13153359, study PRJNA577476) | soil metagenome | isolation source: 80 cm saprolite under Madrone tree | place: USA:California | collected 2016-06-14 | reverse complement strand
TTATTGGGCATTTCGGCGAACACCTCGGCCAATCCATCGCCTACGCGCGCGTGAACGGGGTCGTGCCGCCCTGGACGGAAGAGGCTCAACAGCAACAACCAAAGCCCGCCGACAAACCGAAGCCATAAGCGCCTCGGGAAATTAAGCCATTGACCGTTTGACATCGGGTGGACGATTTCGATGCAATGGCGGTGTACAACAATTGTGTGCCCAGACGAATCCAATCAGAGTTGGCTTTGACGGGTTCTAGCCACTTTACATCATGCACAAGTATGCTTCTGTCGCCATGGCGCTGCTGTCGTTGACTTTTGCCGCCGATGCCGCCGCGCAATCCGCCGTACCCGATACCACTCCCACGATGGGGCCCGCGAAACCGGAGCTTTTCAAGCGCATCCTCGCCAACCAAAAAAAAGGCGAGGCTGCCCTGGATCTCTACGAACGCATCGAACGCGTCGAGGCCCGCAAGAATCCTAACGACCCCACGCCCTCAGCGGTAAAGATTTCGCGGGTAATTCCTTCGGGGACGGGCATGGTCCGGATTGCCCTCGGCCTTGATGGCAAACCGAAGGATTCCGCCGCGTATCGCGCCGACCTGGAGAGCCTGGCGCGGGCGCTGGCGCTGCTCGTCAACGACAACCGTTCCCAGCGGGAAGCTCTGGAAAAATACGCCAAGAAAAAGAAAGATCGCAACGAGCTGATCGACGCCACGCACAATGCCTTCCTTTTCTCTCTTGTTGGCGGCGAACAGCGCGGCGAGCGCACGCTTTCCAAATACAAAATGGATCCCAACCCGGCCTTCAAACCTACAACACGCCTCACTTCCATCTTTCCCAAGGTGCGCGGTCTTGCGTGGATTGACGAAGCCTCGGGCGAAGTTGCGCGCATCGAAGGCGACGTCATGGAAGACATTTCCGTAGGCTTTTTTCTGGGGAAAATCTACAAAGGCAGCCACTTTATGCAGGAACGCTACGAGTTTCTGCCGGGGTTGTGGCTCACGAGTTTTTCGCAGTACGATTTCGACGGGCGCAAATTGTTTTCCGGGTTCTCCGTTCACGAGCGTACTTTTTATTCAAACTATCGATATATCGGCCCGCCCCAGGAAGCGCTCGCCGCCATTCGCCAAGAGCTTGGACATGCGGAGTCGGACAAGCCACTTGCGGACGCCGCCGATCAGTGAAACTTTCCCCCTCGGTGTTCCCGCGTTTGACTAACGGATCAGGCTCCAGGGATACACACCGACATTGATCTTCATGATGAAGTAGCTGAAGCCACCGAGATCCGGCTTGGGCTGATGCGGCGTGTCCGGAGGAATCAGCAGCCAGTCACCGGCTTTCACTTTGTAGGTTTGTCCGCCAACGACGGGCTGGCCGCGGTATTCGCCGGGGATGATGCCGTCCTTGTCCTGCAGGTTTTGCCGGTTAGCGATTTTTCCTCCGAGGATCATTTCACCCGTGCCTCCGGTGAAAATATAGAAGTCATAGGCGCCGGCGTGCTGCTCGGCGTCATCGAGAACACTGTTGACCTTGGTCAAGCTGAGGACGGGCTTGTCGCGGTACATGCGGTAAAGCATGAACATGCTGAAGTTGCGCGTCTGGACGTGCACCGGCCCGCCGCCAAACGATTGCGAACTTCCGCTGCCCGCTTCTTTCACCAGCTTGGCGGCTTTTTCGGCCATTTCCGCGTGCGCTTTGCGAATGTCGTCGATGTTCCAGTAGGTGATGGGTGGGGCATCGGGCGCGAGAGGCGGTTCGTGCGGAGAATTGAAGCCGAAAGGCATGACTTCTTTCTTGTTCTCCTGAGCGTTGGCGCTGGGGATCAACGAAAGGTCGTCGAAATGGCCGCTGAGGATCGGTTGCGGCGTGGGTTTCGAGGCGTAGCCGGCCATGTAACCAAGAAGGGCGGCGCCAACTAGCAGTATGGGAAGCATTCTTTTCATGGGGCAATCCTCCGTGCGTAAGAACTCGAAAACCTTGATCGTGTTGATACGGGCAAAATAAATTTTTGCTTGCCGCTATTTCTTCGGAGCGGGCTTCGCCGCTTCAAAACGAATCTCTTTGAGCATTTCTGACTGGCGGTAGAGTTCCGCTTTCCCTGCGGGAAACTTGTTGACGCTCAGCAGGAAGGCCAGAATGTCCGCGTCTTGCTGGCGGGTGAGCCGGCCCGGGTTGGTTTGCGGCATGGTCTTGCGAATTCTGTCGAACAAGTCGCCCATAGTGAGGCCGTTCCAATTCGCGAGGAATGCGCCGCCGGTCAGTGGTGGCGCGGATTCTCCGCCGGTGAGCATATCGCCGTGGCAGGCCGCGCATTCCTTGTGATAGACCGGTTCGCCGCGCTTGGCTTGCTCTTCGGTGTAGACGCCGTCCCACACGGAACGCGAATCTGAAGAGGCGGGAGCTTGCGCGCGAAGCAGACAAAGCGAGGGTGCGATCGCCACCAGAACGAGGAGTGCCGCTGGATACTTCAGCTTCACGTGGTCATCACTTTCGTGCCGGATGAATTGCCCCTGCGGCAGCGCGTTCATTCTCCTGTCGACGGCAGCGTGTACGCAATGTATTCCCCGGAATAAGGACCGCCGCTCACGGCCACGACGATGTACTGTTTTCGGTTGACCATGTAGGTCATCGGCGAACCGGTTTGCGGGGCGGGCATATAGACCGCGCCGACTTCCTTGCCGGTCATCTTGTCGTAGGCACGGAGCATCGCGCCGCGCGGATGATCCGCCGTCGTAGTGATATTTCCTTCTCCGGCGATAACCAGCGTCTTGGTAACCAGTGTCCCGACGTTGTACGTGGTCTGCCCGGTCCGCGGAATGTTCATGCCCTTGAGAATCGCGGAATTCCTGACCACGTCCGGCGTCTCGCCGTGCGCGATCTGCCAGACAAATTCGCCTTTATCGAGATTGATGGCCGTAATTGTGCCGTAAGGCGGCTTGACCAGCGGCAATCCATCCACGTCCAATCGACCGAAACCGCCGCCAGCCGGCTTCTTCGCCGGCTTCGGAGAATCGGCTCCGGCGTTTTCGCCAGGACCGTGGAGAATCTCCACTTCTCTGCCTGCGGTGCCGGCGATGTACGCGATGTCAGAGACTTCTTTGGGAGCGGGGACGAGGCCGATCGGCTCGATGCAGGAATTGCAAGCGTAGACATAAACGTTGTGCGTTTCGGGATCGTACGATCCGCCCGGCCAGTTCGTACCGCCGGAGGCTGTCCCCATCGTGAGCGTGCCGAGCGGACCTTCCAGTTTGCTCGCGGTGGGGGGCGTGAAAACGGGGCCGAGATGATACTTGGAGGCAATTTCTTTTGCGCGCTCGCGAAGCGCGGGCGTGAAATCAATCAAGTCGTCAATCAGCACGCCATTGCGGCCGTAGGCTAGCGGTTTCGTGGGAATTGGCTGAGTATGCGAGTACCATTCCCCAGGCACGTTGCCGACCTCGACCGGCCGCTCCACGATCGGCCAGATGGGCTTGCCGGTCACGCGATCAAAGACATAAAGAAATCCTTGCTTTGACGGCTGAGCCACAGCTTTGACGGGTTTCCCGTCGACGGCGATATCCGCAAGAATCGGCGCGGACGAAATATCCATATCCCATAGCGGGTGGTGCACCAATTGGAAATGCCACTTGCGCTCCCCAGTTTTCAAGTCGACGCAGACCAGGGTCTCGCCGAACAAATTGTTTCCCGGCCGGTGCCCGCCGTAGAAATCGCTGGTGGGCGATTCCACCGGCAAATAAACCAATCCGAGTTGTTCATCGACGGTGATCTGCGTCCACACGCCAGTGTTGCCGGTATATTCGGCCGAACCTTTTTCCCAGGTGTCGTAGCCAAACTCGCCTTTTTTCGGGATGGTATGGAAAACCCAGAGACGTTTACCGGTTCGCACGTCGAATCCGCGCACGTAGCCTTTATTGTTACGCATGCTCTTCGGCGTCATGCCTTCGCGGAAGGCCGCGCCGATAATCACGGTGTCTTTTGCCACGACCGGCGCTGACTGGATGCCGATTTCACCAATTTCCAGATCGGGGAAAATATCCTGGTCATCGTTGAGTTTCAGATCCACTAGTCCGTTCTCCCCAAAGGAAGGAATTCGCACGCCGGTCTTCGCGTCCAAGCAGATGAGCCGGAATCCCGGCGTCACATAGAAGATTCGCTCTTCTCTTCCGTCGGACCAATAGGCAAGTCCGCGGCCCGAGAGTTGGCGCGGAGCAGCGCCGCCGCGCTTGCCTTCATGTTCGCCATGGATCCAGAGCAATTCACCGGTGGCAGGGTCCAGCGCAATCACCGCGCGGCGCGATCCCGCCGTGGCGTACAAAACGCCGTTCACCATGAGCGGCGTTCCTTCGAGCTTGTATTCCGGCCGATCGCCGAAATTGTCGGTCTTGATGCGCCAGGCGATTTCCAGATCGCTGAAGTTGCTGGCGTTGATCTGGTCGAGCGGACGATAGCGGGTAGCCGCGAGATCAGCAGCGTAGGAAGGCCACTCCGTGTCCTTCGGATGGAATTGCGCGGGTGCAGGCGCGGGCCAGCACAAGGCTCCTGCAATACTCAAGAACAACAAAGTGCTCAGACGTTTCGGTTTCTTCTCGCGCATCTTCGTTCCTCCCTGTCAGGAAGCCCGCGGAAGTCTAAGCCAGTGGAAGACAAGAAACAAATGTTTCGTTTGGATCGGTAGCGCCCAAACGAAACAAGAATACCGATTCGTCGAGCTCCTGCTAGAATGCGCTCTGTGCGTCCCATTCTGCCATTTCTCCTTTCGTTGTTCTTTTGTGTATCCGTCCAAGCGCAGTGGTGGAAAGTGCAGACGAGCGGGATTGACACGAACCTGCGCGGTGTCAGCGTTGCCGAGATGTCGGATGCAAAGGGCGTTCCCGTGCCGGTCGTCTGGGCCTGCGGTTCGAACGGCGTAATTCTGAAGTCCATCGACGAGGGCAAAACGTGGAAGCGACTGCGCGTCACCGGCGGCGATGCCCTAGACTTTCGCGGTATTGTGGCGTTCTCCGAGAAGGTTGCCTACCTGATGTCCAGCGGCGAAGGCGAAAAATCGCGCATCTACAAGACAGCCGACGGCGGCGAAACGTGGAACCTGCAATACACGGACAAACGCAAGGAATTCTTTCTCGACTCCATCGTCTGCCTCTCGGAAACGCGCTGCTTCGCGCTCAGCGACCCCATCGACGGCAAATTTTTGCTGCTAAACACAGCGGATGGCGAGCATTGGAATCCATTGCCCAGCGAAAACATGGCTGCGGCGTTGCCGGGCGAAGGCGCATTCGCCGCCAGCAATACATGTCTCGCACTCTCCGGCGAGGATATTTTTTTCGCCACCGGTGGCTCGGCCGCTCGCGTCTTCCACTCCCCTGATTTGGGGCGCACCTGGACCGCGGCGGAAACTCCAATCGCCCATGGCAACGCCTCCTCTGGAATTTTCTCCATTGCTCTCGGCAATGAAAAGACAATCGTTGTCGGCGGCGGCGACTACCAGGATCCAAAGCGCGCATTTGGCGCGGCCGCGTATTCCCTCGATGAAGGCCAGACCTGGGAACTCTCCGCGCAGCAGCCCGGTGGCTATCGCTCCTCGGTGGCAGCCGTCGACAGCCTGACCTTTTTCACTGTGGGGCCGAACGGCGAAGATTTGAGCAATGATCACGGCGTGCATTGGGGGCACACGGATTCGCTAAACCTCAATGCGGCGGCTCTCCTCGACATCTGGACGGGCTGGGCCGTAGGACCTAACGGCACCATCGCGCGCTTCGTCAGTCACTTCAAATACGAAATTCAATACCGCCAGCCGCATGGTCAGCAGGCAGCTGCGTCCGACGTTGCAGACTAAATCGAGAAGGTATAATCTCCCGCGTTGAAAACGAGACGACGGTACCCAGCTTCTATTTCGGCACGAAAATCTTTTGCGGAGGCGGCCATGCCAAATCTTTCGAATTCCCATCATGAACCTCGTGAGGACGCGAGCGGAGAAAACAATTCGACTTCCTCGCCTCTTTTCTCGCCTTCCGACCGCCGTACCTTCCTTCAAGGAGCTGCAGCCGGCGCAGCCACGTTGGCCTGGCCCGCCTGGGCGCGCAGCGCGGCGGCAGCCAGCGATCTCGACGCGATCCGCGCCGAAATCGAAAAGCGCCACGAGGAATCCGTCAAGCGATTGCAAGATTGGATCCGCCAGCCGTCCATCGCCGCCGAAAACCGCGGCATGAACGAAGGCTGCGACATGATGATGCGCATGCTGCGCGAAGCGGGCTTTCAGCAATCGACGAAAATTTCCACCGACGGCCAGCCCGGCGTTTTCGCCACTCTGGATGCGGGCGCTCCGCGAACGTTGGGCCTTTACTACATGTATGACGTGAAGCAAGCCGATCCCGCCGAGTGGTCTTCGCCGCCGTTCGATGCCGCTCTAGTCGACAAGCCCGGACTCGGCAAAGTCGTCATCGGCCGCGGCGCCGTTAACCAGAAAGGGCCGGAGGCATCGTTCCTCGCCGCGCTACATGCCATTCGCGGCGCCGGCAAAAAGCTTCCGGTAAACCTGGTGTTCGTGGCCGAAGGCGAAGAAGAAATCGGCTCGCCGCATTTCCCGCAAATTGTGCGGCGGCCGGAAGTGCTTGCCGCGCTGAAAAACTGCCTGGGGATTTTCATGCCGAGTGCGGCTCAGGGTCTCGACGGGGAAGTCACCATGACCCTGGGCGCAAAGGGCGTGATCGAATGCGAATTGATTTCCAGCGGCGAACGCTGGGGTCGCGGCCCGCGCAAGGACGTTCATTCCAGCAACAAAGCGCGCCTCGATAGCCCTGCATGGCACCTGGTCGAAGGGCTCGCCACTTTGGTCTCGCCCGACGGTAACGATCCCGCCATCGAAGGCTTTGCCGCGAAGGCCCGCCCGATTTCGGACGCGGAAAAGAAGATGATCGCGGAAGCAGCGCGCCGTTTGAGCGAGGCGGAAGCGAAGAAACTCTTGGGCGTGGAGCACTGGGTTCACGACGTGAGTTGGAACGAAGCGCTGGAACTCTTGATGTCGCGGCCCACGGTGAACATCGAGGGGCTCGTCGGCGGCTACACCGGCCCGGGCGGAAAAACCATTCTTCCCGGAAAAGCCACGGCAAAGCTCGACCTGCGCCTGGTCCCGGACATGACGGCAGCGGAAGCGCTCTCCGCGCTCAAGGCGCATCTTGCGAAAAAAGGCTTTGGCGACATCGAAGTCCGCATGACGGGCGGCTACGATCCCAACAGCACGCGCGCCGACGCGGCGCTCATCCGCGTCGAAACCGAGGTGTACCGTAAAGGCGGAATCGATCCGGTCGTTCTTCCGCGCAGCGCGGGTTCGTGGCCCGGCTACGTTTTTACCGGCGAGCCGCTCCACCTCGCGGCAGGCCCGTTTGGACTCGGCCATGGAAGCGGCGCGCACGCTCCCGACGAGTACTACGTCATCGAATCGAAAAACCCCAAGGTCCACGGCATGGATGGGGCCGTGCGCTCCTTCGCCGAATTGCTCTACGCCTTGGCGCAGACAAGCTGAACGCACGCAGCTGATTCCGCCTAGTAAAGATGGAAATAACCGTCGCTCTGGCCCAGCCGGACGGCAACTCCGAACAATTTGGAAAGATGCTCCTCGGTGAGCACGGAAGACTTCGCCCCATCGGCAATGACGCGACCTTCGTGCAGAAGAATCACGCGCTCAATCTCCGGAATGATTTCGGATACGTGGTGCGTCACAAGCAAAATCCCCAGCCCGGATTGCGCGAGCTGGCGCATGGTGTCACTAAGCTGAAGCTGCGCGCCAATGTCCAAGGCATTGCTGGGCTCGTCAAACAAAAGTGTTTGAGGATGGTGCACCAGGGCTCGCGCGATCAGCGTACGCTTGGCCTCACCGGAGGACATCTCCGCGACTGCGCGATCGGCGAGATACGCGATGCCAAACCGCTCCAAAGTTTCCTCCGCACGCGCGAGATGTTCCGGATCGGGATGATGGTGCGGAAAAATGCGCGTGCTGCTGAAAAACCCGGAAAGCACTACATCGCGGCCAGTGGCATCGGTCGTACACGAAGCCAGCAGATCCGGCGACACGATTCCGAGCAACGCGCGCAGTTCGAAAATATCCCATCGCTCGCGCCCCAGAATGGAAATGCGGGACCCCTCCCGCGCATGTGGATAGCACTCCCGGGTAATGGTCTTGATCAGCGTCGATTTACCACAGCCATTCGGCCCCAGGATGCATACGTGCTCCCCGCGCCCAATCTCCAGGTTGACGTCATGCAGGGCCTCGCGGTCACCACGCATGACCGTCACGTGCGCTAGAGAAAGGAGCGGCGCCGCAGTGGAGTTCATGCTGGGCTCGAGGGCACGGACGGCTTCGCGGTTACAAGCATGGATGACAGCCCAATCTTAACCGAGTGCAGGTGTTATGCAACGGAGCAGGGGAGGCAACGAGGCTCGGCGGAATGGAGGGGTGGGAAGAGGATCGCTGTGTTTCACTCTGAAACAGCAGACCGGGCATTCGGCGGCCAAAAATAAAAAGGAGGTGAAAACAGCTTCGTTCTCACCTCCCGGGGTGGTGGGGTGTTGCTTGACGACACTCTTGGCGGCTCAGCAGGCCTGCCCTGCCAGGCAGGTCTGCGGCCTCACTCGCGACTGTTTATACAATTCGTTAGGAGACTCACCACCAAAGAGCTTGTCTTTGTGCGGTTTGTAGCACTGCAAAACGCACGTGTCAACGACAAAAAAGTAAACGAATCGATGAGAAAAAGTGCGGCCACGCGTCACCTCACTTTCAGTACAGCGCGCGCAAAATGCTAAGAGCCCTGCCCGTCGGTCTCTGAGCAGCGCAAGAGAAACGCTGTTAGTCCCGCAAGCAGCCCCGCGGTGATGATCACGCCTTCCCAAACAATGCCGGTTGCAAGAACCTGTGACGCCGGCGCGCCAAAGGGCGCGAGCAGCACTACAAGCGCTGCTTCGCGAACCCCAATTCCGCCTTGCGTGATGGGCATCACAGCGGCGATCTTGGCAAGCGGCCACGCAAAGAGCCACACGCGCAACGGTAAATCAAGCCCACAAGCAATACCCAGGAGGGCGGTGAGCACGACATAAGTCCCCTGCACGGAAGTTCCCAACAACCATCCAAAAACCAGCCGCCACGGCCTCCGTGAAACGGCGCGCATCGCGTGACGAAGTTGCGCCAGCCGCCGCCGGATTCGAATGGAGCGTCCCCGCAAGAGTGGCCGTTGCAATGCCAAAACTAGAGCCAAAAAAACTGCTACGCCAACGACGCCGGCAAGAAGCAAGCGCTTGGCAGGCGCCTGCAATGGAACCGGCAAGGAACCTGGCAGCAGCATCAAGCCCAGCGAGACGAGCGTGAGCTGCGCGGCCACATCGAGAAAACGGTCCGCCACATTCCCGGTGATTACCGCGGCAGGACGCGGGCTGCGTGAGATTCCCACCGCGAGCCGCGCCACGTCGCCGCCGATAATCGACGGCAGAAACAGCGCGCCAAACAAACCGCTGGTGTAGCACTGCGCGCTGGCTGCGAAGCTAAGCTGCGCCCCCGCTGAGTTCACAACCGTGTGCCACTTGGTGATGCCTCCCGTCAAAGCCACCAAATAAATCAGCAGCACCGCGATGAAGCGCGTGAGGGGAACACGCGCCAGTGCGCTGCGCAGTGGTGCCACCGGAAGCAGATAAAAAAGAATTCCGAGAATCAGGAGCGCAGCTGCCCAGCGCACCACAAGAAAAATCCAGCCCCGGCTGGATTTTTGCGGCTGGCGGTCTGCGCTCATTCTGAGAAATTCATTTTCGATAGGTACAAATCACGCGCCGAAGATTTCGTTGATTTTTTCCGCCAGCTTAAAGTCGTAGTCGCTGATGCCTTTCACGCTGTGCGTATTCAGGTCGATAACCACTTTGTTCCACACGTTGAACCACTCCGGATGATGGTTCATGGCTTCGGCGACGAGCGCGACGCGCGTCATGTTGCCGAACGCCGTGACGAAGTCTTTGCACGTAAATTCCCTGTGCAGTTTGCTGTTCACAAGAGTCCATCCCTTGGTCTTGGAAAGCTGCGCGGTAATCTCGGGATCAGAGAGTTTCTTTGCGGGCATGTGGCATTCCTCCAGCTCGTCTGGCGTTCCCACCAGCCATTATGCGGTGCAAGCCAGGCTCCAGCAACATTTCCAGCTTTGCCGGGGCGAAAGCCGGCCGTCCGAACGCTTCTTCATTGAATGCGCGTGGGAATTCCATTATCGTAGGGGTTTCTTTTTGCGGCGAAAATGCACGTTGTGCGCATTCGAACGGAGACCGGAGAACGACGTGAAAAAGAAGATTCGCGCCATCCAGTATGGCGTGGGCCCGATCGGCGCATCCATTGTTCGCCTGATGCGGGAAAAGCAGGCCATTGAAATTATCGGCGCCATCGACACCGATCCCACAAAAGTCGGGCGCGACCTCGGCGAAGTGGTCGGGGCAACGGATGCGCCGTGGGGCGTGAGCGTTTCCTCGGATGCCCAGGAAGTGCTCGAACAGAATGCCGACGTGGTGATCCATTCGACATCGTCGTCGCTC
>WNFT01016357.1_pt1 | contig 10548 bp, 6 predicted proteins | sample 5400191 | NCBI WGS metagenome assembly WNFT01 (sample SAMN13153359, study PRJNA577476) | soil metagenome | isolation source: 80 cm saprolite under Madrone tree | place: USA:California | collected 2016-06-14 | reverse complement strand
TGTGGCGGGCGCAACTCTTGGCGCCGGCCTGTTTCCAGCGAACGTGCTCGCGGCCAAGAGGCACAATGCGGCGCCGAAGCCGACCAGCAACACGATCACGCTGAACGGTGTCACGTTCTCTCTGACGTTCTTCGGTCCGGGCATCGACCCTTCCTCGATCGGGGACTTCAACGGTTTTGTAGGCGTCGCCGATGTGCAAGGCACCGGGACAGCCAGGAACCCCGATGGCAGTACAGAGACGCTTCTTTTCGACACCGACATGCGCTTCATGAGCGGTGTTTATGTCGGCCAGGACGGAGCCGTCCACAAGGGAACGTTCGGCTTCGTTTGATTAGACCTCTATCGAGGTCAGTATGACTTCACGAACTTCTCGACCCAGGTTCATGACTTCGATCCCGGAATCAACCCCTATCCTGCTGGACTGTTCTGGACGTTGCCCGTCCCGGCGGTAGGCCACGTAGAGCTCGGAACAGGTCAGGCGCAGATGCAAGCGACAAACCTCGCGATGCAGGACTACTTCGACATCCCCAACGCCTTGTTCCGGTTCGAATCGCCGGTGTCCGCGGGTGCAACCGCGAGCTTTGACATCCACTGGCACGGGCCGGTGTCCAGCAGAGGACATGTCACGACACCCGGCTCCTCGGGTGAGCTGGTCATGAGCCAGGCCACGATGACCTGGTCGGCTCGCAATGACCTGGGCTTCAGCTTCGTCTCGGACCCATCGGGGACGACCAGCGCTTTCGCGCAGCTCGGCCACGTGAAAAACGGAGTTTTCGGCTAGCGACGATGACGGGAGGGCGCGGCGGTCCCCGTCCTCCACTTGACCGGGCTAACAAAGACACGTTTCCATATCGGAAGGAGAGCAGCGCGGCTTGCCCGGCCGAAGGCCGGGTCGGCTTTGCCGACCGCGCGATGAGAGGAAACCATCTGGGTTTCCTCTCATAAAAGGGCCGGGGCTCCACAGAACCCCGGCGCGTAACGGACTTACAAAACGATTGAAGAGAAGTGTCTTACTTCTTCTTCGAGGTCTTCTTGGCGGCCTTCTTGGCCGGCTTCTTAGCAGCCTTCTTCTTTGCCATCATGCATTACCTCCTTCTCCAAGAGATATGGACCCGATAGGTTCCATCGGTTTGGCGGGTTCCATGTGGTGGTTAGACGTGGTCAGGATCTCTCCTACACGCACCTCCTCTGTTACCCCACGGGCTTCGCCACGGACCCTCATTGATAAGGATTCCGAGACGTTGGCGGCTTGTCGAAATGGTCCGCTTTCTCGCGTCGGGTCCGTTGCCTCTGTGGTGGCAACCACGAGTCGCATCGCCATACAAGGTGTTGTGATACTCGATGAACCCCACTCACGTCAACCCTCGTGAAGATTTTTTTTCGCGCGAGGTTGTGGAAATTTCTGCGGAGGTCGTCGCGATGACGACCATCAACGACGTCTTCGAGACTGCGACGATAGACATCATGCGAGTCATCCTTGGTCATGGAGCATCAGGCACTGCGGCGTCGATGAAACCATATGTCGTGGGTTTCAAGCGACGAGGAATCGATGCCGTCGCTGTCGATCTTCCTCGCGGCGGCGCGGAGAAAGCGGTGCCAGTCTTCATCAAGACATCAGGTCGAGGACATGAGGTCATCGGCGGTGGTCAGTCATTCGGTGGAAGGGTCGCGAGCATGGCCGCGATCGAGGCGGACTTCGGCGGTCTTGTCCTTTTCTCGTATCCGCTGCACCGTCCGGGCTTCACCGACCAGCTGCGGACCGATCACTGGCCACAGATTCGGTGCCCGACTCTGTTTCTGAGCGGCGACCGCGACCCTTTCGCGCATCTCGAGCTGTTGGAACAGAAGATCAAGCTCATCCCCGACGCGCGCCTCATCGTGTTCGAAGGCCAGGGGCACGGCCTGCTCAAGGTTCTCGACCAGGCGCTCGACGTCGCCTCGGATTTCATCAAGAAAAACATCAAATGACCGCCAGCCAGCACATGGTCGAGGCGAACGGTCTGCGGTTTCGGGCTAACGCCGACGGCCCCCCGACAGGCGAGCTGTTCGTGCTGCTTCACGGCTTCCCGGAAGGGGCTGCGTCGTGGACGAGGCAGGTCGCAGGCCTTGCCCGCGCGGGCGCGCTCGCTGTCGCGCCCGATATGCGCGGCTACGGCGGCAGCGACGCTCCCGCCGGAGTCGAGAGCTACCGACTCGCCGACCTGGTTGAGGACGTGGCCGGGATCATCAAGGCCTTCGGCCGCGATGTTGCTCATGTGGCCGGGCATGACTGGGGTGCGCTGGTTGGGTGGTTCTTCGCTGGCATCCACCCGGAGATGACGAAGACTCTGACGGTCCTGTCGGTCGGCCACCCGGCGACGCTCGGCGCGGCTACCGCCGGCGACGAAGATCAGAAGGCGCGCTCGCGGTACATCCGTCTGTTCTTGACCGAAGGCAAGGCCGAGAGTGTGCTGGCCGAAGACGACTTCAGGCGGCTGCGTGCGATGTTCGGCGATGTTGTGCCACGGCCCGTCGTCGATGGATTCGTCAAGTCGCTGTCGCGCCCTGGCCGGCTCACGGCCGCTCTCAACTACTACCGTGCCAATCTTTCGAAGGATCGCTGGTGGGCGGGCTTGCGGTCGGATCTGCACGTGGCCGCACCGACCATCTTGCTGTGGGGCGATCAGGACCCGGCCCTCGGTCGCCTGCAGGCAGAGAGCACCGCACAACACATTGCCGGCGACTTTCGGCTCGAGGTTCTCGAGGGAGCTGGACACTGGCTCCAGTTCGATCGCGCGGACGAGGTCACCCGCGCGCTGGTGCAAGTCATCTCCAAGTAAGCTGTCACCGATGCAGCGCGGAGACCAGGAGCGGCGAGGCGGTCTGCGCCGTCTGGACGACATTCTGGAGAGCCTCGAGCAACTCAACCTTCACGACAAGACCGACCTGCCGGATCATGTCGCCGAGGCGCTCGTGATGCTCGGGATCGAACAGCCTCACGCGATCGCGATCCCGCAGCTCATCGAGCGGGTCTGGGCGATGCAGCAGCCGTACCTCATCACGATCGTGGTCGAGCGAAGGCGCCGTCGCCGGCGCAAAGTCTCGACTGAACCTAACGCAACCGAAGCCCAGCACTGAAACCAATCCCCACGAACTCAGAGCCTGCGCCGTGAGTTCGGGGGGGCCCCTGACGACCGGCGAGTGGCTCGAGGTCTTCTCTCGCATCGGCGATGCCGTGCGCCGCGTGGTGCTGCCTCTGGCCGGAACCGAGGCCGGCCGGGCTCCGCTCACCGTAGGCGCCGGCGGCGACACGACGATCGAGCTCGACCGGGCGGCCGAGGCGATCGTTCTCGGGGAGCTTGCCGGGCTCGCCACGCGAGGAGAGAAGTTCTCCGTGCTTTCCGAGGAGGTGGGCCGCAGAACCTTCGGCGCCGACTTCCCCCTCGTCCTCGTCGATCCAGTCGACGGCAGCTTGAACGCCAAGCAGGGCGTCCCGCTGTTCGGGTTGATGCTCGCAGTGCTCGACGGCCCGCTCGTGTCAGACACGTTCGCGGGCATGGTCCTCAACCTCGCGACCGGCGAAGACTGGACCGCGAACCGCAAGCACGGCGCTCGGCACTCCGGAAATCCTCTGACCGCGATGCCGCGCGCGCTCGCCGGTCGGATCGAGCTGCTTGGGCTCGAGAGCAATCCACCCAACCTCAAGCTGGCTCAGCCGCTGATCGAGCGCGCCGCAAAGATTCGCATACTGGGCTCGATGGCGATCTCGATCGCTCTCACGAGCACGGGAGGATTCGGCGCCGACCGCGGAGCTTCACGCCGAGGCGATGAAGATCGTCCGAGCGACGCGGTGAACCTCGACCCGGCCCGCACGATCTTCGTGATCCTCAGCTTCGAGGGACCCGACGTTTACAGCCAGGCCGGAGGCCTCGGCGTCCGGGTGAAGGGGCTGTCGCGATCACTGGCCGCGATGGGTTACACGACGTACCTCTATTTCTGTGGCGACCCCCAGCTGCCCGCTGATGAGGACCTCGAGGGAGGAAGGCTGCGGCTCAGACGGTGGTGCCAGTGGATCTCGGCCCAGCATCGCGGTGGTGTGTACGACGGCGAGGAAGGCAAGATCCGCGACTGGAACTACAGCCTGCCTCCGAGCCTCGTCGACAACGTCATCGCTCCGGCGGTGGCGGAGGACAAGCACGTGATCGTTCTCGGCGAGGAATGGCACACCTCGTGGTCGATGAGGCTGATCTCAGACTTGCTCTACTACCGCGGTCTGCGCGACCGCGTGGTCATGCTGTGGAACGCCAACAACACGTACGGCTTCAACCGCATCGACTGGGCCCCGCTCAACCTGGCCAGCACCGTGACGACGGTGAGCCGCTACATGAAGTTCCGGATGTGGGAATGGGGACAGAACCCGATCGTGATTCCCAATGGCATCCCGCGCGAATCGATCGGCGACCCCGATGGCCAGGCGGTCACCGAGGTGAGGTCCGCCGCGGACGCCGACCACTTCTGGTTCAAGATCGGCCGTTTCGATCCCGACAAGCGTTGGCTGATGGCGGTGGCGGCCGCCGCCGAGCTGAAGCGTCGAGGACGCACCGTGAAACTGCTGATGCGCGGCGGGCGCGAACCACACGGCGCCGAGGTGATCGGCCTCGCAGATCATGCGGGCCTCGTCGTGCGCAGCGTCGCGGCGCCGCGCGATCCGGCGGCGCTCGCTACTGTGATGCGTGAGTCTGCCGCTGCGGACGTGATCAACGTGACGAGCTTCCTGGACGAGTCGCTTGTGCGGGTCATCTACGCTTCGGCGGACGCGGTGCTGGCCAATTCAGGACACGAGCCGTTCGGGCTCGTCGGGCTGGAGGTCATGGCGGCGGGGGGCGTCGCGGTGACGGGCTCGACGGGCGAGGACTACGCCGAGGCCTACCGCAACGCGCTCGTGCTGGAGACAGACGATCCGCTCGAGATCGTCACCGAGCTTGCGGTGTTGAAGGAGCGACCCCGTGTCGCGGAGCATCTGCGCAAGCGAGGCCGCGTCACCGCGCGGGACTACGTGTGGGAGAAAGTCATCGACCAGCTCATGCTGCGCGTGGACTTCGCCGCGGAACGGCAGGCGGTCAAGCTTCCGGCGATGGCGGTCAAGCAGCGGGTGAGCCGGGCCCGCACGCTGCGATCATTGACGTGAAGCGATGACCAAGCCGCTCAACGTCGCATTCGTCTGGCACATGCATCAGCCGTATTACAAGGACGACCTCACAAGCACATATCTGTTGCCGTGGGTGCGCCTGCGCTCAGCCAAGGATTACTTCAAGATGCCGGCGCTGCTCGACGGATACCCGAAGGTCCGGGCGACGTTCAACCTGGTGCCTTCGCTTCTCGCCCAGATCGAGGACTACGGCAAGGAGGAGTCGGTCGACCTGTTCCTCAACCTCAGCAAGCGCGCCGCGGGAGACCTGTCCGCCGAGGAGCGCGAGTTCGTGCTGCGCTGGATGCGCGAGTCGCCGCGGGCGCTTCGGGTGCAGCAGTCGCCCCGCTACCTCGAGCTCGCTTCGCGCACCGCCGACGCGCAGTTCACGGATACAGACATCCGCGACCTCCAGGTCTGGTTCAACCTCGCGTGGTGCGATCCAGTCTGGGTCGAATCCGACGCGCGGCTCGCCGAGCTGAAGCGCAAGGACCGCGACTTCAGCGAAGACGACAAGACGATCCTCTTTGCCGCGCAGCTCGAGCGCATCCGCAGCGTCATCCCCAAGTACCGGGAGCTGGCGGAGCGTGGGCAGGCGGAGCTGACCTTCTCTCCCTACTACCACCCGATCCTTCCGCTCGTCTGCCACGTCGACGCGGCGCGCAGCGCCAACCCGCAGATCCAGCTCCCCGAGCGTCACTTCTCGCACCGCGAGGACGCGGAGCGGCAGATCGAGCTCGGTATGGGGCTCTTCGAGCGGATGCTGGGACGCCGGCCTAAAGGCATGTGGCCCTCCGAGATGGCGGTCGGGGAGAGCGTGATCGGGCTCGCCGAGAAAGCGAGGGTCGAATGGATGATCAGCGACGAGGAAGTGCTCGCTCGCTCGCTCGAGGGGCACTTCAACCGCGACGAGCATCTGTACCAGCCGAAGCGCGTCGCGCGCGAGGGCGGGTCGGTCTCGATGGTGTTTCGCGACTCGCAGCTCTCGAACGTGATCGGTTTCGATTACCAGCGCCTGTCATCCGTCGACGCGGCGCGCGACCTCATGGGAAGGCTGCGCAGGATCCGCGACGCGCAGGGCGACAGCGATTTCCTTGCCGTGATCGCGCTCGACGGTGAGAACGCGTGGGAGTTCTACCCGCGCGATGGACACGATTTCCTCAACGCGCTCTACACGGAGCTGGAGTCGACATCGGACGTCGTCACCACGACGGTCTCTGACTTTCTGGCCGAGCACCCTCCCCAGCAGCAGCTTCACCACCTCCACACCGGCAGCTGGATCGGCGCGAGCCTGGACACGTGGATCGGCGACCCGGAGCACAACGTGGCGTGGGACCTGCTGGCGGAGACCCGTGATTGGCTCGATGTGCAATCCCTGCAGCGTCCGAAGGAATCGCAGCAAGCCGCGCTGGCGTGGCGCGAGATCCTGATCACCGAAGGCAGCGACTGGTTCTGGTGGTTCAGCCGGAAGCACGACTCCGGCATGGACCCGATCTGGGACAACCAGTTCCGTCTTCACCTGCGCAACGTCTACAAGCTGATGGGCGCCCGCGCCCCCGCGCGTCTGTTCCAGCCGATCATCAAGCGCGCCCCCTCCGCGGAGCGGGGTGTCCCCTCGGCGTCGATCAGCCCGCAGTCGAGGCGCGATCCCGCGTGGACCCAGGCCGGCTACTACCTGGTCGGGTCGGGGTTCGGCGCCCTCCACCGGCCAGCCGGTGTCGTCGAACGCGTGTATTACGGCAACGACGACGAAAACATGTACTTCCGTATCGACTCGCCCCGGTCGGGGGCCGAGCTGGAGACGCAGAAGGTCGAGTTCTGGCTTTACTGCTCGGGACCGGCGGCCGACGGAGTCGGAGATGTCGACCTTCCGCTGCCGAGGAGCGCGGTGGGCGAGCTCGGGTTCGATCCGGCCTACGTCGTCCGGATCACGCCTCGGGCACAAGGTGGGACCGTTTCGGTCGCGAGGGTCGCCGAGTCGCAGACCAGCGCGCTCGCCGAGGGGAGCTGGGAGGTGGATGACCCGTTCGCCGTAGGGATCCCCTTCAGCCAGCTCAGCAAGAGGGCAGGCGACGCGTTCGAGGTCGTATTGGTGGTCAGCAGGGAAGGCAAGGACATCGAGGTCGTCCCGCCGTCGGGGGCGCTGGGTATCCGCGTGCCGGGTCAGACCCTGGCGATCGAGACGGAGCACGCCAAGCACCTGAAGGTTCTCGTCGCGACGGCCGAGCTCGCGCCGTTCGCGAAGCTCGGGGGCGTTTCCGACGTCGCGGCCTCGCTGTCGAAGGAGCTGCTCCATCTCGGACACGACGTTCGGGTGGTCCTGCCTCGCTATCGCCAGGTCGACATCGGACACTACGGCTTGCGACCGGTCGTCACAGACCTTGCTGTCCCGCTGGGCACTGACAGGATGAACGCGACGATCTTCGAGGGCCGGCTCGGCGACATGGTCGTCTACTTTGTTGACTGCCCGCAGCTCTACGACCGCGAAGGGATGTTCGGCTTCGGCGATGACGACGCTCGGTCCGTGTACTTCTGCCGCGCCGTGCTCGAGATGATGCCCGCACTTGACTTCTTTCCTGACGTCGTGCACGTACATGACTGGTACGGAGCGCTCATCCCAAACCTCCTCGACCGCGTCTATGAAGGCGAGGGGTATGAGGACATCGCGACCACGCTGACCATCCACAACCTCTCGGCGCAGGGCGTCTTCGGGTTTGGCGCCCTGGTGCTCGCGGGACTGCAGGAATGGGGGCTGATCCGGCTGGGAATCCCGGGCCTGGACAACGTCGTCAACGTGCTGGGCAGGGGGATCCACTTCGCGGACGTCGTGAACACCGTCAGCGAGCGGTACGCGAAGGAGATCCAGATGCCGGAGTACGGCGAGGGCCTCGACGAGCTTCTGCGGCGCGAGACGCAAAAGCTGCATGGGATCCTGAACGGGATCGATTACGAGATCTTCGACCCGCAGCGCGATCCCAACATCCCCGTTCACTATTCGGCCGAGGCGCCGCAGGGAAAGGCGCTGTGCAGGGCCGCGCTGCGGACGGAGCTCGGGCTGGAGGACTCCAACAGGCCGCTGTGCGCGATCGTGTCGCGCTTCTACGACGTCAAGGGCTTCGACCTCATCGAGCAGGCGATGCCCGAGCTGGTGCAGCTCGGCCTGCAGATCGTCGTGATCGGGACCGGGGACCGAAGGTACGAGGACATGTTCCGGCGGTGGGCGTCGGAGCTGCCGCGCCAGGTCGCGGTCGCGATCGGTTTCGACGCCGCGCTCGCGCAGCGCATCTACGCCGGCGCCGACATGCTCTGGATGCCATCACGGTTCGAGCCTGGAGGCCTTGCGCAGCTCATCGCGCTGCGCTACGGGACCATCCCGGTCGTCCGGGCCACGGGCGGTCTTGCGGACACGATTCGGGACTACGACCCGGTTGCACAGAAAGGAAACGGATTCCGATTCGGGCTGTACGACCCGTGGCAGTTCTTCGCGGCCGTGGTAAGGGCGGCCGAGACGTTCCGGCATCCGACGGTATGGCAGTGGCTGATCCAGCACGACATGCAGGAGGATGTGTCCTGGTCGCGGTCGGCCGACAAGTACGTGCAGCTCTACCTGGCCGCGATCGCCGGCCACCGCGAGCGGCACGGAGTCGGCGCCACGCCCGAGGCAGGCTCTGCGGCCTCACCCACCCCAGTCGGGCAGTAGGCGCAGCTGCTCGACCCGGCGGGCGCCGGGTCCGTAGGCCGTGTTGAAGTAGTCGATGACCATGCGCCGCGCCGCGAACTGCGTCACCACGTTGCGCATCGATGCCTTCATCATCTCCACCCACCGCCGCGGGATGCCCGCCTCGTCGCGTTCGTAGAACGCCGGCACGACCTCGCGTTCGAGCAGCCGGAACAGGCCCTCGGCCTCGGCCACGTCATCGATCTCGGGCCGGTCGAGGGTCGCGCCGGAAGGAATCGCCCATCCGAACTCCGGGCGGTACGCCTCGTCCCACCATCCATCCAGGACGCTGACGTTCAGCGCGCCGTTGGCGCCGGCCTTCATGCCACTGGTGCCGCTCGCCTCGAGAAATCGCCGCGGATTGTTGAGCCAGACGTCCGCGCCCTGCACCAGGTGGCGCGCCAGCGTGATGTCGTAGTCCTTGAGGAAAACTACCCGCGGCTCCTCGCGGGCGAGGCCGACGATCCCCGCTACGATGTCCTTCCCTGGCTGGTCCGCCGGATGCGACTTGCCGGCGAACAGAATCTGGACCGGGCGCTTGGTGTTGCGCAGCAGCTTGGCGAGGCGCGCCCGGTCCCGGAGCAGCAGGTTCGCGCGTTTGTATGGCGCGAACCGCCGGCCGAAGCCGATCGTCAGCGCGCTCATGTCGAGCTCGTGCGGCGTCTCGGTGCGTTCTTTCGAATACTCGAGCAACCGGCGCTTGAGCTCGCCGTGGATCGTCCACAGCTCCGCGGCCGATATCTCGTACACGGCGTGCCATCTCCCGTCGGCAGGGTCGAGGTCCCACCAGTCGGGCCCGACATATCGGCTGAGAAGCGACGCGATCTCGGGCGCGACCCAGGTCGGCATGTGGACGCCGTTGGTCACCGATCCAATGGGCACCTGCGAGTCCGGCAGTCCGCGCCACGCGTCCTTCCACAGCCGGCGCGAGACCGCTCCGTGCAGGCGGCTGACCCCGACCGACTGGTCGGCCAGCCGGAGCGCGGCGTAGGTCGTGCACAGCCGCTCGCGTGGATCGCCGGGACGCTGGCGGCCCAGATCCATGAAGCGGTCGAAGGAGATGCCGACCTGCGCCAGGTACGGGCCGAGCAGGTCCCACACCAGCCCGGCGTCGAAGTAGTCGCTGCCCGCCGCGATCGGCGTGTGGGTGGTGAACACGATTCCGGCCCGCGCGACGAGCCGCGCCTCCTCGAGCGTCATCTGGCGCGATGCCCGGAGCTCGCGGATCCGCTCGATGGCGCACAGAAAGCTGTGCCCCTCATTGAGATGGAACACGCCGGAGTCGATGCCAAGCGCGCGGAGGACGCGAACGCCGCCGATGCCGAGCACGATCTCCTGGCGCAAGCGGCGGTCGGGTTCGGGCACGTAGACGCGGTCGGTGATGTTGCGCAGGTCGTTGGGGTTGGACTCGAGGTCTGTGTCGAGCAGGAATAGCGGCACGCGGCCCACCTTGGCCCGCCAGACCGCGATGCGCACGTTGCGCTGGCCGATCGGAGCCTCGACCTCGATGCCCTCGACCTTGTTCACAGGCAGGTCGGAGCCACGGTTTTCCGCGTAGACCTCGAACTGGCGGCCGCTCGCGTCGATGTCCTGCCGTCCGAAACCCTGCTTGTAGAGGAGCCCGACCGCGACCAGGGGCAGGCCGAGGTCGCTGGTCGCTTTC
>WNFT01011591.1_pt1 | contig 10549 bp, 7 predicted proteins | sample 5400191 | NCBI WGS metagenome assembly WNFT01 (sample SAMN13153359, study PRJNA577476) | soil metagenome | isolation source: 80 cm saprolite under Madrone tree | place: USA:California | collected 2016-06-14 | reverse complement strand
TCCTGGGTTTTGGATTCGTACTGCTCCGGGAGCGTATTGACCGCAGGATAAGTGCTCCAGGCGACGCTCAGGTCTATTTGGATTTGCCGGAGTTGGGCGTTTTACCTTTGGATCAGGCCGCAGTTTCTTGGCAAATCCCAAACCGCCTGCCCCCGCATCGCTCAGCCTCCTCCCGTCCTCCCGACAGCGCCTTGAGGTCTTCGCTAGGCGATTGTCCCGAACTAGCCACCTGGAAGCGCAAGCCTTCTTTGCTCGCTGAATGTACCCGCACCACCCTGATTTCGATTCTTTTGCCTAGCCAGAATGGAGAGGGTCCTCGGATCATTGTCCTCACGAGCGCATGCCCGGGCGATGGCAAGACTACAGTTGCTTGTAATCTCAGTATCGCAATGGCGGAGATCGGTCGCAAGGTGCTCCTGATCGACGGCGATCTGCGTCGTCCGAGACTGCATAGGATTTTTGGCGTGGCGAACACCTGGGGTCTCAGTGACTTGCTGTGGGCTGACAATCCGCTTGAAACTGTTCCCATTTCACACCTGGTTCGCGAGACTGAAATCTCCGGTCTTTCCCTGATGCCGGGGGGCAGTTGCGGCATAACCCCGTCGAATCTCTTCTATTCTCCTCGCATGTCGAGGCTTTTGAGGCGTCTGCGGTCGGAGTTTGACATGGTCATGATTGACGCTCCTCCCGTCATCCATCTCGCGGATGCGCGCGTGCTGGGACGCCTCGCGGATGGCGTCATTTTGGTGATCCGCGCCGGGCAAACTACGACCGAAAGCGCGTTATTCGCCAGCCAGCGTTTCGCCGAAGACGGAACTCGCGTTCTTGGCACCGTTCTAAACAGCTGGGATCCAAAGACCAGCCGAGGTTACGGCTACGGAAGTTACCGCGATTATCAGGAATATGTCGGACAGTAGGTCAAAAAAGTGAGCTCCGCGGTTCGCTCGGCCAGCAGTCTCCGAAGAAAGCGGAGGTCCTTGACGCCCCCTACGCACTTCGGACAGGACTTGCGACTGTCGCTCTCTTTGCGCTAGCACTTGTTTCGGGGAGCAATCTCCATGCCTTCATCTATTTCCGATTCTAAGTCCACAGCCCTGGCCTACGCGAAGACCTTGGTCGGGATTTGCGTGATCCTCATGATTGCTGTCGAGATCTCCTCCGTCTATCTCCTCAAGCATGATTCGGCCACCTATGCGCGGATTTCTCGGCAATACGACGAGGCCGCTAAAATGCGCCCCGCTAGGCCGGGCGAGCCCCCATCCGTGCTGATGGTGGGCAATTCCCTACTCCTGCACGGAGTCGAACTGGATCGCCTGCAGGCATTGACTTCCTCCCGTATGCGGATCCATCCCATTTTCCTGGAGGCTACCGGCTACTATGACTGGCTGTACGGGCTGCGGCGCCTGTTCCGTCAGGGGGCAAGACCGCAGGTGGTCGTCGTCGGTGTCGGTGTGAATTACTTTCTGAAGAACGGCGTCCGTCAGGATTACGCTCCCATGCTGTTCTTTGATGCCCGAGACGCCCTCGCCGTAGCCTCAGATTTACATCTGGATCGCACTGCAACAAGCAATCTCTTGCTTGCACATTCGAGCACCTTCTGGGATACGCGCAGCGCCATTCGAACACAGATTCTCAGCTTCATGGTTCCCCATGTTGAAGATCTTTTCTTGCTCGTAAATCCGAGGCCGGCTATACCGGAGGGCCGGGCGTTTGAAGAGATTGCGATTCCCCGCTTGCAGAGGATGCATGAGCTATGTGAAGCATACGGAGCCAAACTGATTCTTCTGGTCCCGCCAACTCTATCTTCGGAGAGTGCGGTCAACCAGATGGTCTACGCTGCGCACACCGCCGGAGTGGATATATCTGTGCCGATTGATCCAGCGGCACTTTCGGCAAAGTTTTACCAGCGGGACGGAATGCATCTCAATCCCGAGGGCGCAGTGCTTTTCACATCAGCACTAGCGAAGGACCTCCCCAAGAGGCTTGTGACTGAAGACACGCTAGCCTCCGGTTTCGTCCGATCAACACCCTCACCTCTAACTGCCACTGTGCAGGGTGCTGATCGTGAGCATTAAAGTCCCAAGTCTATTCACCGTGCAGCAAGGCGAACGTCCCTCCTTGTGCGCGGATTTCAGCTGGATGTTTGTGGGGAATGCCATTTATGCGGGCGGCCAGTTTGCGACGCTGATGCTGTTGGCCAAGCTAGTTCGGCCAGAGCTGATCGGGCAGTACGCTTTGGGTCTCGCAGTGGTATATCCCGTGATGATGCTCACGAACATGCAACTGCGGGCCGTTATGACCTCGAGCGCTCGGCAGCAGACCCATTTCGGCCATTACCTAAGCCTCCGCCTGCTGACCACGTCGCTGGCGCTCGGGATTATCTTCGCCATCACCCAAATCCTAGGGTATCGCTGGGAACTGACGGCGGTGGTTCTGATGGTGGGTGTGGCATACGCCATCGAAACCATCAGTGATGTGTATTATGCGCGGCTGCAACTGCACGACAGAATGGCTGAGATCTCCAAGTCATTGATTGCAAGGGCGCTGCTTTCCGTGCTTGGACTAGCAGTCGCAACTTATGTCAGCAGAAATCTTCTGTGGGGAGTCGCAGCTGTTGTGCTGGCGCGTGTAATCGTCCTTTTCGGTTACGACATTTCCAGATGGTTCTCTCAAAACGAGGCGCTGACGCCGCGCTTCAATCTGACGGTGCTACGCGAGTTGCTGTGGCTCAGTCTTCCTCTCGGAATCGTAGTGCTCTTAACTTCTTTGAATTCCAGCGTTCCTAGCTATTTCATCGAGCATGGACTTGGGGAACGGGACTTGGGTATTTTCTCAGCGATCGGATTCATGATTTCAGCAGGAAACATGGCAGTGGTGTCGCTTGGGCAGTCTGCCTTCACCCGCCTAGCCAGATCGTACGCCAACGGCAACCTTGCAGAGTTCGGGGCGCTCCTCGGCAAGCTCCTTGCCTTTGGGGCAATGCTAGGAGTGTTCGGAATGATTATTTCCAAATTAGCGGGACGCGAGATCCTCACCATCGTGTTCCGACCCGAATACGCCGAGCGAGCAGACCTACTTCCCTGGATCATGGCGGCCGGCGGCGTCCTGTTCATGGCCCAATTTTTGGGATTCGGAATGACTGCGGCCAATTTCTACCATACACAGGTCGTACTGAATATCGTGGCGAACCTAAGCCTTTTGGCAGGGTGCTATTGGATGATCGAACGGCGGGGTCTCCTTGGCGCGATTTTCGCGATGCTGATCGCCGCGATCGTGCAGCTTGCCGGCAGCGCGCTTGTTCTGGTCATAGGCATGCGAATGCACACCCGCGTGTGCGCCCAAGGAATTGAACCAGCATGACGCTGTTGCCGTCAGCACAACTCGGTTTCAGCGGAACGAACTTCAGCATTCAATGACTAGGACTCTAAACCCTCCGTTCTTTCGTCGAGTCCACCTGGGTTTGTTTGATTCTGCCATCGACGAACGCGGCTTTTTGAGGCAGTCCACGAGAGCGGCCCGCTCTTCCGTCGGAGCTGAAGAGTCTTCCGTTCTGGGCAAGCTTGCGTTCGCTTCCCTTTGGCTTTTGGTGTTCGCCATTCCATGGGAAGACGCCGTCACGATCGCTGATTTTGGTACAAGCGCACGTTTGATCGGGATGGTCACTGTAGGCCTTGGTGTCTTAGCAATCATCGAAAGAGGGAGAGTCAGACGCCCAGCCCCCGGCCACATCATAATGGCCCTATTTGTCATGTTGGCGGCGGTAAGTTACCTGTGGAGTCTCTATCCCGAGGGAACTCAAGAGCAAGCTTTCTCGTACATCCAGCTCCTGGCGATGGCGTGGCTGATATGGGAGCTTTCCCCCCGGGCCCGAGAACAAAGGCGGCTGATGCAGGCCTACGTCCTTGGGACCTGCGTCTCTGGGATAGACACCCTGTACCGATATCTTTCTCATCAGGAGTCTGCTTATCAACGTTATGCCGGCGCCCGGTTAGACGCCAATGACCTGGGGCTAATCATGGCCTTGAGCATTCCCGTCTCATACTATCTTCTGATTGAGAGCAAGGGAAAAATCGTTTGGTTCTACACACTACAACTTGTTTTGGCGGGGACGACCGTCTTGCTGACTGCCTCAAGGGGGGCCGCCCTGGCGACCCTTGTTGCTCTCGCGATTGTGCCGTTGACTCATGCGCGCCTGACAACGCGCCAGAGAATCGCCGTCCTGTTGACAGCGTCATTGCTCGCCTATGGTGCTCTTGCTTTTGTACCCTCGACCTCATGGGATCGCTTGTCCACGGTTCCCAACGAATTCGCACAGGGCACGCTGACCGGACGTACGGTCATCTGGAAAGCAGGGTGGGAGCTTTTCCGCGCACATCCTTTCCTGGGCATTGGAGCAAATGCGTTCCGGCTTATCGTCAGCCGTGTTTTGGCTGAACCGATTCACCCCGATGACTACGGGCGGCCCCCGGCGCCTCCTGCGCATAATACTTTTCTATCGGTCCTTGTCGAGCAGGGCGTAATCGGCTTTGCACTTTTTTGTGCCTTGCTCGGTGTCCTAGCGCTGTCACTCAGGGCGCTTCCCCCCCTCCAGCAGAAACTGTGGATTGTATGTCTGGGGGTTTGGGTAGTAGGAGTGTCCAGCTTAACTTGGGAAGTGCGGAAACCGACATGGTTCTTCTTGGGCCTGTTAATGGCGCAATGCGGCAGCATGGCCCAGAAGCGGCGAAAGCATGCCCCCGCTTTTGCTGGCGCGCATGATGTGAATCGTCTTCGCGTATTGGGATATTGACCGTAATCCGCCTGACTCGCACGCGATTCTGTTAGAAATTCCGCTGCCAACCGACGAACTGGGATCATGAAGAAGCTTAAGGTGCTCCATATTGTTCCGATGCTTAGCCCGGGGGGCGCCGAGCGCGTGGCGGTTCATATCGTGCGAGGATTGGATCGTCAGCGGTACGAACCGGTAGTCATTTCTCTCACGGGACGGTTGGGATGCGACCTCGACCGTTTGCTGGAGGAGGCTGGCGTAGAAGTTCGATACCTGGGCAAACGCCCGGGATTCGATTACCGGATGTACTCCAGATTGCATCCTGTTGTCAGAGACTGCCAACCGGATATCGTTCACACCCACCTGCACGTGCTCCGCTATGCGTTGCCGTCCCTGCTGCTTCTCAAACGCACCTCGCTGTTGCACACAGTCCACAACATGGCGGAACGCGAGATTGAACCTAGGGCACGCTGGATTCAGCGCTACGCGCTCAACCACGGAGTTGTCCCTGTCGCGGTCGCGGAAGAAGTAGCGCTAAGCCTAGAGCGTCTTTATGGGACTCAGCGGTGCCGCGTGATCCCAAACGGTATTCCAACGGATTGCTACGCGTGTCCGCAGACCTCACGGAGGGAGTGGCGAGCAAAAGAGGGTTTCGGCGACAGCGATGTTCTGTTTGCCTGCGTGGCACGTTTTGCTCCACAGAAGAACCACGCTCTGCTCCTGAAAGCGTTCGCCAAAGGTCCCGCTTCCGATCCGAAGGCCCATTTGGTACTGGTTGGAGACGGTGCCTTGCGCGAACAGACGGAACAACAAGCTGGCGTGCTCGGCTTAACCCATCAAGTCCACTTCCTCGGGCTGCGGGCCGATATCCCAGACGTACTGGGAGCAATGGATGTTTTCGTGCTGAGCTCGGACTACGAGGGCAACCCACTCTCAGTGATGGAGGGCATGGCCGCTGGTCTCCCTGTCGTAACCACGGCCGCGGGTGGGGTACCGGACCTCCTCGAGAATGGAAAGGAAGGCCTTATTGTGCAGCCGGGAGACGTTCTGGGCCTGTCCAATTCCATGGCCTCACTCTTACGAAACCGAGAAATTAGGCAGTCCTTGGGGATGGCAGCCGCCCGGAGGGCAGGAGAAAAATTCGACGTGTCGAGGATGGTCCAGGCATACGAGGGAGTGTATGAGAATCTCGTCGATCATTCGCGTCGTCTGAACGAAGAAAGCGTGCTCCGGGAGTCCGGCATTCCGGCTGAAGAAGGCGTGGGGAGCCGCAGTCGATGAATATTCTTGCTGCTGGCGGTGCGGGCTATATTGGCAGTCATGCTGGAAAAGCTGTGGCGCGAGCTAGACACCTGCCGGTTAGCCCACTGTGGGCGATTTTGGGTTGTGCCCTATTACTCAGAATCCTGCTCCCGTCAGCCGTCCTGGCGTTGCGTCACGATCCCTCCGTCTTTGTCGCACGGGATACGCCAGATTACGTGCGACCCGCAGAGGCCATGCTCAGTTCTGGAGCTTTCGACGGAGACGGCCAACCTGAGATCGAGCGAACCCCTGGGTATCCTGTTTTCTTGATGCCCGGACTGATAGCAGGGCGTTTAGCGACGATGACTGTCGCCTTGCAGATTTTTGTCAGTACTTTGACGGTTGTTTTGGTATATCTCACTTCCAAGCTTCTGTTTTCAAGGAAGATAGCCTATTGGTCCGCTGCCCTGTATACTATCGAACCTCTATCTGTTCTCTATTGTTCTCAAATCCTCTCAGAGACGCTTTTCACTTTTCTCGTCGTGCTGTTTGTTTATCAAACCGTGTGCTACCTAAAGCAGGGTAAGCTGCCTGTTCTTCTTGCCGCTACATTGAGTCTAGCCGCAGCGACGTACGTGCGCCCAGTTTCGTACTACCTGCCGCTTGCGATTGTCCTAATTATTTTTTACGCCTCTTTGCAGAAGCATCGTCGACTGATCGCAATGACCCATGCTCTAGGGTTCGTACTCCTCTATGCCGTACTGGTCGGTGCCTGGCAAGCACGAAACTATCGGGTAAGCGGCTATGGAGGGTTTAGCGCGCTCGAAGGATTCAATCTTTACTTCAATCAGGGGTCTTCGATCATTGCAAAGACGACTGGAAAACCTTTCTATACAGTGCAAGAGAAACTCGGCTACTACTCTTCGGCGCAGTACGATAATGAGCACCCCGATCAGAAGATGTGGTCTGCGGCTCAGAAGAATGCGTTTATGCGCCGCGAGGGCCTGAAACTGATCAAGAACAATGTGCGCATATACGCACTTATCCATCTGAAAGGCATGGCAGTAGTGATCGCGGATCCAGGGGGTATGGAGTACAGCAAAATATTTAAAAAGTATCCTGCGGTTGGGGGACTCTTAGGTACCGTGACCGACGAAGGCATCTTATATGCGCTGAATTTCTTGAGGAGTCGGTACCCATTTAGTTTTTACACTCTCAGTTGTTTGGCGCTGATGCTACTCGGATACATGACATTGGCCGTATCGGGTGCCGTGCTGGCTTGGCGCGAAGCCAGAATAGCGGCGGTTCTGTTAATCACCATCGTCGTGTATTTTGCGGTTTTGTCCGGTGGACCCATGGCTACGGGCAGATATCGTCACCCAATTATGCCGATCGTCTGCATATTCGCCGGATATGCTTTAGCTTTCAGATACCGGGCCCTCGGACCCTGGTGGAAATTCAATCGTGCAATATAAACACGCGATGAATTTTGCCAGATATGGTCTGCAATGTCCCGCTTGCGCAATTCTTCTGTCGTCGTCCGTCAGGTCCGGAAAATATGGCTCTAAATACCAGCCACTTTCTTCTTCGGGTTCCAACTAAAGGCCCTTAGAAGAAACCCTCGAGCCCGTGGGGTTCGACAGTGTGCGTTTCAAAACCTTCGATGAGGATGGCGTCTCTGAAATCGATTTTTTTCCACTGAAACGAGACATAGAGATGGAACCCTGTCCGACGCGAGACCAATTGGCCATGAAGGCGACTTCAGCTCGATGCCTAAGGACACCGATTCTTGACTCACCCCCGGCGGTGCCGAGGAAGTGTCTGCGATCGCCGTCGGCGGCTAACAATCTTCTCCGGTAAAAAGCGAATATTAAGGACGAGTAGTTGTGATTACGGAATTCTCTTTTGCAAACAAATTACTCCAGGTTGCGAAGGGCCTGGCAACCTACGTAGTTCCCACAAGCTGGTACCTGAGCCGAGCCGGCCGCGGGGGCAGCACGAACGATGCGGCGTACTGCTATTGCGTGTGGCTGAGACACGTTCGGAGCCTCAAAAAGCTTGGGTGGAACCCAGTTCGAAAGAAAATATGCGAGCTGGGTCCCGGAAACTCGATCGGCGTTGGAATTGCGGCTCTCCTGTCGGGTGCAGAATCGTATACAGGCCTCGACGCCGTACCGTATTCGACCGTAGAACAGAAAGAGGAAATCACAAAAATCATTAATGACCTAACTGGGCTCTTTCAAAAGAGAGTCCCGATTCCCGAGCCGGAGCAATATCCACAGATAGTCCCTCAACTCGAAGACTATTCGTTCCCGTCATGGATTCTTGCTGAAGTAGACAGCTTGGCAAACCTGGCCGCCACGAAGACCAGTTTGATTGAGGGTTTGGACGGCCCCGAGCGCAATCCTTGTCTGAAGTATCTTGCTCCATACCAACACATCGATCTGTCTGGCTATTCTGGTTCGTTCGACGCCATTTTTTCCCAGGCAGTATTTGAACATATTGGCAATCCTGCCCAGACATATCATTTGATCTTCGACCTGTTGAAACCAGGCGGTCTGTCCTGGCACGTGATCGATTTTCGATCTCACGGTTTATCTACGGATTGGAATGGGCACTGGACCTACCCAGAATGGCTTTGGAATCTCGTCGTGGGCCATCGCCAATTCTTCCTCAATAGGATCCCATTATCTGCGCACCTTGCGCTAGCGACCCAAGCTGGATTCGAAGTCGAAGGTGTGATGACTTACACCGAGGGAGAGCACCAAACTTTGGCAAAGAAGAGCCGGCTCAATCCGACTCAATTTGCCAAGCCATTCGATCGCATGAGCAAAGAAGATGCGTCCACAGTTAGTGGCATGATCTTTTTGAAGAAACCCGCCGCGGAAGGCGAAACTGAAACCTCCCATTGTGGTCTCAATTAGCCCAGTTAGCAGCACTCGAAAAAAATGCAGACGCGTATAAGCGACCGCACGTGAAACGCCAGCACTGATCTTCGTAGAAGTCCATGATCAAAGTCATGCACATCATCACGACCCTCGGCCCAGCCGGGGCCGAAACCATGCTCTGCCGAATCGCTTCTGGGATGGATGGCACGCGGTTTGAAAATGAAATTGTTTCACTTACTGGCATATTGGACTTGGCGGAGAGAATGCAGGCAATCGGTGTGCGCGTACGCACACTCGGGATGAAAACGAGTGTGCCAAACCCTTTGCCGGTGATGCGACTTGCACGATGGATCCGCGAATCGAAGCCGGACGTTATTCACACCTGGATGTATCACGCGAACCTGATCGGCGCTCTCGCCGCGCGCCTCGCTGGTGATGTTCCTGTGGTTTGGGGCATTCACCACAGCGGGCTTGACCCTCGCGTTGACAAGCGGCGCACCATGTTAGTCAATCGCGCTTGTGCCTTTTTATCGCGAAAATTGCCGGCCCGGATTGTATATTGCTCAGAAGCATCGCGTCGCATCCATGAGAGGCTCGGCTACGCCCCAGAAAAACTGGAGCTTGTACCCAACGGGGTTGATCTGGAGCAATTCCGGCCCGACCCCATCGCCCGCTTATCCGTACGTGAGGAGTTGGATATCCCGGCAGATGCACTTCTAATTGGAATGGCAGCCCGCTTCCATCCCCAAAAGGATCATCGCAACTTCGTGCGCGCAGCCACGCGGTTACACAAACTAATGCCTGAGATTCATTTCTTGCTCTGCGGCCTTGACATCACTCGGCAAAACTCGCAGTTGGCGGGATGGGTGGAGGCAGCAGGCCTAGGTGACTGCTGTCATCTTTTAGGGGTACGTCGAGATGTATCTCGCCTCTTTGCCGCAATGGATATCGCCACTACTTCTTCCGTCAGCGGCGAAGCCTTTCCCGTGGTAGTTGCTGAAGCGATGGCGAGCCGTACTCCCTGCGTCGTGACCGACGTGGGGGATTCCGCAATGATCGTTGATCAGACTGGTATTGTTGTGGCGCCCGGAGATCCGGATGCGTTGGCTGAAGCGTGGCGGAAACTCATAGAAGCCGGACCCGAAGTACGGCACCACCTCGGAATGGCTGCTAGACGGCGAGTGCAGCAACATTTCGCACTGCCGGTGATCGTGGACCGCCATCAGGCAATCTACGCGCAGCTGGCCGCCGGAACACCACAAGGTGTGCCTGGCCCCAGCCTCTCGCACTGTGCTCGGTAGGTCCGCCTTTTAGTGGCGTTCGGTTTCCCACTTGGGATTGTGAGCGCACCTGATTTATCTCCTTCAACTTCTTTCAGTACATCTGATTGGTGCGGCGGACGTCAGCCACTCGCGCGGATTATGCGATCGACGTGATCAATCCAAGACAAAAGACAGTGCCGCGCTCAAACAGTCGGCGGGTAGCGGGACATACCGCTAGTCGGCACATAGTGATGCTAGACGGCAAAATCAAAAGCGCGAATTCGGAACAACCACACTTGATCTTTGTGGTGAGTTCGTCGCTCGCAGTTGGCTACCTACAAGGTCAGCTGCAGTATTTTCAGAATAAGGGCTTTGATGTGACCGTTCTC
>WNFT01019065.1_pt1 | contig 10553 bp, 7 predicted proteins | sample 5400191 | NCBI WGS metagenome assembly WNFT01 (sample SAMN13153359, study PRJNA577476) | soil metagenome | isolation source: 80 cm saprolite under Madrone tree | place: USA:California | collected 2016-06-14 | reverse complement strand
GACGCTGACAAGCATGCCTTGATCGCATTCCTGAAGCGTTTTTAGGCAATCAACCCGACCCTCTATTTGGTGCGCCCCGCCCGTCGGCAGGGAATGGCTGTAACGGCTCAGAAAGCAGGGATTATGGCAGACTACGTAAGTGAATTGGCCGAGCAAACATTCAAGCTGCTCTATGGCGAGAAAAGGCCGCTGCTGGAGAAGGCTCTTGACCTTTTGTCTGCTCCGAGGCCCACGGACGCCGGTTCTCTTGCCCGGGAGCTTGAATCCCGGGCCGACATACAGGCCCGGCTTGCTTCACTCACTGGATACACACCCAGCAAATGGCTCCTGGCGCTGGAATTGGATCACGTGGAAGAACGTCGTGCAAAGGTCGTAGGGCCACCAGTCGCGACGCCCGCGGCAAAAACTCCCGCAGATACCTACGAGCGTGCCACCAACCTGGGACTAATGGGACTGTGCTTCTCTGGTGGCGGCATACGTAGTGCGACCTTCAATCTTGGTATTTTGCAGGGGACTCGCCGAACTTAACCTGCTTCGGTGCGTCGATTATCTCAGTACCGTTTCCGGTGGAGGCTATATCCACCAGTGGTTCGCCGCCTGGAGTACGCGTCTCGGATTTGAGCAGGTTGAAAAGCGGCTTATCCCCCTTCCGGAACCAGGAAATCCCGGCGACCATCCTGAGCCTATCCGCTGGCTGCGGCGGTATAGCAACTATCTCACCCCGGAGAACCGCCTCTTCAGCGGTGACACCTGGGTTGCGATTGCCACCTGGCTGCGCAACACGCTGCTCAACCAGATCATTCTTTTTTCCGGACTGATCTTCCTGGCCCTTCTTTTGCGGTTCCTGGCCTCTTCCTCAATCGTTCCCCAGAGCGGCCCGGCCGTTGCTGCTTGGGTAGGTGCCGTCTTCTATCTCACGCTTCAGGCAACTTATCTCATCGGAGTAAATCTGGTGTGCTTCAGCAGGCCGGCGACCGAAGGGAACGATGCTTATGCACAGGGAGCCGTAAACCTATGGATAATAGGGCCGCTGACAGCAGCAGCCGTGTTACTCACACTGTTATTGCGTTTCATGATGGCCGACACGTTCGGGCTCAAGCTTACCCTGACTTTTCTGACTGCCACATTTGTTTTCCTGGTGTTAGCAGTTACTCTTGCCTTAGCAGGCGGTGCGCCTCTTTGCTATTTAAGAACTCATCGCAGTACTTCCGGCTTTGAAAAGGTCAGTACTTTCTGGAAACAGCGGATGGCCTTCGCACATTGGAAATTTGTCTGCGTCCTTTTTGGACTGTTCGCCCTTTGCGCTTTGGCGGCCACCGGTGCGGCCGCATGGATTGTAGCCAGCATCGTTCTGCTTGCCAGGCTATGGTCTCCACTTGGAGACAATTGGTGGAGGGCAATTTTAGTCATTGCTCCACCATTGATGCTGGGAGGGCCGCTGGTGGCAATCCTGTTGGTAACAGGCCTGCTGGGACGCATGTTCGAAGACAGCCGTCGTGAGTGGCTCACCCGGCTGGCGGGCGGCATCGGGCTCTTCATCCTGATGTGGATCGTATCGCTTGGCTTTTCCCTGTTCGGCCATCACGTGGTCTTGTGGCTGGGGCACAAGTTGTGGGCCGGGATGCCTGTCCTGGCCGGGTGGATTGCCGCTACGGTGGGTGGGTTGATCGCCGGCAAGAGTTCCAAATCAACTGGGACGCAAAGCGATGAGCAACCCCACTTCAACGCCATTGAACTCGCGGCCGTGGTTGGTCCCTATATTTTTGTCGCAGGACTCCTGCTTCTGATTTCCGCACTGGCCGAAGTTGTATATCAAAAAGCTGCAACGGCTGGAGTGGCGGCCTTCTTCATCGCCTATTTCGTGCCCTTAGCGATTTGTTGGCTCTTCGCTTCGAGAGTGGACATCAATGAATTTTCCTTGCATGCCTTCTACCGCAACCGCCTGGCTCGATGTTATCTGGGAGCGTCCAATCTTCCGCGCCATCCCAACCGGTTTACCGGATTCGACGTAAGAGATACCGAGACGCCAGTCAGCGCCCTCCTTCCCGGCAAGGGCTACCACGGGCCATTCCCTATCTTCTGCACAGCGTTGAACTTAACCTTCGGAGAAGATCTGGCCTGGCAGGAACGCAAAGCAGCTTCTTTTGCCTTCACCCCACTCTATTCCGGTTATGACGTTCCCTGGACGGAGGCACGAGGAGGCACCACTCTACGTTTTAATGGCTTTGTCGAGACATCGACCTACGCTTATCCTAGCCCGGGTATTCATATCGGTACCGCCGCGGCCATTTCAGGCGCTGCCGTCAGCCCCAACATGGGCTACCACACGAACGCTGCTACCGCCTTTCTGTTGACGGTCTTTGGTGTGCGTCTAGGCTGGTGGCTATTGAACCCTCGGCTTCTGAATGAAGATGGTACCAAGCTGGGCCTTCGCGCCCGCGCGCTGCAAAGCTTCCGTAGCGCCTATCCCTGGCCGTCTCCCCGCTTTTCTTTATTGTGGCTAGCCAACGAGTTGCTTGGGCGGACCAATGACACAAGAAAATACGTCTACCTTAGCGACGGCGGCCACTTCGACAACATGGGACTGTACGAGCTTGTACGGCGCCGCTGCCGTTACATTGTGATCTGCGACAGCGAAGCTGACGGAGGACTTACCTTCGGCGGCATCGGTATGGCCATCCGCAAGTGCCGGATTGATTTCGGTGCGGAGATTGCCCTCGATCTGCGCGCCCTCGAGCACAGAAAGGACTCCCGATACAGTCCCGCGCACTGCGTGGTAGGAACCATCACCTATCCCGAAGCTCCAACCACTCCAGGGTTCGTCGTTTACATAAAGTCATCCCTCACCGGGGACGAACCCGCCGACGTTCTGAACTACAAGAAGGAAGACTCCGCCTTCCCGCATGACAGCACATTAAACCAGTGGTTCAGCGAATCCCAATTTGAGAGCTATCGAAGGCTGGGTCATCACGTTGCATCTTCTGTCTTGGAGCCGGCCGGAGCAAGTTGCAAGGCTTGCATCTGCAAGATGACCGATGGCCGGGAGACCTACTTTGATAGTCTCTGGAGGATATGGTGGGCGCCTACTGCGGAAATGGACCGTTTCTCTTCGGCTCATACTGCTCGCTATGAAGAACTGCTGGCAAAGGCACGCACCGACAAAGACATTCCTGGCTTCTTCGATGCGATGTTCAGCGGCAATCCTAACTGGAAGGAAGAACACAAGGAGCAGACTGAAGCCGGGGTGCGGTTTTCGTTTGAATTAATCGAGTTCATTTTCACGGTCTTTAACCAACTCAACCTAGTGTTGCTTGAAAAACGGCAGCACCCCTACGCCCGAGGCTGGTCGGTGATCTTCACCAAATGGGCGAAAATTGATGCAGTCCGGGATGGCTGGAAAAAGTACCGCGCCTCGTACACCTCGAGCTTCCAGCGCTTCGTAGAGAGTTCTGCTGTCGGGCTGCCGGAAGACTAGAGGCGTTCTCTGACCCGCTAGCCCGCCGCTGGGGGCCCTCAGCGACGGACTCCCGGGTAGGGATTTGCCCGGAAACTCAAAATGACGAAGTTGCGCTGGACAATGCCGCGGACAGCCCGGCACAGTTTTTATTAAGCTTTGCGCAGTCGCGTGAGAGGTGGCCTGCAATTGGCCGGTTTACATGCCCAGATTTGAGATGAGTCTGGCATCGTCTTTTTGAAGAGCTGCAGAGCTGTCTTCATCTTTCCTCGTGTTGGTCATCGGTTCTGGCCTGAGCTACCACGGGAAATTGGCACGTCCGGACGGATCAGCTATTTAGGGTCCTCGGAGGCTAACGATTTAACGAGTGCCGTGCCTCAGGTAAGCTTGAGGACCTCGCAGGGGAGCTCAAAATCGAATCGGGTCCATATACTTCGGTAAAAATTCCGCTACACCCGAGAACGGTTGTGTCGGCACTTCAGCCGGGCCGGCCGGCGATGCGTCGCGTCCGAACACCGCGCAAGAATGCCAATCTGTTTCTTGTAGATCACCAGTTTATGCTGGTGCCCCCACAACCAAATTGCGATCTGAGGCGGGAGAACCAAACCTGTGCATTCAGTTTGTCGTTCGTGTCCTACCCGTTATGAACGTGTCAGGATGTCGACCTTCCAATTCAGTGGAACTGGCCTTGCTGCCTCGGCTCTTTTCCGCCGGGAGCCTCTGGAGTGAGTGCCATGTTGAACGCCGCCACCCTGGATCAGACTGACTTGTTCGGATTTCGTAACAAAAATGACGATCCGTCGTCCGAAATAAAACGATTTTATTTGTGATTCTTTCCCCGGCTTGCGTGAAACTGTGCACACTGATAGGGCACTATCTAGTTGTATCCCAGGGACCCCCCGGAATCGTGACGCGCAGGGGTGGGAATTCGTTATCCGAAAGCGAATAACCATGGATCGCCCGGTCGCAATATGCAAGGCGCTGAACTGTCGTCCCGTGCTAACGCAATGTGAGAAGGAGTGAGAAACTACATTGCGTTCTGTCGCTGTCCCCCCGAAGGTGGTGTCGGAACACTGCTGCCTAGGCTGCTGAGACAAGAGTGTCCATTCAGGCTGCTGAGTGGGACGTCACCCATCCCGTCGCCAATCGTCGACTCACTCATGAAGCAAGGAGGGAGGAGTCCGATGCACGAGCAATTGTCGGATGAAGAGGTTCAAAAAACCTTCGATCGAGTCGGATTTATTTCGCGCTCTCCGAACATGATGGCGGTGCTGCGTCGAGCTCGAAAGGCAGCTGAGGTCAGTGACGTGACGGTGCTGCTGGAGGGTGAGACCGGCACGGGAAAGCAAGTGCTGGCGCGGGGGATTCATGAACTCGATCAGAAGCGCCGGTCCTTCTCGTTTGTGACGGTACATTGCAGTACGATCAGCGAGGCACTGGCAGAGAGCGAACTGTTTGGACACCAACGTGGGGCTTTTTCTGGTGCGGTTTCAAATCGCAAGGGGCTCTTTCAGTCTGCCCAGCACGGGACGCTGTTTCTTGATGACGTGAATGATCTGCCCGCTCAACTTCAGCCTAAGCTTTTGGATGTCATACAGCGCAGCAGTGTGCGGCCAGTTGGGTCTGATCACGAAATTCCGGTAGACGTGCGGATTATCGCTGCCTGCAATCAGCCGCTGGAGCCGCTAGTACGGGAGAAGCAGTTCCGGGCAGATCTGTTTCATCGTTTAAACGTGGTGAAGCTTTCGTTGCCGCCGCTGCGCGGTCGCACGGACGACCTATCCGGGCTTATCTTGGGGCTAGCCAAACGCTACACCAGTCTCTACGCCCCAATTGAGCGGGTAGAGCCTCAATTGATCGGGTTACTGGCTACGAATCCTTTCCTGGGCAACGTTCGAGAGTTGGAGAATGCTGTCCAGCGGATGCTGTTCCTCAAAACCGAAGGAGTGACGCTCGGCGTGGCAGATTGGACTGCCCAGTCGGGAGCCGCGACCGCGGGTGCGGACACGGACTTGTTTTCGGAAGCGGCGAGTGCCATGTGGACGGCGATCTCCCAGCGCGGAGTTTCTTACGCCCGCGCATTTGAGGAGATTGAGAAGCGCGTGCTGGAGACCGCCATCAGCAGCGAAGGAGCTACCCGACGCCAGGTTGCCCAACGACTTCACACGAGTGAGCGAACGCTCTATTACAAGATGCGTGCGCACGGCCTGCGCCACCCCGGTGGAATGCAGAGCTGAAATCGAAGCGTTCGACCGCTGCATAAGTTTGCAGTGACCGCTGCAGCTTTTCTCATCGCCGGTACCAATCGTCGAACCTCAGATCTGCTGCGTGTTTTTCTCTTCTTAAGTCGCGGAGAAGCCAAGTTAAGCAAACAAGATTGAAATCATCCCTGCCAACTATCGCCGAAATGGCATAAGGCAGTGGTGCTGCGACGCCTGCAACACTCGGCATCCCTAATTTGATGGAAGTCCAACGGGCTCTGTGGCTCAGAGCTGTAGGCCGTCTTTGCGTCAGACATTTGCACAGCAGAAAACCACGATGGACTTTGTCGTGCACATGGCGATGCGATGTCGCCGCGGCGCAAGACCAGAACCGGGAAGGGGGCATCCGACGCGGGAAGGGGACCGAGTGCGATTTCGGTTAGCCGACGTTTTCCTGCCGAGCGCCGAAGAAGTGCTCGCGTTGTCGCCGGCAACCGAGCTGGAAGGTGTGGTGGTTGACTTCTCGGACTCCGGAGCGGAGTCGCGAGTGTTTGCAGTCGTGGATGTGATCCGAAGACAGAAAGTAGTGGTCCCCGTGGCGAAGCTGCAGGTGGTGGCGAGCCCGTCGAAGAATGGGGCGTGATTCCGCAACGAAGGGAATGAGGGCTGTGCGGGAAACGGAAGCGTAGAGGAGAGATCCATGCCAGTTACTGTCACTTATCCAGGCGTTTACATTGAAGAGATTCCGAGTGGAGTGCGAAGCATTACCGGCGTGGCCACGTCGATTACCGCGTTTGTGGGCTATACCTCTCGCGGACCGATCAATCATGCCGTGCGCCTGGCGAATTTCGGCGACTTCGAGCGAAATTTTGGCGGGCTGCAGCAGGACAGCGAAATCAGCTATGCGGTGCAGCAGTTCTTTCTGAACGGCGGCAGTGATGCGTACGTGGTTCGAGTGGCGAGCAGCGCCGGCTCCGCACAAATCACGCTGGCGGACTTAGGGGGAAACGCTGTGCTGGCGGTTTCGGCCGCCAACGCCGGAAGCTGGGGTAACCTGGTGAGGCTCGACGTTGATTATCAGACCGGAAACCCTGACAGCACCTTCAACCTCAGCATCACCCGCTACCAGTTGCAGAACGGAAAACTGGTGTTTGCAGAGTCTGAGACCTACCGCAATCTCAGCATGAACAGTTTTTCGTCCATGTATGCTCCGAACGCCATCAACGGCGACTCGAAGCTCATCAGTGTGCAAGTGCTTTCGACTCCCGCGCTGACCAAAGGAGGCTGGGCCAGGACCAAGGACTTATCCACCTTCCCCACTCTTGCTTCATCGGACAACACGATCACAGGCGCCTATGACACTAGCAATCCATTCACGCTCACCGTCACGGGAGCAACTCCCACCAGCGTGACCACTTTGGTCGCAGCGGTGAACGCCGCCATTACCGCGGCAGGTTTGACGGCAAGCTTGTCCGCTTCGGCGGTTGACGCTATGGGTAATGCCGGCACCGATTATCTGCAATTGAACTCGAGTTCGACGAACAACAATTCGGGAGTGCAGATTCTCCGGGCATCGTCCAATGACTTGGCATCCAAGGTCGGTCTGGGCTTAGTGAATGGCGGACGCGAGAAAGAGGCAGCAAGCGTTCTGCGACCGGAACCCACCGGGACTACGTCGGCGAGCATTGCTGACTTGATCGACAACGCGACGTCGGTTAGCGGCAGTCTCGATGTCACTGTGACCGACGAAGCGACGAGCACCAAGCTACTGGCGACCACCACATTGACACTACCCGCGTCGGTCGCCGGTCCCGCTCTGCGCGATGCGCTACAGACCGCTCTACGTGGAATTGCCAACAGTCCAGCCACCGCACAGGCGACGGTCCAGCTGCAGGGCACGTTGCTAAATGTGGTCCCCAGCGCAGATACGCCGAACGCGGCGATTACATTCGGAAACACGGTCGCTGGAACGATCAAACTAACAGGAGCCGGCTCCTTCGCCAATGTGCAAGAGTACAGTCTGGGAACGGGAACAACGTTTGGAGCGCAAAGTCTCGCGGTCCCGGGGGCAGACGGCACCCCTCCACAGACGGCTGCGGACATCGAGGGAGATGAGGCGAGTAAGACCGGAATCTACGCCCTTCTCGATGTCGATTTGTTCAATCTTCTGGTGATTTCTCGCACGACCATGCTGACCAATGATGCCGACGCAAAGGACGTGATCGACAAGGCGATCGCCCTGTGCGAGGCGCGACGCGCGTTTTTCATCGTTGATCCCAACCCCAAAAAAGACGTCACCAACATTGGCGACTGGGTCGGTGGCCTTTCGGCCAGCAGAAACGCGGCCGTGTATTTCCCCCAGATTCTTGTGGCGGACCCGCTGCAGAACTTCCGAGTGCACATGATGGCGAGTTCGGGAGCGCTGGCGGGAATCTACGCGCGTACGGATGCCGAGCGCGGAGTATGGAAAGCGCCCGCGGGAATCGATGCCATCATCCAGGGGGCGCAAGGCCTCAGCTACACGCTGACAGACGCGGAGAACGGAACGCTGAATCCTCTGGGCATCAATTGCCTGCGAACCTTTGCGGTGTACGGGACCATCACCTGGGGAGCGCGCACATTGTTCGGTAGCGATGCCCGCGCCGACGAATACAAGTACGTCCCAGTGCGGCGCCTCGCGCTCTACATCGAGGAGAGCTTGTACCGGGGAACGAAGTGGGTAGTGTTCGAGCCCAACGACGAGCCGCTGTGGGCGCAGATCCGCCTGAACGTCGGAGCCTTCATGCAGACGCTGTTCCGCCAGGGTGCATTTCAGGGACAGACCCCGCGGCAAGCCTATTTCGTGAAGTGCGACAGCGAAACGACAACCCCCACCGACCAGAATCTGGGAATCGTGAACATTCTGGTCGGGTTCGCGCCGTTGAAGCCGGCGGAGTTTGTCGTCATACAGATCCAACAGATGGCTGGTCAGACAGCCGCATGAGGAGGCGAGCATGTCCCAATTCAGTGTGAACCCCCAACGGTTTGATCCGTACAAAAACTTCAAATTCCGAGTGAAGTGGGACGGCCGCTACGTCGCCGGGGTGAGCAAGGTAGGCATGCTGAAGCGCACCACGGAAGTGGTCAAACACCGCGAAGGTGGAGATCCCAGCAGCAGCCGCAAGTCACCGGGGCGCACCGAATACGATGCCATCACGCTAGAGCGCGGAGTTACTCACGACACCGAGTTCGAGAAGTGGGCCAACAAGGTGTGGAATTTCGGTGCGGGGCTGGGGTCGGAGGTTTCGCTGCAAGATTTCCGCAAGGAAATCATCATCGAGTTTTACAACGAAGCTGGGCAGCTGGCGATCGCATACAAGGTCTATCGCTGCTGGGTTTCGGAGTGGCAGGCGCAACCCGATCTCGATGCCAACGCGAATGCGGTAGCCATTCAGCACATCAAGCTGGAAAACGAAGGATGGGAGCGCGACCTCGACGTGTCCGAGCCCACCGAGCCTAGCTTCACCGTACCGTCGGCAGGGTGATCGCCATGCGCTCCCTGTCTGCGGCTGAATTGATCCGAACGTGGGAGCGGGGGCTGTGTCAGGCTCCGGTAGATCGGGCTCTTACCCTGCTCGCCGCCGTCAGCCCCGAGCCCCAGGAAGAACTGGCGAAGCTGAGTGTGGGACGGCGGGATGCGCGTCTGTTGGAAGTCTACGAGCAGCACTTCGGATCGACCCTCGCCGCTTTTGCCGAATGTCCCCAGTGCCAGGAGCGCTTGGAATACAGCGTCAACACAGGGGATTTGGCTAGAAGTGGTGGCAAGCTGGAAGAAGCGGAATTGGCGCTGGAGGTGGGCGAGATGTCGCTGCAACTGCGTCCGCCCAACAGCGTCGACCTGAGCGCAGTGAGGCAATGTGCAGACGTTGAGATTGCGCGCCGGATGCTGATGGAACGATGCATTGTCAACGCTCGCTGCGCTGAGCGTTCGATTAGTCCCGGAGCGTTGTCTGACAGTGCGGTCGAGCAGGTCGCAGAATGCCTGGCGAAGGCTGATCCGCAAGCCGAATCCTTGATTGACTTGGCATGCCCCGCCTGCGGACATAGCTGGCAATTGCTCTTCGACATCGAATGGTTTTTGTGGGCGAAGCTTAACTCACTCGCAAAACGCCTGCTCCGTGAAGTGCACGTCCTAGCTGAGGCGTACGGATGGACCGAGCGCGACATTCTGGCGCTCACTGCAGTACGTCGCCAGTTTTATCTGGAGAGGGTTGAGTGAAAGGTAACTTCTTCGATCGACTTGCTGCACGCACGCTGGGGATGGCTCCGGTTTCCCAGCCGATCCTGCCTGCGATGTTCTCTCCAATATCAAAGGTGACTGAGCCGAGTACTGAATCTGCGCTGACCAGCGAAGCCGCCGAAGTTCCTGCGGCGGTTCGTTCGCAAGCCGAAATGCCAGAGGCTTCACCAAGCCGAACCCTGCCGAGCAGCGACGGCTCTCGCGAGTCTTCTGCCGAAAACAATTCAGAGCGGCGCGTGCCTGGCACTGGGAATGTAGCTCTGCCGGAGATCGGTAGAACTTTGCCGCGAGAGCAATCGTCCGTTCCCCCGCCAGTTCCAACCGCTACGCCAAACCGTCTGGGATCTGAGTCGCCGCCAAAGCCGGCGGTTCGGCCAGCAGGGGAATCGATTGCGGTAGCAGTGCGGCAGGAGAAGCCGCCACATGCGCCGTCCACATCCCAGCCGGTCATCGCTCAAGAGGTCGTCCGCGGGACAGCTGAATCACGGGGCCAAGATTCGCGACATGCCGTCGTACGTGACTTCACGCGTGCCGGCAGCTTGCGACGTGATTCGGAGACTGCGGCGCCGATCGTCCGGGTCACGATCGGACGAGTCGAGGTGCGGGCACAATTTCCTTC
>WNFT01011959.1_pt1 | contig 10553 bp, 10 predicted proteins | sample 5400191 | NCBI WGS metagenome assembly WNFT01 (sample SAMN13153359, study PRJNA577476) | soil metagenome | isolation source: 80 cm saprolite under Madrone tree | place: USA:California | collected 2016-06-14 | reverse complement strand
ATCTATCCGATAGGCAACTCGAAGCGTTGCAGTCTCGTGAATGATCTTCAGGCGGCCGTCACTTGGCTGGGCAAAGGCAAAGCTTCCGGCCAGGGCGAAGCCAGCGAGCGCAGAAATTGCAGATCGCATCACTGCACCTTCGCGCGTCTGAAATGCGCGCCATTCCGTCCACTCGCCAAAGGGTGCTATCGGAGCCACCCCTGCAGGAACGCAGCGATGCGAGCCTGTCCTTCCACATCGGCTGCATCCGTGCTCATGAGCTCGCCGATGCGCCGCACCCGCTCGTCCTGTGCGCACGCGCCGCGAGCGGCCAGGCAGCCGCGCCGCCGAGCGTGGCTAGGAATGTCCGTCGTCCGATGTGGCTTGCCATGTGACCCTCCGTTGGGGGTCATTCATGCAATGGAGGGATGATACCACGCTTCCATCGCGCGGTCAGTGCCGCAGCAAACAACATCTCTATTTTCGATCACCTAGTCGGTGGTGGCGAGCAATGTGAGCGGAAAGGTGAGGCCGACCGCCTTGGCGGTCTTGAGATTGGTGATCCGCTCCACTTTCCACCGCGGGCAGACGGTCTGAGCTCGGGAGGCGACGTGCAGCACGACCCGCATGATCTTTCGGTCAAGGGATGAGCGCCGTATACTGGAAGGCCCCAGAGAACGATCGCATTCCACATGCGACAGGAGGACAACATGCGGAAGACCTTGCTCGCAACCACCGTCAGCGTCGCCGCACTGGCCCTGTCATCGTCACGCCCGCTGGTCGCCCAAAGCGACGTCGATCAGCAGCTCGGCAGCGTCCACTTCCAGACTTCATGCAACGAGGTTGCGCAACGACGCTTCGATCGCGCCATGCGCTATCAGCACTCGTATTGGTATGTCCCCGCCAAAGAGGTGTTCGAGGAGGCGCTGAAGGCCGATCCAACCTGCGCCATCGCCCAATGGGGCATTGCGCTGACCCTGCTCGACAATCCGCATAACGCGATCCCGCAGTCCAACCTCGCGCCGGGTCTTGCGGCGATTCTGAAGGCCAAAGCAATGGGCGCCAAGACCGAGCGCGAGCGCGACTACATCGACGCGCTGATGCTCATGTACGCCGATTACGACAAGCTCAGCCATGTCCAGCGCATCCGCTTGTTCCGTGACGCGCAGGAGAAGATCGCGGCGAAGTATCCGGACGACGACGAGGCACAGATCGTCTACGCCATCACGCTTAACACCTCGGCCGATCCGAACGACAAGACCTACGCCCAACAAATGAAGGGCGCCGCGATCCTGGAGCCGATCTCCCAGCGCTTGCCGCGGCATCCGGGTGTCACGCACTACCTCATCCACCTCTACGACTATCCTGAGACTGCCGCAAAGGGCCTGGAAGCGGCCAACCGCTACGCCAAGATCGCGCCGGCCGCGCCGCACGCCCAGCACATGCCGTCGCACATCTACACCCGCGTCGGCTACTGGAAGCAGTCGATCGATTCCAACGTCGGTTCGGTGAAGGCCGCGAAGGCGGAAAAATCGGTCGGCAATTATCTGCACGCCCAGGATTATATGGTCTATGCCCATCTCCAGCTCGGCCAGGACAAGCAGGCGCAGGCCGTCATAGACGACATGATACAGGAGTCCGATTTCAAAGCGGGCGTCTTGGGCGCCCACTATGCGCTCGCGGCCTCGTCGGCGCGCTATGCGGTCGAGCGCGGCGACTGGAACACCGCATCACAACTGCAGGTCCGGCCGAGCAGCTTTCCCTTCGTGATGGCGATCTCGCACTTTGCCCGAGCGCTCGGGGCGGCGCGTTCCGGCAAGCCGGATGCCGCCAAGCCCGACATCACCAAGCTCGCCGAGCTGCGCGATAAGCTGCGCGAAGCCAAGGACACCTATTGGGCGGAAATTGTCGACATCCAGCGGCAGGCCGCGGCCGCCTGGGTGCTGCATGCGGAAGGCAAGTACGACGAGGCGTTGAAAGCCATGAGCGCGGCCGCCGATGCCGAGGACAAGACCGAGAAGCACGCTGTTACCCCCGGCCCGCTCGCGCCCGCGCGCGAACTGTATGGCGAGATGCTGCTGGAGCGCGGCATGGCAAAAGAGGCGCTCGCGGCCTTCGAGGCAACCAAGGCGAAGGAGCCGAACCGCTTCCGGGGCTTTCTGGGCGCAGCCCAGGCCGCCGAAAAGCTCGGCGACAAGACTGCTGCGAAGGCCAATTACGAAAAGCTCCTCGCGCTTACGACCGGCTCGGACTCTGACAGGCCGGAGCTCGCCGCCGCCCGGAAGTTCGTCGGCGAGTAATTAGCGGCGCCGGACCACCGGTGATGCTTTCCACCGGCTCCCGGTTGGGGCCCCTCGCCCTCGACATCTCGGGAGCAGTACGCGCGTGCGCGCGTTATGGGGTCTTACATTTCGAACAGAAATGTCTGCGCACAAACATGGAATTTGTTCAATGACGACCGTTGTACGCTGTCCGAGAACCGGACGCGCATGCTCTGAACCGACCTGTCAGGAACGGCATTGGTGTCGGCAGCTGTTCGAGCGCGGCCTGTCGCACAGAGGGCTGCAGCGAGGTTTCACGCCTTGTGTCGGCTATTGCACGCACCGATTCTTGAATGTCCGCCACCGACGTCGTGGGACGAATTCAACGAAGTTCGCCGTGGCGCAACATCTCCGACGGTCGGCGCGCTCTGGATGCCCCGTAACAGCCTTAGGGTGGCCCAGGGTGAGGGGGTAGCGGGGAACGTATCGGTGGCTGGCCAAATTGCTGATACTCGGTATAGCGCACCGTGTGCATGATGTTGCGGTGGCCGAGGAAATGCTGCAACGCGCGGGTATCGACGCCATCGTTGGCTAACTTGAAACCGCAGCCATGGCGCTCAAGGCGGAACCTACAGCAGTACGCGCGTGCGCGCGTTATGGGGTCTTACATTTCGAACAGAAATGTCTGCGCACAAACATGGAATTTGTTCAATGATGACCGTTGTACGCTGTCCGAGAACTGGACACGCGACCTGTCAGGAACGGCATTGGTGTCGGCAGCTGTTCGAGCGCGGCCTGTCGCACACAGCGCTGCCTTTGAAGCGCAAATTCCGACCGAGGTGCTGCGCCAAGACCAGAGCCGGAGCTCCGTGCATCATGAGGGTTGTGCCGGGAAAGCGGCGCTGCCGGTTCCGCCCGGATAGCAGAAGTGCAGCGACGGCGTTGCATTTCGCGGTGTTGCGAGGCTTTCTCAGATTCCGAGTAAGGCCCCATAACGCGCGCGCGCGCGTACATGTACAGAAAGAATTCAATTGCACATCGCCCGCGCACGGCCACGCCTCAACGCATTGCGTTGCTCATTCAGGCCTCGACGGAATGCAGCCAGCATGGCGGCGACTACCGACTGCAGTGCTCGAACCCAGAACCCATCAATTCGACGTGGAGGATATCGAATACCTCCGTCACGGCGACAAGCCGCTGCTCGCGCGCGTATTCCGGCCGCGCGGGGAGGGGCCGTTTCCGGCGCTGGTCGAATGCCACGGCGGTGCCTGGTGTCCCGAGCGTGGTGAGAAGGTCGAAACTCCGCCGGCGGTCTGGTTCCAGGGCCGCGGCGACGTACTGCACGACTACAAGGACGTGGATGCCAGCTTCCCGGGGAACGAGCCCCAGCGCTTCGTCGCGAATTACCGGAAGGCCGGCGGCGAGATCGCCCTGGAATATATCAACGCCGACCGACACGCGGGGCACTCGCCGGATCTCTCCAAGACCGGCGACATGTTCGAGCGCATGGTCGTCTTCGTCCATCGCCACATTATGGTTTAGAGGGGATTGAGACCCGCCCCTGAAAAGAGGCGGCGCCTCACGGGCGAGCTGAAACCGAGCAACTCCGCGCCCCCGGATTGCGCTTGCGCAACCACTGCGTGGCTTCGCCGGATGGCGCCAGTTTGCATGGGCGCTCCTCCATGGTCGGCGAGCAATATGCTGGCGGTTTCAACAGGTCACCTTGATGTCCGCTGCGAGCGGTCACGCGAACCGTGGCGGCGGCGAGCAGTGTGATCAATCGATGACCTCGTCGGCGGCCACTAGTGTCAGAGCGAGGCGTTGCGATCTTTTTTCGATTGGGCGTCGCACGTCAGACTCGAGATTGATGCTTGCCGCGGCGACCAGCCGTAGATGCGAGCCAGCGTACCACCCATCAACTTGGCCTTGTCACTTTGCGAGACGCGGTCCGTAACGCGGAAGGCATCGACACCTTGGGCGTAGTTGAGGAACTTCACCGCGCGTGTCCAGTCCGTGCCCCACATGCAGCGGTCGATCCCGAATGCGTCGATGACGCGACAGACTGGATCCCAAATGTCCCTGTAGGGGAAGGGCTCGCGGGATAGCGTGCAGGCGCCGCTGATCTTGATGGCGACGTGCTGCATCTTTGCGAGCGTTAGCACCTTCGGCAGTTCGGCCCACGGGTCCACTGGCACCGGCGGCTCGTGCGGCTGAATAAGACCAAGATGATCGACTATGATCTGCGTATCGGGATTGCGGCGGATAAGCTCGAGCCCTTGGTCGAGCCGCCCGGCAATGTGCAGGTTGACCGGGAGCGACAAACGTCCAGCCTCCACCAGCACGCGATTGAGGCCCGGATCGGCGGGGTCCTCGGTGTAGCCGCCGCGGACGAGCAGCATGCGAACGCCGACCGCACCGGGAGTGCGCTTCCAGTCCGCGATGACCTCCGCGACGGACGGGTTGGCAGGATCGACCGGCTTGACGAGAGCGAACCGGGCGGAATGGCGCTTGTGCGCCTCGAGCGCATAGCTGGCATCGTAGCGGTAGATCGTGAACGGCGAAACCAGGATTGCGCTGTCGACGCCGACGGCGTCCATCGCGGCGACCATCTGGTCACCCGTGACCTCGCGCGGTCCCGTCAATACGGCGTGCCACGGCCGGCCAGGGTGATTGCGCTCGTAGGCATGCACCTGCGCGTCGATGATCAGCATATCCACGACTGCATTCGCGCTATCTGCTACTGGATTATTCGCAGTCTATCGAACAAATTTATAGTGGAACCGATCTCCATCCGCCTCGACGAGTCCGGCAGTCGGATGCGGAAAGTGGACCGGCATCACGAATGTGCCGGTTCCCGCGATCTCGCCTAAAAACCGTCGTCGCGACCTGGCCGCTTGATCGCGGTCCCAATCAAAGATCGTAGACCAATCAGGCTCTCGACACTGTAACGCATGGTGCATGAGGTCGCCGATGACGACGGCACGCTGACCGCCCGAACGGATATTGACGCAGCAATGGCAGGGCGAGTGGCCCGGCGTGGGGGTGAGCCAAAGCGTGTCGTCAAGTTGAAAGTCATCGTCGACCAACAGCGCCTGACCGGCCGCGACCACCGGCTCACAGTTAAACCGCCAGACGTTTCCGGGTGGATTGTCTCCGCGCTTAGTCGCTTCCTCCCAGGCGGCGTATTCGAGCTTGTGAAACACGTATTTTGCCTTCGGGAAAGTCGGGACCCACCGCCCGTTGCGGAGCAAAGTATTCCAGCCGCAGTGGTCGATGTGCAGGTGTGTGCAGAATACGTAGTCGATATCCTCGAACCGCAACCCGCCGGCGCGGAAACCGTCCAGCCAGGGCTGCTTTGGAAAGTCCATCGGTGGCGGGTAGCCCTTGTCCTCCCCGGTACAGGTATCCACCAAAATGGTGCGCTTGGGGGTACGCACTATGAAGGTTTGATAAGTGATCACCATGCGTCCAGAGGCAACATCGAATACGAATGGATCGAGCTTTGCGATATGCCGCCTGCCGACTTCAGGGTCGTACGCCGGGAACATGTCCTCCGGACGGCGCCAAGGTCCGTCCCGTTCAATGATGCTGGTAACTGTGACGTCCCCGATCTTAAGCGTTTGCATACTGCCTGATCTCCACGGCGGAACGATATCACGGTTCTAACGTCGTGGCGGCCAACCTCCTTGAGAACGGTGAAAGGCGCGTGAGTGATAAGCTAGACGCTGGAGTCCCGCGGGACGGGCTCATTTATTCTGAGGTCCGCCGGGGCTCTTTTATCTGATCAGACCTACTAAACCGGTCCGGCGCGAGCGCCGCGTACCTTACGTTGAGGCAATCGATCTGTGGCCCAGATAGTGTTGGATCGATCGGGTGTCCCGCCCATCGTTGGCCAGCTTGTAGCCGCACGAGTGGCGCAGCACATGGCTGTATGACAGAAAGGAACGATGGCTGAAACTCAAACGATTGAAGGACGCTCTCTCAAGCCACTCTCGAAGAAGCTCAACCCAATTTGGTGGTTTCTAAACGACGACGTGGTATCAACCGAAATGGCCACAGTGGCGTAGGGACTTCTATTGGAATTTCCTGCGCAATCCCTTGCAGAACTTCCGCTGCTACGTGATCGGCGTTGCTGATCGCAACTACACCGTCACCGGCAGAGCGCCAGTGGTGACAGTGCAGCGTGACGACCTCGCCCCGCCTGAGAACGGATGGCAGTGGTGCGTGATCAAGCTAGGGGCGCTGCGCCTGCCGTTCGTGTCCTACGCTGGACCTAGGATCGTGTGCTATCTCGGCTGGCAACCGAGCGGCATCTTCGGAGCCAAGTTCAACATCAAGGGGTCAGCGTATTGGATCTGCGACTTGTGTTAGCTCGCATCCGCGAGCTGCCGGCTCTCTTCCTGGATTTCGTCGAAAAGTCGGACGTTCTCGATTGCGATTACGGCCTGGTCGGCGAAGGTGGTGAGCAACTCGATCCGCTTGTCGGTGAATGGCCGCGGCTTGGAACATGTGAGGCCAAGTACTCCGGCCTGCAGTTACCAAATCTGGCGACGATGCACTATGATTCGCTTGTTCCACGTGAGTGGTTCGGGAAGGCGTCCATGCAAAGGATCAACGTCCTGAGTATTCAGCGCATCAGCGCCGAAGATCGAGCGAAGATTGAGGCAGTCGATCCGGCGATCGAATTGACCGACGCCGGGGGCTGGTATGACGGGGAAATTCGCGAAACGTGGCCTGCCTTCACCACGGCACGCTACTTGGCACCAGGCGCCGCGGGCTCGGGGACCCGCGAGGAACGCGATCGCCTCCTCGCCGGAGCTGAAGTAATCCTTGGTGGCTGGCCATTTCCGCTCGATCTGCGCGCTAGGGCACCAAGGTTGAAATGGTTTCATCAGCGCCCTGCGGGCGCCAGCAATCTGCTCGTGGGCGATCTATGGGGCAGCCGCGTGGTGGTGACAACCTCACGAGGTTCGGGCAATACGCTAGCGATGGCGGAATACGCGGTGGCCGGTATTTTGCACTTTGCCAAGGGCCTCCACCGCGCCGCGGTCGATCGGGGCGCGGGCGTGTTCGACCATCGCGCATATCGACCGCTTCTATTGGAAGGTAAGACTGCGTGCGTCGTGGGCGCCGGCGGAATCGGGCTCGATGTCGGTAAACTCTGCGCCGCCCTCGACATGCGGGTCGTCGGCACCCGCCGCCACTCGCACCCGGACCGGCCCCTGCCACCGGGATTCAGCGAGCTTGGCGGCGCCGGGGATCTCGATCGGTTCTTGCCGGAGAGCGATTTCGTGGTGATCTGCTGCCAATGGACACCGGAGACGACCCGTCTCTTCGACAAGGACCGCTTTGCTGCGATGAAGGCGGGGGGCGTGCTCATCAACGTCGCCCGGGGTGAGATCGTCGACGAGGAGGCCCTCGCCGACGCGCTCCAGCGCGATCATTTGCGCGGTGCAGCGCTCGATGTTTATGTCGGCGAATTCGAGCACACGCCGATGTCACGGCTCTGGTCCGATCCCAGGGTACTGATCACGCCGCATATCTCGTCTGCCAGTGATCAGGACCGTCATGGCGCCATCAATCTCTTCTGCGACAATCTACGCGCCTATCTCGAGGGCGGGCCGCTCCGGAATGTCATCGATTGGGAACGGGGCTATTAAAAGCTAGCCGGCGCCACGATACTACGATCAAATGCGCGTCTCGCCGATCACACCGTGATACGGGGGTCGAGCGTGGCAAGATCGCGATCGACACGGCAGCCATTCGCGGGCGCGCCGCCTGCGCTGTACTACTCCGCCGCTGCGGCGATCTTGGCCTGGCGGAAGGCGGGCATGACCTCCTTCGCAAATCGATCCAGGTCTTCCAGCTGGACCTCGAGGGGGGTCCCCAGCGGCGTGGCGCACACCACCCGGTCGACGCCCGGATAGCGTTTTTCGACGGCCTTCAATTGCTCGATGATGTCGGCGGGCGTACCGGTCAGGAAGCCGCCGGCCTTCACCGCGTCCTCGACGCGCGGCAATTTCGTCGTGGCGGCGAGCCGTGGATCGCGCATCGCGGCGATCTGCTCGTCGGTCAGCGCCCGCACGAGGCGCAACTCGCCGAACATCTTCATGTTCTCCTCGTAGTGTTTGGCCGCCTCGCTCATGCCGTCTTCGCGGCTCTTCGCGATGTGAAACTGGAAGCCCAGCGCAAGTCGCTCGCCGAGCTCGAGCTCGATGCCGCGGCGCGCATAGGCGGCCTGGAAGCCGATCATGTGCCGCTCGACGGCGCCGCCCTCGGCAGAGCCGCCGCCGATGATGCCGCAGATCCCGTGCTTGGCCATGAAGTCGAAGGCCCGCTCCGAGCCGCTCTGGATCGGCTGCCAGCATTCGACCGGCAGGCGCTCCGGTGCCGGCACCAGCGTGATCTCCTTGAGCGTATAGCCGCGATACGGCACCTCCGGCGGGATCGTATAGTACTTGCCCTTGTGCGAGAACGGTTTGCCCTCGAACGCCTTGAACAGGATATCAACGCCTTCCTCGAACAATTCGCGGTTGGCCTCCTGGTCGCGCAGCGGCGCGCCGAACGTCTCGACCTCGCGGGTGTGATAGCCGCGCGCGACACCGAAGATCACCCGGCCACCAGTCAGGATGTCGGCCATCGCATAGTCTTCCGCGAGGCGCAGCGGATGCCACATCGGCACAACGTTGAAGCCGCAGCCGATGTGCAGGTTCTTCGTCGCCCCGCACAAGTGCATCGCCATCATCAGCAGATTCGGGATCAGCTCCGTGCCTTCCGGCTGGAAATGGTGCTCGGCCATCCAGAACGTGTCGTAGCCGCGCTCATCCATGCACTTGGCGTACTCGACGACCTTGTGCAGCGCGCCGCCCAATTCCGCTTGCGAATAGCGGCGCTCGTTGATCGGGGTGCCGGCGTACCCGAGATTCTCCATGTCGACTGTGCCGTAATAGGAGCTGTCGAATTTCGTGATCATCGTGTGCCCTCGCAGATGCCGGCGTCGACTGTCACGCGCGTCGGCAGTTTCGTCTAGCGGAAAATCTCACGCTGCTGCTGCAGGCGGCGCCGGGGCCGAAGTACAAAGCGGCATTTGCCACCGCCTACGGCGCCGGGCTGCACGTCTCCGAAGGGCAAGAAGGAACTCGTCGGCCTCATCGACGGCGCGCACTCGGCTTCTGGCAGGTGGACGTCCGCGACTGGTCCACAGCGGGCGGTCTCGGCAGTCCAGCTCCACCCGCGATTTCCGCAGTGCCCAGTTAAGATAGGCGGGGCCTCTTGTGTGCCACACCCGGTCGCGAGCAGATGCAACAAACTAACGTGCGCCAATGCGTCTATTCGATCACCTCGTCGGCGCGGGCGAGCAGCATCGGAGGCACGGCGAGGCCAAGCATTCGGGCAGTCTCGGCATTGATGAGCAGATCGAACTTGCTGGACTGCACTACGGGCAGGTCCGCGGGCTTGGCGCCCTTGAGGATGCGGCCGGCATAGATACCGAGCTGGCGATACACATCCATGATGTTGGTTCCATAACTCATCAGCCCGCCAACTTCGACAAAGACGCGATTCGGATAGACCGCAGGAAGCCGGTGGAACGCCGCCAGCTGGACCACTTGGATACGCCGGGCAGCCAAGAAAGTATTACTCCCGACGAACAGGGCATCGGGCCGATCGCGCTCGACATCCATTCGTGGCATCGGCGGGGTTGACGAGCACTGCGACGCGGGCAGCCCGAGGTAGCAGCTCATGCAGCAGGTCGAGCCGCTTTGCCACCAACTCACCGCTGAGAAAGTTGATCCCTGTCAGGTTGCCGCCCGGCCGGGCGAGGCTGGCCACAAGACCAAGCCGGACCGGGTCTTCGATGGCAATGAAGGCAATCGGGATGGTCGTGGTTGCCGGCTTGGCAGCGATCGCCGCGGAGGTTGCGCTCGCGGCGATTACAGTGACCCGTCGGCGAACCAGTTCGGCCGCCAGTTCCGGCAGTCGATCGTGTTGGTCCTCGGCGAAACGGTAGATGATTGTTACGTTCTCGCCCTCCACATAGCCGACGTCCTTGAGGCCCAGGCGGAATGCGCGCAAACGGTCCCCCATCGCGTCAGGCGTTCTGGGGTCGAGGAGCCCAATCACCGGCATTGCCGACTGCTGCGCACGCGCCGCGAGCGGCCACGCGGTTACACCGCTGCCGAGAAGTGCGATGAATTCCCGCCGCCTCATGGGGTTGACCCCAAGGCCAAGGATCACGGAACTAAGTATAGCAGGTGTTGGTGGGGTGGGTCAGTGGCGCGCATCGCAATAAAACAGCGGCCCGCTCATGTCCGG
>WNFT01012359.1_pt1 | contig 10554 bp, 5 predicted proteins | sample 5400191 | NCBI WGS metagenome assembly WNFT01 (sample SAMN13153359, study PRJNA577476) | soil metagenome | isolation source: 80 cm saprolite under Madrone tree | place: USA:California | collected 2016-06-14 | reverse complement strand
ATCGCCTTTTTGATGTTGATGAGCTTGTCGGCTTACTTTCTCCCGGCATCGAACCGCGCGTTCAAAGATCTCCAGTTCGAGATCCGCAACCGTTTTGTCTCAAGCCTGCTCCAGGAGGGGACTTTCACCACGATTGCCGACAAGCTCACGATCTATATCCGCAATCGCGACGACCGGGGTGAAGTCACCGGCTTGCTGATCCACGACAACCGCGAGCCGAAGCGGCCGGTCACGATCCTCGCCGAGCGCGGCCTCTTCGCCGAAACGCCTGCGGGATCGCGCATTGTTATGGTCAACGGCAACCGCCAGCAATTCGACACCGAGGCTCGCACGCTTTCGCTGTTGACTTTCGAGCACTACACCCTTGATCTCGACAGCTTGCACGACGCTCCGGTAGGTCGCTTTCGCGAGGCCCAGGAGCGCTTTCTCGGCGAGCTGTTCTTTCCGCCGCCGGAAACCGACCCCGCGCTGCGCTCCAGTTTCCTGGTCGAGGCGCATCGCCGCCTTCTGGTCCCGCTCTCCGCCTTCACCTTCTCCTTGATCCCGCTCGTCTGTCTGCTGCCTGGGGAATTCAACCGCCGCGGGCAGTTGGCCCGTGCGCTTGTTGCAATTGCTGCCGCATTTATTTTCGAAGTGCTCGACATCGGCGTCAATGACCTCGCGGTTCGCTCTGCTGCAGCGATCCCGCTGATGTATGCGACCGACCTCTTGCCGTTTGTTCTGGGGTTTGCGATCCTTCTGCGCGGGAACATCAGGCTCGGCTTCCGGCGCTCCGGGTTGGCTGCCGTTCCGGCATCCTGACGCCCGCGACGATCGGGAGGCGATTGCCGGTGCAGCTCGCGAAGACCTTCTCCTCTTACATCGCGCGCCAATTCTTCGTCTGGTTCAGCGGCGTCTTTATGGCGATGGTGATTATCACCTTTCTGCTGGACTATATCGAGCTGATCCGCCGCAGCGGGACAAGAATACAAGCGACCTTATGGGTCCTGCTCGAAATGGCGGCCCTGAAGCTGCCGCACACCGCGCAAGAGGTGCTCCCTTTTGCCGTCCTATTTGGAACGATGCTCGCCTTTTGGCGGCTGACGCGTAACCACGAACTCGTCGTCGCCCGAGCAGCCGGTGTTTCGGTATGGCAGTTCCTGACGCCCGCGGCACTCGTGGCGCTGCTCGTCGGCGTCATCGCCGTGACCGTGTTCAACCCGGCCGCTTCGCTGATGGCAGCGGCCTATGAGAAGCTGGAAAATCGCATCTTGCGCCAACACTCCGACCAACCGTCGCTGTCCGACTCTGGGCTATGGCTGCGCCAAAGCGACCAAGCCGGCAACCAGGTTATCATTCATGGCCTGAAGCTTGCCCCCGGAGAGCTGGTTCTGGATACCGTAACTTTGCTGTTCTTCAACGACTTAACCCGCTTCACCTCGCGTGTCGATGGGCGAACAGCAAGACTGGAACAAGGCGATTGGCTGATCGAAGACGGCATTCGCTCGGTGCCGAACGAGCCGCCTGAGCCGTTCGCCGAATTCCGTCTGCCGACCTCGCTCACGCCCCGCAAAATCGAAGAGAGCTTCGCCTCTCCGGATACCATGTCGTTCTGGGATTTGCCGGGCTTTATCAGTCTGCTCGAGCAATCGGGCTTCCCTGCTCAGCGCCATCGGCTGCATTTCAACGCGCTGCTCGCCCGCCCATTTCTGTTATGCGCGATGGTGCTGGTCGCCGCGACCTTCAGCTTGCGGATGCAGCGACGTGGCGGCGCGACCTTGATGATCGTGTGCGGAGTAGTCAGCGGGTTTCTCCTTTATTTCCTCTCGGACATTGTGTTCGCCTTCGGGCTTTCCGCCAAGGTTCCCGTAACGCTCGCCGCGTGGACCCCGACAGGGGTGAGCTTGATTTTTGGCACCTCGATGCTGCTCCATCTGGAAGACGGCTGATGGCGGGACGCTGGGACGGTGTCCAGGCACCGCTCTTTCTCTCGATCGTCGGTGTGCTCGTGGGGGTGTTGCTCGGAGCAGCGGTTCCGGCGGCTGCGCAACTCAGCCTGGGCGGCGGCACACGACAAGACCCGAATGCTCCGATCGTCTTTCGCGCGGACGAAGTTGAATACGATCAACAGCTCGCGCTGACGGTCGCTCGGGGCCGTGTCGAGATCTCGCAAAGCGGGCGGGTGCTGCTCGCCGATACAGTCTCCTACAACCAGCGCAGCGATACGGTAACGGCGTCCGGGAACGTCAGCTTCATGCAGCCGACCGGCGAGATTGTCTTCGCCGATTTCATGGAACTGCGGGACTCGATGAGCGAGGGCTTCGCCAGGAACGTGCGCATGCTGCTCGCCGACCGCTCGCGTCTCGCGGCCAACACCGGTCGGCGGACGAACGCCAACCGGACCGAACTGCGGCGAGGCGTCTATTCTCCCTGCGATCTCTGCAAGGATGATCCGAGCGCGCCCCCGGCTTGGCAACTCAAGGCGCGCGAGATCAGCCACGACAAGGAACTGCAGCTCATCGAGTTCAAAGATGCCACGATGGAGATCGACGGCTGGCCGGTTTTCTACTCCCCCTATATCTCTGCACCCGACCCCTCGGTGAAGCGCGCGAGCGGCTTCCTCATCCCCTCGGCAGGCGGTTCCAATTTACTCGGCGCCAATGTGACGATTCCCTATTACTGGGTGCTCGGCCCGGACAAAGATCTGACGCTGACGCCGCGCTTTATGACCAAAGCAGGGGTGTTGCTCGCAGGCGACTACCGCGAGCGTTTCAGCAACGGCGAGCTCGATGCCATCGCCAGTGTCAATCGCAGCAATGTAGGGACAGGCAGCAGCGGGTCGAGCCAGGGAGAGGAATGGCGCGGCCATATCAACTCACGCAGCGTGTTCGACCTCGACAATACTTATCGGACCGGCCTCGATGTGCAGCGCGTCTCGGATCAGACCTATCTGCTGCGCTTCGGCTTTGGGAACCCGTTGCTGAACGCGATGACCAGCCGGGCCTATCTCGAAGGCTTCGAGAAACGCGCCTCGACCGACATTAACGCTTACGCGTTTCAACCGCTGTTGCCTGGCATCGGCGACTCGACCCAGCCTATCGTCCTGCCGGTCGCCAACCGCAACTGGCAGAGCCAACCGGACCCGCTCGGCGGACGGTGGAACCTCAACGCCAACGTTCTCGACATCGTTCGCGAGGTCGGCACTCAGACGCGGCGGTTGTCGCTCGGAACGGAATGGACGCGGACGCTCCGCGACGGCTTCGGCGGGCAATACCAATTCTCCGCGAACCTGCGCGGCGACGGCTACTCGATCAACAATCTCAGCGCGGTGTCGAATTCCGAACTGCCCTCAGCCTTCTTCTCGGCCAACGGACAGCCGGCGGTCGCACCCACCGCCACCAACTTTGTCACCGGCCGCGCATTTCCGCAGCTGGGGCTCTTGTGGAGCTACCCGCTCGTCCACCGAGGCGAGGCGATGACGGGGCTCATTGAGCCGACCGTCGGCGGCTTTGTCGGCCCCTCCAGCGGCAACCGGCGAAACATCCCCGATGAGGATAGCCTTGCCTTCAGTTTCAGCGATTCCGACCTGTTCCGTCGTGACCGCTTGGCCGGCTATGATCTCCTCGACACTGGCCAACGGGTCGATTACGGAACCAAGCTCGGGCTTTACGATAAAGACGGCGGCAGTTATCGGCTGCTGATCGGCCAAAGCTACCGCGCTCAAGCCAATCTTTTCCTGCCGTTAGGCTCCGGTGCTGAAAATCGGCTTTCGGATGTCGTCGGTCGGGTCGTGCTCTCGCCCAATTCTTATTTGGATTTGATTTATCGCTTTCGGTTCGATGCGAACCCTCTTGCCGACCGCGTTCAACAGGTGGGAATGATCGTCGGACCGTCGAGCTTGCGCGTCTCCGGCTCTTTCGTCTACCTGCCGCCGCAGTTGCAGAGCCAAGTGGTGACCAACCTGTCTACTGGCCAAAGCGTCCTGTACGGCAAACGCGAGCAGTTGTCCTTCAACGTTACCGCGAAAATGACGCGCTATTGGTCGCTGCAAGCGGCGCAGACTGTCAACCTGACCCACAGCACCACCTTGGTAAATGGCGTGCCGACCTCGCCGTCATCGAGCGCCAGCCTCTATGCCTCGGTGTCGGCGATCTACCAGGACGAATGCATGGCGTTTGTCGGTTCGGTGACGCAGTCGGGCATTCGCAACGGCGATGTCACCCCCGGGGTGGCTGTCCTGGCGAGCGTCGTGTTCAAGAACCTCGGCGAAATCGGCGGCGCGATCGCGTCGATCAGCGGACTTTCCCTGCCGTGACCACCTCCGCTCGCGCTGGACGCTGCCGCTGCTTGTTGGCGACTTAATCGGCGTATTTGTGTAGGGTTTGACAACGCCGATGGAAGTATGAGGTTTCTCGTCGATGACGATAATGCGCTGGTTTGGCTTAGTGCTGATCAGTCTGGCCGGCTTCTCGAGTAATGCGCTGCCGGCGCCGGCGCATCGCGGCCCGGCGCAAGCGCCCCCCGGGCAGCCCGCTCCAGATCAGGGTGCCGAAACCCGAATCGCGGCGGTCGTTAACGACGAGGTGGTCTCGGTCGCCGATGTCCGATCGCGCCTCAAGATGGTCCTGCTCTCCTCCAACTTTCCGGACTCGCCCGAAACCAGGCAGCGCATCACCGCTCAAGTGCTGCGGACGATCGTCGATGAAAAGCTGCAAATGCAGGAGGCGAAACGGCAAAACGTTACCGCCACCGACGATGAAGTCAACAAGGCGATTTTGCAGATCGAAAAGCAGAACAACATGCAGCCCGGTCAGCTGGATGGGGTTCTGAAGGCGCGCGGGATCGAACGGGGGGCGCTCGTCGAACAGCTTACCGCATCGATCGTGTGGGCAAAGCTAGTGCGGCGGCTGTTTGCTCAGACCAATACGGTTTCGGACGAAGAGATCGACGACGCGCTGAAACGCCTCAAGGAAACCGTCAACGAGCCGCAGAGCCGCGTTGCAGAGATTTTCCTCGCTGTCGACAACCCACAGCAGGATGACGAGATGCGGCGATTGGCCGAACGCCTCGTCGAGCAAATGAAGCGCGGTGCTCGGTTTTCCGCAGTCGCTCAGCAATTCTCGCAATCGGCAACGGCCGCCGTCGGTGGCGATCTTGGCTGGCTGCGCCCCGAACAACTCAGCCCCGATCTCGGCAAAGTAGTGGCCCAGCTACGGCCGGGAGAACTGTCACAGCCGATCCGCAGCGGAGCGGGTTATTACCTGATGCTCGTCCTCGACCGGCGTAATGGGCGCTCGGGCGCTAGCGCCGAGGAAGCGGTGCTGCATCTCGTGCAGGTCGTCTTTCCGCTGCCGCCGCAGGCAACCGAGGCGATGCGCCGGGCGGCGCTGACCGAGGCGCAGAACACGAGGAATACCGCGAAGAACTGCGCCGAAATGCTCAAAATCGGCAAGGAGAAGGGGTCATCCCAACTATCGAGCGAAGGGCACCTGAGGGCCAACCAGATTGCTCCGGCCGTGCGGGCTATCGTGGCCGGGCTGGAGGTCGGACAGCCCTCGCAGCCGATTGTTCAAAAGAATGGGGTCGGGGTGATCATGGTATGCGACAAGGCGGCGCCGGACACGACCTTGCCGTCGCGGGACGAGGTTGCCGACCGATTGGCGCGCCAGCGCGCCGAAAACTTGGCCCGCCGCTACATGCGCGACCTGCGGCGCGCCGCCTTTGTCGACGTCAGGGTTTGAGCTCGCGGTGACCCCGCTAGCCGTGACGATGGGCGAGCCCGCCGGGATCGGCGGTGAGATCGCTCTCCAGGCCTGGCTCAGCCGCGTCCACGGCATTCCGCCTTTCTATCTGATCGACGATCCCGATCGCCTTGCTGCATTGGCCAAACGTCTCGGCTGGCTGGTGCCGATGCGGGTGATCAGCGCTCCCGACGAGGCGCCATCGATATTCAGCGAGGCCCTTCCGGTTGCACCGATCGGGATCACGTTGCGCGCCTGGCCGGGGCACCCCGATCCCGCGGACGCACAGGCTGTCGTCGGCGCGATAGAGGCCGGGGTTCGCGATGTAATGAGTGGGCGCGCTGCCGCACTCGTCACCAATCCCATCCACAAGGAAAGCCTTTATCGTGCGGGCTTCCAGTACCCGGGACATACCGAGTATCTCGCCGCGCTTGCCGGGGCCGCCGAGGCCCCGGTGATGATGCTTGCATGCCCCGGATTGCGGGTCGTCCCGGTGACTGTCCATCTCCCGTTGCGGCAAGCAATCCAGGATCTTTCCTCCTCGGCGATCGTTCATGCCGGCCGCATCACCGACGCCGCGTTACGGCGGGATTTCGGTGTGGCCGCCCCCACACTCGTCGTCGCCGGCCTCAATCCTCATGCCGGAGAGGCCGGTGGTCTCGGACGTGAAGAGATCGAGATCATTGAACCGGCCGTCGCCGAGATGCGCGCTGCGGGGATAGAGGTGCGTGGCCCCCTGCCCCCCGACACCATGTTTCACCTCGACGCGCGTGCGACTTTTGACGCTGCGCTGTGCATGTATCATGATCAGGCGCTAATCCCGATCAAGACGATCGACTTCTATGGCGGGGTGAATACCACGCTGGGATTGCCCTTCGTGCGGACCTCGCCGGATCACGGAACTGCCTTCGCAATCGCCGGCCGAGGTGTTGCACGCGCCGAAAGCCTGATCGCCGCATTGCGGCTGGCGGGCGAGATGGCGGCCAGGCGGGCAGTTGCGGTCTGAGGGATCCGAGCAAAGCCTCTCCGGCCAACCCGGCCGCGGCCTCGCTGCCGCCGCTGCGCGAGGTCATCGCGCGTTACGGGATTGTCGCTCACAAGCGCCTCGGTCAAAATTTCCTGCTCGATCTCAACTTGACGGGTCGGATTGCGCGGGCGGCAGGTCGGCTCGACCATGCGACGATTATCGAGATCGGCTCCGGTCCAGGCGGTCTGACGCGGGCGCTGCTTAGCCGCGGCGCTCGCCGGGTCATCGCGATCGAACACGACCGGCGCTGTCTGGCAGCGCTGAGCGAGCTCGCTGCGGCCTATCCCAAGCGCCTCGAGGTTGTTGCCGCCGACGCGCTCGAACTCGACCTAGCGACGCTCGCGGAGCCACCCCGCAAGATCGTCGCCAATCTCCCCTACAACATCGCCACGCCGCTCCTCGTCGGGTGTATCGAGCGGATCCGGGAATATGAGAGCCTGACCTTGATGTTCCAGCGCGAGGTCGCCGAGCGCCTGGTTGCCGCACCGCGCAGCAAATCCTATGGCCGGCTCTCGGTGCTGCTGCAATGGGTCGCCGAGGCCCGCATCCTGTTCGATGTGCCGGCGCGCGCCTTCCTCCCCCCGCCCAAGGTCACATCGAGCCTGGTCCAAATCCGGCCCCGCCCCAAACCGCTGGCGCCGGCCGACAGACAGGCACTCGAGCGCATCACCGCCGCCGCCTTCGGCCAGCGCCGCAAAATGCTGCGGGCGAGCCTCAAACTCCTCGGGATCCCGGTCGAGCCCCTGCTCGAACGCGCCGGAGTCCTACCGACCGCGCGCGCCGAGGAGCATCTCCCGGTCAGGTTAATTCGTCGTCCCCGCGAAAGCGGGGACCCAGGAGCCGGTGACGAAATCCCTGGGTTCCCGCTTTCGCGGGAACGACGATAGGAGAATCAGAGCCACATTTCGTAATTGGATTACAGCCTCGCAGACCGGTGCCCATGACAGAATAGATCCCGGCCCCGCCGGGACGACGAGGAGGGGACTTGCGTGGCAAGCAAGTGCAGCTGCAGGCTGAGTCATCTCAACGCGTCTAAGCACCAGCACGCCATGCCGTAGACTATGAAAAGCGGGCAATGAAGGGCACGATCGCCGGCGACAGCGGGGCGGAGCTCAAGCCGATCCGCATTTTCGTCTGCTCCTCCGGCGACATGATCGCGGAGCGGCAGGCGGCACTGCGAGTTATCGAGGCGCTCAATCGTGCCGCGCAAGGAGACGCACGGCTCGAACCCTATCTGTGGGAAGAAAACACCCATCGTTTCCAGGGTGCAAAGTCCTATCAGGGCAACATTCCGCTCCCTGCTGAATTCGACGTCTTCCTCGGCTTTCTGTTCTCCCGCATCGGCAGCCGGCTGACCGAAGAAGAATACCGCCGCGACATCCTGGCGAAGCTCGCCAACCGCTCCGCAAGCCGGGCCCAGGATGTCACCGCCGCCCTGGACCTTATCGCGCTCACTCGACTGACCGCAGACCTGCCGGCCGAGGCACTGCCGACCGGCACGACGTTCGAGATCACCAATGCTCGCGACGCGGCTCAGCGGCCGGGCGGCGATGACCGGCCTTGCCTGTGGCTCGCCGTGAACGGCGCCATACCCGACGGCCTGACCAGCCGCGATCGGCACATCGCAGAACCCGTCCGGCAGCGCTGGGACGAAGTTGCCCAATTTGTCCAAGATGAACTGAACGCCCGCCACGTCCCGGTCACGAGCTATGGCACGGATGTACTACGTGACCAGCAACTGACGCCCGGCGGCTTGCAGGAATTCGAGGACCTGCTCGAAGCCTGGCTGACCAACACGCTGGCAACCCGCTTCGGCCTCAGCCTGAGCTGGGCCGAGCGCGCCTATGTCGGTCTGCGGCCGTTCACACCGCAGGAGGCGCCGATCTTTCTCGGCCGCCGCGCCAGCATCGCCGAGGCGCTGGGGCGGTTCGACCAGCTCGCCCGAGACGGCCCGCGCCCGATGCTGCTGCTGACCGGCCCCTCGGGCGCCGGCAAGTCCTCGTTCGCACGCGCCGGACTGATCGGCCATCTCGGCGCCTATCGCCTGCACCGGCGCCGTGCCGAAGGGTCGTTGTTCGTGGCCGAGCTGGTTCGCACCTGGAATCACCTCGCTATGCGTCCGGCGGAACTGGGCGAGGATCCGGCGGGTGAGATTATCGGTCGGCTCGGTGCCCCGCTCGGGGCGCCGGACGGGCTCGGGCCGCTGGCCAGCGAACTCGCCGCACTTTCCTTCGCCGGCGCCGAGGACGCGGTGCCGCCCGCTCTCGCCGAACGCTTGCAGGCGGCGGTGCAGCGCCGTTTGGCCGATGCTGGGCCGGCGCCGGCGGTGTTCCTGCTGCTGGATCAGCTCGAGGACCTGCTGGCCACCGACCGCACGCCGGCAACACGGCGGCTGCTGGCATTGTTGCAGGTGCTCGCGGATTCTCCCGAGCGAAACGTTTGGGTCGCTGTCGCCATCGCCGACCAATGGCGCGCTACGCTCGGCAGCGCCGGACTGACGGCCACACTCGAAGGTACGGCCCGATTTGTGCTGCCGCCGCCGCGAGAGGGCGAGCTGCGCGAGATCATCGAGGTGCCGGCCCGCCGCGCTGGGCTGGTGTTCGAGCAGGGGCCGGACGGGACGCCGCTGGATCAGGAGATCCTGGACGATTTGGAGAAATTGTCGCTGCACGCCGAAGCGCCGTTGCCGCTCTTGCAAGTGGCCCTGGCACAGTTGGAAGACCGCCAGGTCGGCAACCTTCTGACCTTTGCCGCCTATCGCGAGATGGGCGGTGTCGCCGGCGCCATCCGAAGCCACGCACGAGAGGCACTGGCGGAGTGGCAGACCAAAGAGCGGCGGCCGGTGCTCCACCGGCTGCTATTCCGCCTGGTGCAGCGCGACGCGCAGCAGCGCATCGTCTGCCGCCTGGCGCCGCGCAAGGAACTCGAAGCGGATGCCGAGATATGGGCGCTGGCGGAGCACCTGGTGGCGCCGGAATGGCGGCTGTTGCAAGGCCACGAGGTGCCGTACGCCACCGGAGCCATGCGGATCGCCCACGACGTGCTGCTGGATCACGCAGAAGCGTTTCGCGCATTCCGAGAGAACGAGCGCGATAATGTAATCCTGCTGGCCGACGCACGCGATGCCGCTGCGCGCTGGGCGGCCGAGGGGGAGGCGGCAGCCTTGCTAAACCATCATTTGCCGAGCGTGGAACGCCTACAGGTTTTGTTGACGCGGCTTTGTGTGCAAGCAGATGATGAGTTCGCGACGTTTGTAGCCGCGTCCCGGCAGGAGATCGCGAGACTCGAGGAGGAGCGCGATGCGGCATTGCTAACCCGGTCGCGCTTTCTGGCCGAGTTCGCGCGCCAGCAGAACGAGGTCTCGGATTTCGGCACGGCGCTGGCGATTGGCTTGCAGGCGATCCCCAATCTGGACGAGGCGATCGGTGCCTCGGTTGCGTCCGAGGCCGTCCGCGAGCTGGGTCGCGCGGCGCGGCCTGTTCACGAGCGCTCCGTGCTGCGCGGCCATGAAGGCTGGGTCTGGAGCGCGGTGTTCGACCCGAGCGGGGCGCGCGTGCTGACCGCCTCCGAAGACCGCACGGCGCGGCTGTGGGATGCCGCAAGCGGCGCCGAACTCGCCGTGCTGCGCGGCCATAAAGGCTGGGTCCGGAGCGCGGTGTTCGACTCGAGCGGGGCGCGCGTGCTGACCGCCTCCGGCGACAAGACAGCGCGGCTATGGGATGCCGCAAGCGGCGCCGAACTCGCCATGCTGCGCGGCCATGAAGACACGGTCTGGAGCGCGGTGTTCGACCCGAGCGGGGCGCGCGT
>WNFT01006161.1_pt1 | contig 10554 bp, 5 predicted proteins | sample 5400191 | NCBI WGS metagenome assembly WNFT01 (sample SAMN13153359, study PRJNA577476) | soil metagenome | isolation source: 80 cm saprolite under Madrone tree | place: USA:California | collected 2016-06-14 | reverse complement strand
AAGCGCACAGTTTCGGACGCCGCTTTCTTTCTGACCGCGAGTTGGACGAACTGAAAATCTACGAACTGACGCACCTGTGACCGTCGATTCGAATCGTCGATCTTGTCAGCCAGGTCACGTGCTCTGATGTCGCCCTGTGCGGCTATGGTCACCGCAGCAGCCGCGTAGATCTCATCCCGCTCCCGAGAGGTCCTGGCGTGATCGATTCGATCCTGCATTTTCTGCAACACATCGGGAACATCGTCGTTCTTCAGACCTTGGGTTATGAATGGGCTCTCACTCTTGTTTGTTTGGCCGGAAGAATTGCCCGTTAAGGCTGCTAGGCACGTCCCCAGAGCCGCGGCAATATCCGGTGCATACTGCTCAAAAAGTGGCAGCAGTCTTCTGATCACCTTGATCTTTCCGCTAGGTCCTGACGAGCTGAAGTCTTGATCGGGAGGAGGCGACGGCCGCAAGAGAATGTCTGCCGCTACCTGAAAAAACTTATCGCGAAGACTTACCGGCAGATCGGGAGGGGGCATTTGTTCATCCGCTTGGCTTGTCTTTGCGCCGCCCTCCGGCTTGAACGTAATGTAGAAGCCAGGAGTGAACGCATACGACGACAAACCGGACACCGTATTTGCGTCTGAGTAAGGATCGAATTCGGCGCGGCTTAGTAGTAAAGAGAATCTCTGGTCTGCCGCCTCAGCATTCTTTGTGCGTAGCTCAGAAAGAAAACAGATCGAGTTGACGTTCACTTCAGTGAGCGCAGGCGCAGCAATCTCAAGAGCACTTTGGATTTCGCCTTCACTCAGTAACTTGCTGGCAACTAGAAGTCTTTTCACGTCGCCATCGGAGGTTAGCCAACTATCCCTGGAGTGTCGCACACTCTTGGAATCGTCTGCTTCACGGTCGGTCTCCCTCTTGAGTTTGCTAAGGAACTCGTCACCAAGAGCGCGGTCCCGCCGAGCAGCCATCGTCACAACCTCTGAGCGAAGATCACGACCACTCATCCGTCTTAATGCGATCACCATGGGCGGCGGATTGTCTTTCGTCTTGATGGTTACTTCTTCGGCATCGCCCTTCTCAGCGGCCTCCCACGCGCGATGGAAAAGATCACGCGCGGTGACGTTGTTAGCGTCCCACAGGACGTCCGCCGCGCGCGCCAGCACCCGAGGACGGAGTGCCAAATCGGTGTAGGATGTTGCGTCCTTCCCAAGGGCAACAACAATCGAGGCAGCAAACTCGCGTCGTTGAGATCTCAACAGATCAGACTGATCAACCGTCTCCGTCTCCTGACCGGAGTTCTTAGGCCTGTTCTGAGTTTTCTCCTTGAATTCACTTTGCCCGATGGCGATTACTCGACTTAGCAGCAAAACTGATAGTGACACTCCAAGCCACCGGCAGAACTGGGCTTTCAGTTCTCGCGAGGTACATCGCGCGCCTCGTCCCTTAGCAGGCGATGCTATTCGCAGCCAAAATTGGAAGAAAACAGCCATTCTGGAACTCCCGAGGCTTGTCGCTCGATTCATGTAGGCGATTCTAGCGCGATGTTACGAACAGAACGAACTGTCGACTTTGTCGCACCGATACCACCCGGGGTTATTGGAGTCTGAGCAGCAGTTTTCGCAATCGAGACAACCCCAACCCTCCTCCCACCAGACACAACCGGGTTCACACAGCGTGCCAATGCGTTGAGCCCTCGCTGGCGGTATGGCAAGCGCGAATAGTAAGGCCGTGAGAGCAAGCAGATGAGTTATAAGCCGGTAACGGGAAAGTACTAGCAGTATCCTCTTCATGAGTTCTCCTTTGTGGCGCCATAAACGTGGTTACTAAAACAGCCGTCAAGCTATAACTAACGTCAGCGACTTGTCAATACACAGATGTCACACTATGTCACAGTATTTTTGTCTTTGGACTTTGGTCTTGCGTCTTTGTTCTTTTAGCTTGAACCATTGCCTCTACAGGCTCAGAGTGCTGGGCTAACAGACAGCCGCTGCATACGCGATAGTTTCCGTTGCCTCCGACCCTAAAGACGTGAGTGCTTCCGTCCTCGATGTGGCGATAAATGGTTCGTCGGTCCACGCCTAAAAGTTTGGTGGCGTTTGGAATTTGCAGAAATGCACGATGGTCTTTGCAGCGCGGGCACCAGATTTTCTGGCCCGTGAAGATGGTGTGGCCCATGTTTGACGCTCCTCTTTGACGGTCATTTCCTCGGAGAATGAAGGCTCTTAATTGCTCTTTGCGAAATTCTTTGGAGACCGCGAATACTACGCCCGTCAAGGAACAGCGTGAAGCATTTTATTGCGGTACCAGCCAACATCTCCACGACAAAGGACTTACAGTTCTGCCGCTGGAACCTTTGCTGTTGGTTCAGCCTGACCAATGTCGTTGTTGATGTGTCGTCTGACGAATCGTGAAACCCTGATCGGTTGAGAGAGCTTGGCGCTCTTTCATTTGTTCTAACCCGCAATTGGGTTGTGTTCCAAGCCAGACGGCGTTTAGAGTGTCAACGTCAGTCGGGTTCTTGGGCGCTCAAGCTGCGCGACTGAAGTCGGTACTCTAAACACTTCATGCCTGACATTCTTCTCGTCGAGGACAAAGAGAGTTTGCGTCGCGTGCTGCGGCTGACGCTGGCGCACGCGGGTTATTCAGTGACCGAGGCGGCTGATGCGCGCGAGGCCATTAACGAGATTGGGCGCGTGCCTCATAAGATCGTGCTCACCGATCTGCGCATGCCGAACGGTTCGGGGCTGGACGTGTTGCGGGCGTCTAAGAATGCCGACAATGACGTCCCGGTAATTGTGATGACAGCCTATGGATCGATTGATGAAGCCGTGCAAGCGATGAAAGACGGTGCGCATGATTTTCTTCAGAAGCCGGTCGATTCGAATCACCTGCTGCTGCTCGTCGAGCGCGCGCTCGAGCAATCGCGCCTGCGGACCGAGAATCTTCTGTTGCGCGAAGAGTGGTCAAAGCGTTACGGCTTTCCGCGCATCATTGGCGAGTCGGAAGCTATCAAGCGCGCCGTGGGTGAAACGCAGCGCGTCGCGCAGACTGAGGCAACGGTGCTCTTGTTGGGAGAATCGGGAACCGGCAAAGAGCTTTTTGCGCGCGCCGTTCATCATCTTTCGAACCGGCGGGACAAACCCTTCGTGGCGATTAACTGCGCTGCTATCCCTGAAACCTTGATCGAAAACGAGTTGTTCGGGCACGAACGCGGGGCGTTTACCGGAGCGGGTGAACGGCGGCTGGGCAAATTTGAGCTGGCGTCAGGCGGCACGGTGTTTCTCGATGAAATCGGCGAACTGCCATTGGCGGTTCAGGGAAAACTGTTGCGCGCAATTGAAGAGAAATCAATCGATCGGATCGGAGGCAAGGCGTCAATTCCCGTCGATGTCCGCATCGTCGCTGCCACCAACAAAGACCTGCGCGCGGCGGTCGATAACGGAGAATTTCGTGGTGACCTTTTCTTTCGGCTGGCGGTCTTCCCAATTGAAATTCCACCACTCCGCGAACGTGACGACGACGTGGTGTTGCTGGCTCGGAGTTTCGCGGCGCAATTGGGAAAAGAATTGCGCGGCCGCGAGGTGACGCTCAGCGAGACAAGCATCGCTGCTCTCCACACTCACAATTGGCCCGGCAACGTGCGAGAACTCGAGAACGCGATTGAGCGGGCATGCATTCTCTCCGATGACGCGCAATTGGAGCCGCGCGATTTAGGTTTAATTAATGAAGAAGTGCGCGATCCGAAAGCTTTCGGCTTTGATATTTCCGGCACTCTGAATGAAGCCGCCGACCGCGCCGTGAAAATGATTGAGCGACAAAAGATCGGCGACTCGCTGGCCGCGCACGACGGCAACAAGACCCGCGCCGCGGAAACGCTGGGTGTGAGTTACAAGACGCTCTTGACCAAGATTAAGGATTACAACCTTTAGACTCAGGATTACTCGAAGTTGGGACAAAGCTCTTCGGCAAATCGTTGGATCGGAGTCCCGCAGGGCAGGATGTTAAGAACACAAGCGATTTGGATATTAGTGATTATGGGGGCATGATATTACGCTCCTGACGGAGCTGGTGTTCTCAATAACAGTTGTCTATAGACATTCGACTCCTAGCGGAGCCGGCGGCAATTCTAAGACATGAAGGACGATCAGGACTCAGAGCCCCAGCCTCCAGATTCCGAACCTCAAGGCGATAGTCATAAAGCCTCATCTCCCGATCTCAGTAGAGGCACCGAAGCTTTTCAAATTAACCATAACGCCACCGAAGCGGCCGGAGAAACCATTGCCATAGTCGGCGAATCTACCGGACGGTTTCCCCGACCGCAAAGCGTCGACGCCGGGGAGAGTGAAGGCACCGGCAAACACGCGATGATGGTCGGCGCTGGGATTCTGATCAGCCGGATCATCGGCGTAGTCAGACAACGCGTGTTTGCTTACTATCTGGGCACCTCGGACGCCGCGGGCGCTTTTAGCGCGGCGTTCAGGATTCCCAACTTCTTGCAAAACGTTTTTGGTGAGGGCGCTCTCTCAGCATCTTTCATACCGGTGTACGCGAATCTCCTGGCGCGAGGAGACAAGAAGGAAGCGTCAAGAGTTGCCGATGCAGTGCTCACGATGCTCGCGCTCACGACTTCGATCATCGTTCTAGTCGGCGTGTTGACGACTCCATTTTTTGTCGGGCTTTTCGCCTATAGTTTTTCCGAGGCGGCTCGCGAATTAACCATTGAGCTCGTCAGAATCTTGTTCCCCGGCGCGGGACTTCTGGTTTTGTCCGCCTGGTGCTTGGGTGTGCTCAACAGCCATCGCCGCTTCTTCTTGTCATACACGGCGCCGGTCGTTTGGAACCTGGCCATTATCGCCACGTTAGTTTTGTTTGGGAATCGTAAAGACCAATTTCATCTGGCAACTTTCACCGCGTGGGGCTCGGTGGTTGGCAGCGCTTTGCAGTTCGGAGTTCAACTGCCGACCATACTGAAACTGATCGGACGACTCCGTCCGGTGCTGGACATCGCAAGCGAAAACGTTCGCACGGTGCTGAGGAACTTTTTCCCAGTTTTCATGAGTCGAGGCGTGGTGCAAATTTCCGCTTTCGTCGACGCCATGCTGGCTGGCTTAATCAGTGAACAAGCCGTCGCAGCACTGATGTATGCACAAAGCCTTTACACTTTGCCTGTGAGTTTGTTCGGCATGTCGATTTCAGCGGCCGAGCTGCCGGCGATGTCCAGCGCTCTGGGCACGACTACTCAGATCGCGGATCAATTGCGTCACCGGCTGAGCGAGGGCCTAAGTAGAATCGCCTTTTTCATCGTTCCATCAGTGATGGCAATGATGGCCTTCGGAGACGTAATGACTGGGGCGCTGTATCAAACCGGCAAGTTTGGGCGTGCCGATTCAAAATACGTCTGGGGGATCCTCGCGGGCTCGACAATCGGATTGTTAGCTTCGACCTTGGGCCGACTCTATGCTTCGACTTTCTATGCGCTGCACGACACGCGCACTCCACTTCGTTATGCAGTGATTCGCGTGCTCCTAACGACATGCCTCGGTTATTTGTGCGCGATTCCACTGCCCCGGTTAATCGGTCTCGACCCGAAGTGGGGCGCAGCAGGATTAACGGCGTCCGCAGGTGTCGCAGGTTGGATCGAGTTTGCTCTGCTGCGAAGAAGTCTGAACAATCGCATCGGACACACTGGATTGTCACTCGGTTACGTCTCGAAGCTCTGGCTGGCGGCAGCAGTTGGAGCCGGCTTCGGTTGGGCCATCAAGCTCGCAATTGGATTGCCCCATCCGGTAATTGTTGCGGCGTTGGTGCTCGTGCCTTACGGGCTGGTTTACTTTGCAATCAGTTCGGCGCTAAAGGTGCCGGAGGCAAACGCTGTTGTGGGACGCGTGTTGGGTTTTATTGGGATCCGAACGCGATAGAATCAGGCGCTAGCTTTGATCTCGTAGCGCTCGATCTTCAGGTAAAGACCGCGTCGCGTCAGGCCGAGTTCTCGAGCGGCCCGGGAAATGTTGCCCTTGTGTTTGCGCAGGGTCTCACCGATCATCCGCCGTTCAACTTCTGCGAGCGCGTCGGCCAGCGTCACACCCTCCAATGAGATAGTCTCCGAGCGACTGCCGTTCGTCGCGCCCAGCCGCGCCACCGGAGCCGGGGGCGCCGATGGAACACCAATTCGCCGAAGTTCGGGTGAGAGGTGTTCCGGCGTGATCAAGGTATTGTTCTCGGCGCGCGCCACGATTCGCTGAATCTCGTTGCAGAGTTGGCGAACATTCCCGGGCCAGCCAGCTACCATCAGAAGATCAACGGCTTGAGGACTGATGTGAATATCGTAGCGGCCAAACTTTGCCGCGTAATGATTGATGTAATAGTTCACGATCGCGGGTATCTCGGAGCGCCGCTCTCTTAGCGGCGGCACACGTAGTCTGATGATGTTGAGACGGTAGTAGAGATCCTCACGAAACCGGCCCTGAGCAACTGATTCTTCGAGGTCTGTATTGGTCGCCGCGATGATGCGGACATCAATCTGCAACGGTTGCCGCTCACCCAGCGGTTGAATCTCACCTTCCTGCAAGAAACGCAATAGCTTTGGCTGCAGGTCCAGCGGCAGATCCCCCACCTCGTCCAGGAACAGAGTGCCTCCCGCCGCGGTGCGAATTAGACCGAGCGAGTCGGATACGGCGCCGGTAAAAGCTCCACGACGATAGCCGAAAAGATAACTCTCGGAGAGTTCCTTGGGAACGGCAGTGCAATTAAACGGAACGAAGACTTTGTCGCGGCGAGCCGACAACGCATGAATCGCGCGGGCCACCAACTCCTTTCCGGTGCCCGATTCTCCGGTAACAAGCACCGTCACATCGGATGAGCGAATCTTGTGAACTTCTTCAACTAACCGGGTCATTGCCTGGCTGGAATGAATGAAGCCAGGCATAAGGCTTGCTCCCACAGCCCCCTCGTTCTCGACACTTTTGCCTTTTGCCGCGCGGGCCCTTAGTGCGCAAACATCCATTGCGAGTTCCACCAGGCGCAGCAAAGGCTCGAGTGTCAGGCCTTCGGAAAGATGTGCACAATCCCTTGGCGAGATCAAAAGCGTCGCGGGCAAAGCATTGGTGGATTTTAGCGTAATGATCTTTGCGTCATGTCTCTTTGCAAACCGCTCAAATGCCGCATCGTTATTAATTGATGTGAACTCATCGGCAATCGCCGAGGTTTCTTTGTTGTTGTAGCCGTGCGCGATCACAACAGTCTGCCTTTGTTCCTCATCGGGTTCGAAAATCATTACGCGCTGAGCTGCGGTCTCCTGGCGAATGACTGCCGCCAACTCTCTTAACAACAAAGGGCGCGAAGCCACAGCTTCTGCCAGCCTCAGCGTGACTAGTTGTAGAACTGCCTCGCTCTGCCGCTCGCGCTGCAGTGGAGTTTGGCTGTGCATTGCCAACGCGGCCTCGGCTGAAGCAAGGTCGAGACAAGCACCCAGTTCCCGAAAGATACTCGTCGCGATAGAGAGGTGCTCTGTTGCGCGTTGCGGCTGCGCCAGCATGTAAGCGCGTCCCAGTTCATAATGTGCGCGACCGCTGCGGTAGCGGTCCCCCAGCATTTCAAAAATGGAAACTGTGCGACCGAAATGTTGCACGGCCAGAGAGCCGTCAGATCTGTTCAAGGCAAGCAGGCCCCGAAGTCGTTGGGTTTCTCCCACAAGCCCTATGTCAGCCGCTGAGTCGGAAGTTTTTTCAGATACCTTTCGTAGGCTCGCGTCACAGAGCTCCAATTTGCCACTTTTAAGGTAACTCTCAGCCAGCAGAAGTTCGGATTCGCAGACGGCCGTACGGTCCCTGATGTGTTCAGCCATTTCAAACGCCTGTTTGGCCGTGGCTGAGGCTTCGGTGCTGGCGTTCATTAAGATGTGCCAGCGAGCCAATGTGCGCAGTACCTGGCAGGTATACCACTTGTTATCATTCTCGAAGGACAGCTCGACGGCACGTTCAAGGTAGCTCTTGGCCTCATCGAGATTGCCTCGAAGCATGGATAGTTCAGCGAGGGAATCTAGAATCATCGACACCCTGTCGGCCCGGTCATCGACTTCGGTAGCCAGAGCGAGTGCCCGCTCCAAAGCTTCCTGCGCGCGATCCCACTGCCCGACAAGAATCAGGTTCATTCCGAGGTTGTTATGGGCATCGGCGGCCAGGTTCTTATGTTCCGTGCGCTCGTAGTAGCCAATCGCTTTTTCGAGGTAACGAATGCCCTCCAGAGGCCGTTTTAGCCAGCAGCAGGCCCCAGCCATATTCGAGTAGATTTTGCCCAACAAGAATGTCGACGGATGATCGCCGATTAGCTGTAGTGCCTGTCCGAAATTTTCCAGCGCCGATTCGTGTTGCCCCTCGGCATGGATGGAGAGCGCGATTCCGAAGTACGCTTCTGCTAGACCCCGCCAGTTTCCACTTTGTCGGTAGATCTCCAGCGCTCGCTGCGAGTAATCCAGTCCGATCTGGTATTCGTTGATGCTGCGATAAACTCGGCCGAGCGCGGCATAAATGTCCCCAGCGCCGGCGTCCGCGCTCTCTACCGGTAAATCGCGCAGCATGGCTTTCAATAGCGTAATCGCCTTCGGGTGATCTCCAGAGTAGTTATACGCAATGCTAATCTGCACTAAGATCTTCACCGCGAGGTTGGCAGGAAGCTTCGCTCGCGCCTCCGGTAATTCGTACATGGCAACTGCCTGCAGAGACTCTCGACGTTCGCCATGCATCTCCATGGCGAGCGAAAGTGCAAGGCGCGCCATAGCCAATGTCACAGGATTATTTGTGGCCCCGGAAATCAGGGAAGTAAGACGAGAACGAGCTTCGACTGAATGGCCCTGATCAAGGAGGAGATTAATCGCTTCAAGCTCGCCTGCCAGGAATTCGGGTGTAGGTTTGCCAGCCCGCGACCGCAGCCGTACACGGGCGTGGGCCAGATCGACTACGGGGTTATCAGAGAATTGACCTTTACTGCTCAAAACGGCACGGTTCAGTTATCTAGAGAAGTAATCTCCGCCATCAAAAGGGTGAGCACCAAACAGGCGTAGATCTCAATAGAGTCCTAATCCTTTTGACTTTTCACTTCGGAGACTTATCACGTTTCTGAATGACCTAGCTGCCTGGCTCCCGAATTAGTGAAAATATCACAGGTAGAGGATGTCGTCGATTGTGAAGGCTTCGGATCGCGTGCCTATTAAGGTTAGGAGACTATTTGTAAAGAGGAAGAATACTTTTCTGGAGAATTGAGCGCATTGAGTTTTTAATCAGTTATCCTGAAAAGACGGATAGGTTGGAGCAGCGGCAGGCGGCGGGGACGAAGCCGACCGCGCTTCTTATTTTTCGAGCTCGCCGCGTTCATAAATCAGTGGCTCCCGCCGTAATCCTGCACACTTTTTCATGCCATTTGAATTGACCCCCTAATGGACTTCTCCTTATCATCGCGATGTGCAGCCAGTTATCTCGTCCGCGCAAATGCGCGAAATCGATCGCCTGACCACTGAGCGTTATGACATACCGTCGTTGACGCTGATGGAGAACGCAGCGACGGCTGTCACGAGAGCCGTAACTGCGCATTTAGCCGGCGATCTAACGGGAAAGCGGATTCTGGTGCTTTGCGGCAAGGGTAATAACGGCGGCGACGGCGCAGCTGCTGCCCGATTGTTGGCGACCAACGGAGCCAGAGTCGATGTGGTGTTATTGGCGAAACTTCAAGCTACGAAGGGCGACGCGCAAACCAATTTAGAGAGGCTGCGATTATGGATTGATGAGCAGGCGTTCCGGGAAAATCGCGAAACGGCCGCGGGAGATCTCGGCGCAATCAATCTGTTCGAGTGTGATTCCAAACAAGCATGGGATCAGTTGCTGGCCGGCATTTTGGGCCTGCCTTATGACGCTGCAATCGACGCGCTTTTCGGCACTGGACTTACGCGTCCTATCGAGGGCATTCACAAGGAAGCGGTCAAATACCTTCGCCGTCTTCATCAGATGCGAGATTCCAGCGAGGGATCTCACACCCCAATCATTTCGGTTGATGTTCCGTCAGGCCTCGATTCAGACTCCACAGAGCTTATTGGAGAGACGGTTCACGCTGATTCGACGGTGACGATGACGGCGCCCAAGACCGCTAATGTCTTGCCGCCAGCCGCGAGCAGCAATGGAAAGTTAATTGTTGCGGACATCGGCTCACCCGTTGAATTGATCGAGCAAGCAAAGTCGCAGCTCTTCGTAATTGAAGCAGCCGACGCGCATCGTTGGTTGATTCAGACGCGTTTTACTCCCGATTCTTACAAGAACATGCATGGCCACGCGTTGGTTATTGCCGGCTCGCGAGGGTTTACTGGCGCGGCCGCGCTGTGCGGCAACGCGGCGATGACCGCAGGCGCAGGTTTGGTTACCGTGGCTACTTCGGTGTCGGTGCAACCGTTAGTGGCTACGCAAGTAATGCCTGAAGTGATGACGACGGCGTTGGTCGAAACCGATCGAGGCGCCGTAAGCGATGAGGCGATTGATTACGTAATTAAGTTCGCCGAGCGAGTTAACGTAATTGCGATTGGTC
>WNFT01006904.1_pt1 | contig 10555 bp, 9 predicted proteins | sample 5400191 | NCBI WGS metagenome assembly WNFT01 (sample SAMN13153359, study PRJNA577476) | soil metagenome | isolation source: 80 cm saprolite under Madrone tree | place: USA:California | collected 2016-06-14 | reverse complement strand
TGGGACTGATGGCGGTAGGTCTCGCCCCGTTTCTAGATTATGGCGGCGCGTGGTACGGTGGCGGGCCCGCGCGCCAGGGCGGTGATGCCGGCCTTGCGCTCCGCTTCGGGCCGACGCGCGCCGTGCGCGGGGACGCAGCCGAACTGGCGTTTGGCTATCGGTTCGTGCAGGGGATGCCGGGGAAGGGCTGGGCGTTCACAGTACGGAAAGGGTTCTCGTTCTGACAGGAGCAATCATGGAGCCGTCGCGAGAGATTTTCGACGCCGTGCGGGCAGGTGACACGGGACGACTGCAGGCGTTGCTGCGCGCCAATCCCGGTCTTGTCAACGTCCGCAATGAACGCGGCCACACGCCGGTGCTCATTGCGCAGTACCGGGACAAGCCGGACGCGGTCGCGCTGCTCCTCGCCGCGGAGCCGGAGCTCGACATTTTCGACGCCGCATCCGTGGGGCGCACCGCGCGTGTCGCGGAGTGGCTGGATCGCGATCCCGGCTTGTTGAATGCCCGCTCGAGCGACGGATTTTCGTACGGCGTGGTGATCCACTCGTTCCCCGTCATCGTGGCGAACATCCTCGTCGCCGGCGTCGCGGTCGTATCGTCCTTCAGGAAGCCTTCCGCTTTGGCTTCTCCTCCATGAGCGCCATCGGGTTGTTGTCGGGGTCGTGAAAGAACGCCATCCATAGGTCGTAGTCGGCCGCTTCGTGCACGCGATGCGGCGTGCCCTCGAATTTGACGCCGCGCCCCGCGAGCGAGCGGTGCACCCCCTCGATGTCTTTCACCTTCAAATAGAGCACCGAGCCGGGATGATCCTGCTCGGCGGTTTCGGGCGGCGACAGCATGAGCCGCACCGCGCCCAGCTGAAAAAACGCGAGGGACGGCGGCGCCTGAAACAGGAGCGGCAGGCCGAGTGTGTCGCGGTGGAACTTCACGGCGCGATCGATATCGTGGACGACGTTGGTCACCTGTGCGAGCTCCATTGCTCCTCCCGGAGAAAGTAGTTAGCTTATGCTAAGTAATTATGCCACTCGCTTCCCGTCAAGCCCCTGCCCGGACGATCGCCGACCGGCTGCACTCCGCCGCCATCCATCTGCTGCGGCGGCTGCGTGTCGAGGACAAGGCAATGGGCTTGACCGCGCCGCGCGCCTCGGCGCTGTCCGTGCTCGTGTTTCGCGGGCCGCTCACCATGAGCCAACTCGCCGAGGCCGAGCAGGTGCGGCGACCGACGATCACGCGCCTGGTGGATGGGTTGGAGCGGCGAGGTCTTGTGCGTCGCGTGAGTCACGCGGACGATGGCCGTGTGCAGCTCGTCGAGGCGACGGCGGCGGGGCGGCGTCTGCTACAAAAGGGACGTGCGCGACGCGTCGAGCGACTGATGGGCGGGATCGTGCATCTCGATGGTGAGGACCAGCGTGTACTCGCGCGGGCGGCAGAACTGATGGAAGGTCTGCGGGGTTGAGAAAGCCGGGTGTTTTGGTGACTTTTGACGCCCTGGCGCCGTAGCCAAGTGGTAAGGCAGAGGTCTGCAAACTCGGCCCCGCTATGCGGGGCCGTTGTTTTTTCCGCAGGTTTCCGCACGAAGGGACGCCATTTGCAGTCATTCGCAATCACCCTCCGGCACAATCTCCGGCACAGCAGCACCAGGGCGAAACACGATCCACTGACCTCAGAGTTGGCCTGGCCGTCGAGCTCGCGGGCCTCGAGGAGAGCACCCGATCTCGGATCTAGAGCAGCATTAAGCCTTACGCTCCGCTCTCTGGCGCCGCTGACAACGGCTCCTCGGTATGAGAATACCGCAGGAGATAGTCCACATGGACGTAGTCCCGGACCCGCACCACCTTTCTGTCCCGCCACCACAGTTTCATGGCGGCAACCGGGAGCCAGTCGGCGCCGGCCTTCCGCCAATGCACGATGAGGAGCTCCCCATCCACCCGCGCCAGGGACAACTTCCACTCCCAAGCCAAGGCACTGTAGTTACTGAAGTAGGTTGCTGCAGTGGTCTCCGTGACACCCACAATCTCGATCCGAGCGTCAGACTGAATCAGGCGGCGCAGCGCGTCCCAGTCCCGCCGATTGAAGCACGTGAGGTACTCGTCGAGTAGCTTCCGCTGGTCTCGGTCGAGCTCGACTGGCGAGCGCGTCCGATGCAGTTGGCGGAGTTTGGCCCGACCCCGGTGCAGAGCGGCCTTGACGCCGCCGAGCGTCGAGTCGACGACGTCGGCGATTTCCGCCAAGTGGTAGTCGAGCACGTCCTTCAGCAGCACGCACGCCCGCTCCATAGGTGGTAGCTCCGCCACCAGCATCGCCAGGGCATCGTCCACGGGCTCGTCGGCCAGGTCACCGTCATCCAGCGGGTGCTCAGAGACCCCTTCATCGTCGTATGGCACCGATTCCTCCTGTTGCCACTTCTCCCGCCGCAGGAAATCGACGCATTTGTTGTGGGCGATCCGGAACAGCCACGGCTCGAGGCGGCTCTCGTCCTTCAGGGACGACAGCGAGTAGAAGGCCTGGGCCAACGTTTCCTGGACGAGATCCTCGCCGTCGAGCACCGACCCGCACATGCGGGTGCAGAACCGATGGAGCCTCGGCCGCATGTCCTTCACCGCGGCGAGGAACCGCTTCCGCGCGTCTTCAAGCGTTCCCTGAAGGTCCGCGGTGCCGACGCGAGCTGGCTGTTCCATCGACGGCTCGGTCTCCGAACTGAAGGTTTCGAGTCTAGGCTATCGACCCCGCATGAGTGACGCAAACAGCCGGAGAAAGGATACGCGCGGACGGAAGGCGTGAGTCGCGTATCCTTCCGACCGTCGGATTCGTCAGACGGGTGACACACGTCATGCAGCGGCTTACCACCTGGACCCTGACACGGAGAGCTTCGATGCGACGGCTCATGCAATCCCTCATGCTGGCTACCCTCGGCAACGCCGGCATCCTGCTGGGGCAGTCCCCCTTTCCGTCCCGGCCCCCCCTACGCGACTACCTGATGCCGCGCGACGCCGAGATCGCGCTGGCCAGAAGCGCTGCCCCGGCAAGTATCTCGGATCGTGCCACGATCAAGGTCTTGACGCCGTCCGGATTTGAAGTCGCCAGCCAGGGCGACAACGGCGCTGTCTGTCTGGTGATGCGCGGGTTCAGCGCGCCGACCTATACCCCCGCCCAGTTCCGCGACCTCGTCTACGACCCGACAGTCCATGCGCCCATCTGCTTCACTGCTCCGGCGGCAAAAACCGCGATGCCCTACTACGAGCTTCGGACCAAGCTCGCGATGGAGGGCAAGGGGCCGGACCAGATCGCGAGGGCCGTGGAGGCGGCGTACGACGCAGGCCAGCTGCCGCACCGGGATGCGGTAACCTTCGCCTATATGTGGTCGGCGGATATGCAGCTCGGGCCGGGCATCGGTGCGTGGCACCCCCACGTCATGGTGTTCGCGCCCAAGTACGACAACGCGATGGTAGGCGGCTTCGCGTTCGGCAGCCCGCTGCCGCAGCTCACCGACGACGCGGGAACCCCGTTCGCCGTGGTCGTGATCCCCGTGGACGACCGGCTCGCCATCAAGTCCCGGTGAGCGGACAAGCGAACGGCCAGCGCTGGCGAGGGCTGGCCGTTGCGGGATTATGGGGCTGTGCGCCTGTCACACGCGTACAGCCTCGCGTGTCATAGCGGGGTGGACGAGGGTACGATCATGCGCTGTGCGGGTGGAAGACGCGGGCCATGTTCGATCGCTACAACATCGTCAACGACGCTGATCTCGCTGCGGCGGTGGCGAAGCGGTACAACGGCACAGTTGCGGCATAGTCCGAGGGTTCACCCGTGGCTTCGGATCAGGTAAGTTCAAGCCCTGCATAACCTGGCGCCGTAGCCAAGTGGTAAGGCAGAGGTCTGCAAAACCTCGATTCGTCGGTTCGATTCCGACCGGCGCCTCTCTCAGCTTCTTCCTATGATCTTCCTATGATCTTCAAACTTTGCTGAACGGTTTTCCAACGTCGACCGCGGCTAGGGTCACGTCAGGACGCGATTCGGTCTCGATGGACTCTCGCGTGTGATGTCCTCAGCTCTCTTGCAAAACGTCGAATGACCCACTGCAATCCTCGACTGCGGACTAGCGACCACGGTAAGCCGGTCATGTCCTCCACCAGTCTATAGCACGCGCTCGCGTGTCGTCGTGAGTGGAACGCCATACGACAGAGTGATACGCCACGTCGCTTGCTATTGATCACCCAAGACATGACCGTAGCCCAATCTGCCAGACGGTGCAACGAAGGAAGCCCATCGCGACGGAGAAGCCGAGCCAGTTCAAACCGGTTCCTAATTCCGAGCGCTCGGGCTACGGCACTCGACGACCCTATGGAGCCCTCAGAAAGTGCGATCGCTTCGAGGACGGCGCGTGAGAGGAGGGCGATGTCAGGCCGGGTTGCGTGAACCGTTTTCAACAACTCTACAATCATTGGCGGACCACCGAATGTGACAAGTAATTCTGTCGCGTTCGGAATATTTGAGCAAGCAGTCGGTCAACCGCTGCTCAAAATGTTCTATACGCGTCAAACGCCCTGCTCAGAATGTGATAGCGGCCTAACCATCCTGATATAAGCTCCGGTGTTGTTAGCAGGAGGGGGCCAACTGGGTCAAAGGCCACTCCCAATCTTGCGTTATAGGCGCCATTCACCCGATCGACACCTGCGGTACAGCATGGAGGGTAACGTCATGGGTTCAAAAGCAAAGCGAGTCCCACAGAAGCTCAGTCTCACGTCGAGCATCATCGGCGTGATCCTGGTCGTTTCGAGTGCATGCAGCTCCGACCGCGCGACGGGTACCGATTTTCGCCCGAGCGCAGTGATCACCGACGGCCGAGCGGTATTTCAGGGAGTCTTCTTTGGCGTCGGTGAGACGGGGCGTCGATTGGACAAGCTCTGGGAGGGCAAGTCAGTAGTTGACCGCATCGCTGATCCGATCAATCGTCAACGCGCGCAAGTTAGCATGGACAGCGTGACGCGTATTGTAGAGTCTCAGGACCCGACCTTCTTCCGTCGCTTCGCGAGCGCGATGCAGAGCGGGCAGCCCGCAACTGTTGAGCAAGCTCTTGGAGACGGTCTGAGCCGACTCCGTGCTGCAGCTGGACTCGTGGACGATTCTACCGTCGTAACTGATCGAGCGGCCGCGGACGTCTATCAAGTAGTCGACGTTTACCAATTCATACAGGTTTATCAGGTTGTCCAAGTTTACGAGTACATCGCAGTGTACCGCTACGCAACAGTCGTCGAGGCTGTAGGCTCAGCGGCTGCGTCAGCGAGGTTATTCAGCGATAAATCCCATCTGGCTCGCGACGTGCTGGTGAGGGACATCACGGTTGCTATGGCCGCTCCTTAGGGCTCAATGACTGTTCACAGGTCGCTTCCGACGGATTCGTGGCCCCGCGCTCATTCGGATTGCCGCGTGTGATTCAGACTAACTCAGCGGCACTAGAGCGCGGGTTGTCCAGGCTCGCTCGCAATGAGACTCGCGCACTCGGGGGTGCGGCGATTCTGGTCGCGATTGGTTGGATGACTATCATCACGTACGTCCTTCACGCATCACTGCCCTTCAATCCCATTCGTTTGCCATACGCTGAGCGCATACAGGCACGATTCTGGATTCCTGAAGGCTGGGGGTTCTTCACGCGTAACCCTAGAGAGGAGCGCGTCACTCCCTATGCGTGGAGGGCCGATGGATGGATCTCCGCATCGTTAGGTCCGCACGGTCGCAGTTCTAACCTGTTTGGTTTGAACAGAATCTCTCGCGCACAAAACGTGGAAATGGGCCTTCTGTTGCAGCGAGTCCCCAATAGGATGTGGCGTGATTGTACAGGCTCGTCAACCGCGTGCATAGATAGCGTGACACGGGTGCCGGAACTCCGGAATCGGTCTCCCCGCCCCACGCTGTGTGGTGATATCGCATTCGTCCGGCAACAGCCCATACCATGGGCCTGGGTACGCCTGCATGGGGCGGTCATGCCGTCACGAGTCACGAGGATTCGATCGAAATGCTGACGCTGATCGGTACCCGGGTGGAACGTTTGCTCGAGGGCAGGAACGCGTGGACCAATGTCTACGGGGTCGCACGGTCCGTGCTGGCACTCGGGACGCTGCTCACGCTGGCCACGAGCCACTCTACAACACTATTCCGGTCAGCATCTGGTACACTCACCGCTCCGATTTGCGGTGGCCCGGCTTCCATCAGCCTTTTCTGTGTCGCTACTTCAGAAAGATTGGAATTGGCTCGATGGTGTTCTGTAGTACTCCTAGTCATTGTCGCATCTGGGTGGAGACCGCGCATTACTGGTCTCATCCACTGGTACGTCGCGTACAGTGTGATGGTCTCCAGTATTCTCGTAGATGGTGGAGACCAGGTAACGGGGGTTCTCGCCGCCCTTTTGATTCCGGTGTGCCTAACGGATCCGCGCCGCTGGCAGTGGGATCGTTATGTGACGGGGGATAATTCGACTTGGCATAAGAAAGCTCTTAGCCTGCTTGCGCTCTCAAGTATCCTTGTCATTCGGTTACAGGTCGCGGGTATTTACTTCCACGCTGCTGTCGCAAAGATGGCGGTTCCCGAGTGGACTGATGGGACCGCCGTCTACTATTGGTTTACTGATCCGCGGTTTGGGTTGCCTGATTGGCTGAAGCCAGTTGTGGTGCCAATTCTACAGACGGCAATAGGCGTGAGCGCCCTGACATGGGGCGCCATGCTGCTCGAAGTCACGCTGTTTATGGGGCTTGTAATGGCAAAGCCGTACCGAAAATACCTCCTTGTCGCGGGGCTCCTCTTCCACACGGGTATCGCCCTCGTCCACGGATTGGTCTCGTTCGGACTGGCAATGTTCGGTGCGCTCATCTTGTACCTGCGACCCACCGAATTGGAATTCGCGCACGTCTTCAATTGGAGACTCTTGTTCAGCGTGCCTCGCGTACGATTCGTCGGGCGTTACGCGTCGACCGCAGGCTCTTCTCAAGCTTGATCTTGGGTGAGGGTTCCCCCGTGACCGACCGCGTTCTGGCAGAGTGGTTCGATACTGGGCCTGACGAACCTTTCGACCCCGCACCGAGCCACGTTCTGCTTTATGATGCTGAATGCGGATTCTGTGATGCCACCGTCCAACTCGTGATGCGATATGACAGACAACGGACACTCTACTTTGCATCCCTACAGAGTCGTTTCGCAAAATCGACAATAGGCGAGCGCCAGAACCACCAAGTGGTTGACTCAGTGATCTGGGTTGATCTTCTGTCGGATAATCGGATCGTGTCAACTGCAATCAAATCGGACGCCATATTGCGTATTGCCCGCTACCTCGGCGGCCTCTGGCGCTTATTGCTCCTTGTTCGCGTCGTGCCTCGCCCGATCCGTGATCGCGTCTATGACGTCGTCGCGCGTAATCGCTATCGGCTTGGGCTGGCCGCCGATACGTGTGTCCTCCCATCCCCGGATCAGATGAGACGCTTTCTTGCATGAGCGGCCCGAGAATCCTTTGCGACACTACTGAGGCACCCGTGTTGCCCAAGTCGCAAACGGAGATGCAATGAAGGGTGTTCTCCGCAGTCCCGCTTTGCGCTTTACTTTTCTCATCGGTGTTGGGACACTAATATCGGTTCGAGCTGCTTCGGCGAACGAGCGACAAGATCCCGCGCATGCGGAGCCCAAGTCATCAAGTATGCCCAGCTCCACCGACGACCGCGCAAAACAACTCATAGTCTCCCTTGCCAACGGGCGATTCGCAGAAGTAGCTCGAGAGTTTGGCGATCGGCTCAAAGCCAGCCTGACGCCCGAGGATCTTCAGCGTGGTTGGCAAGACATGGAGCGTCGGTTCGGGTCTTTTCGCGACATCGTGACCACGCGTTCCATTGCCCCGGTTGGGGTCGTGGTCGCTGAAACGCGATTCGGCGATATCAAAGTGATGGTTATTGTGCGTTTCGGTTCTGATGGTCGAGTCGAAGGTCTGGCTTTACAGTCCCCACGCGATGAAATCCCTCCTGCGACTCCTCCATCATATGCCGATACCGCTCTCTTCTCGGAGCGTGAAGTGACCGTGGGGTCCAGCGGAGCCTGGCCACTCCCTGGGACTCTATCGCTTCCTAGAAGCAAAGGATTGCACCCAGCAGTCGTTTTGGTTCATGGCTCAGGACCGGCTGACAGAGACGAGAGCCTCGGTCCGAACAGACCGTTTCGGGACATTGCCTGGGGTCTCGCGTCGAGGGGTATTGCCGTTCTGCGGTACGACAAACGGACGAAGGTTCACACCTCGACATTCTCACGGCTAACCGTTTACACAGTCCAACAGGAGACGATCGAGGACGCGCTCGCCGCCGTCGCACTTCTCAAATCCGTTCCTGAGATCGATCAATCACGAATTGTGGTCCTAGGCCATAGTCTGGGAGCAATGCTCGCTCCGCGCATCGCGGTTCAGGACACCACGATCGCCGGCATAGTTGTGATGGCCGGGCCCAACCGTCCGCTAGAGGACGCTCTTCTGGAGCAAGCGGTATACGTGGATTCCATCGCAGATGCGCCGATGCCTTATCGAAAAGAGATGCTCGACTCGCTGCGCGCTCAAGTAGACCGAGTGAGGGATACCGCCCTGTCAGAGAACACTCCCCCGACGCTACTGCCTGGCAATGTGCCAGCATCGTACTGGCTCGATCTACGACACTACGTCGCCGCCAGCGCCGCTAAAGGCATCCATCGTCCATTCCTCATACTACAGGGCGGTCGCGACTTCAACGTCACAATGGCGGACTACCGGATTTGGCAGCAGCAGTTGAGTGATAGATCCGATGTCCAGTTCAAACTTTACCCAGACCTCAATCACCTATTCATGACCGGAACGGGCAGAAGCACGCCGATCGAACTCATGCATCCTGGTAATGTCGCGACCGACGTAGTAGCCGACATTGCAGACTGGATCGCAGGTCTTGGACAACGGTCCCGTGATTAACGGTGGGGACGGCTCCAGTGGTAGGCGGGGCACAACTGGGGCACAACGGAAGCGGTAGCACGCAATGGCGTGAAGCACTTTGGAGGTCCTATCCGCGTTGCCGAAGCAAAAGGAAGAGGGACAGAGTAGAACGCAGGCGCTCCAAGGCTACTGCAAAACCTCGATTCGTCGGTTCGATTCCGACCGGCGCGCCCCACCGGCTCGAGCCCGAGATGGTGCCGCGCGCGATTCAGCGCGTCGTCGACGTTGCCGTGGATGTTCTCTTCGCCGAGGTAACAGCGTCGAAACACCAAGCATGTCACAAACCGTCGCGGAACGGGTTCCCTCGGGAAGATACGGCGCTAGTGAATCTTCCGCGCCGGCACGTCCTGGCTGTTCTGATGCAGGACCAGCCCGTCCGGCCTGAAGGTGAACTGGGCGTCCACCGCCTTCAAGAAGAACGTCGAGTCCGACTCGGCAAAGATCTCGAACCGCGGCTGCGCTGTTGCCTGAGCGAACAGATGCGCCGCCTGACGTGTGACGACGATATGAAAGGCCGGCGCCAGCTCGTACTCCCCGACATACCGCTGGAGTAGCAGCGAATCCACCGCCACTTCGGTGCGCCGTGGCACCGGAGCCCTGAGCGGGGACGTCTCGTCCAGCAGGTGAAAGCCGATATCGTCGACGTTTTCGTTGCCGTTGTTGCAGAGCACGACGACGCCGATACGGCGGACCGGATCGAAGCCGATGAAGCTGCGATAGCCGCCGGTCCCCCCGTTGTGCCACACGATTTTCCCGACCGGCCGCGAGGAAATGTGCCAGGCGAGGCCGATCTTGAGATTCGGGTTATCGGTCGCATGCCGCTCGCCATGTGTCTGTTGCAGTGTCCGCGAGAGCGGTGTCGCGGTCGAATCGAGATTGGCCACGAGAAACGTGAGCAAGTCGGCCGCGGTTGAACGCAGCGCCCCCGCGCCGGCGAGGGTCGGCAGGTCCCAGTTGGGCACGACCTTGCCCTCGCCGTCGTGACCAGGCGCGAGGCGGGCGCGCAGCGCCGGTGTGAGGGTGATCGCCGTCTCCTTCATCTGGAGCGGAATCAGAATGCGTCGCGTCACGAGCTGCTCGTAGCTCGACCCCGCCTTGAGTGCGAGCGTGTGTCCCAGTAAGCCCATGCCGAGGTTCGAGTACTCGTAGGTCGCGCCGATGTCGCGCGTCAGTTGGTAGCCCGACAGGAATGCGTACATCTGCTGGACGGTGTAGTCGGCATACGGATTGGTCGAATCGCGCGGCGTAAAGTTCGACGGCATGCGCGGCAGTCCGGACGACTGTGTGACGAGGTCCAGCAGGGTGATCTGCCGATCGTTGCGCGCTGGGATGTGCGCCGAGCTCGGCAGGTATTTCGCGACGGGATCGTCGAGCCGTACTTCACCGCGGCTCGCCATGTCGGCGAGGATCGATGCAGTGAAGACCTTCGTGATCGAGCCGATCTCGAAGACATCGTCCGCGCCAACCCCCACCGCGATGACGCGCCTGCCCTTGTCCAGCAGCCCGACGACGATGCCTTCGCCGTGCTTGCCGGTGTCGGGAAGTGCGCTGACGCGTGTGAGCAGGATCGCGTGG
>WNFT01025285.1_pt1 | contig 10556 bp, 11 predicted proteins | sample 5400191 | NCBI WGS metagenome assembly WNFT01 (sample SAMN13153359, study PRJNA577476) | soil metagenome | isolation source: 80 cm saprolite under Madrone tree | place: USA:California | collected 2016-06-14 | reverse complement strand
CACAGCCACGAATTTTCCCTGTTTCAGCGACGGGATGCCGGAGGTTGCCTCCGCGGATTTGTGCCGGAAGACGAAATCGCGCACCTGCGGGATAGCCAGCAGGCCGGCAACCAGCAGGATCAAAGCCGAGCCCGAAATCAGAGACAGCTTCTTGGAGATGGCCGGCAGGGTAATTTGCACCGTGCGCGTGTGCGTCGGCGCGTGCTTGAACTCCAAGTCCACTAGGATCTCGCTGGCGCTCTGGTAGCGGTTCGCTGGCTCCTTTTCCAGGCATTTCAGGCAGATGCGCGAAAGATATGGCGGCAGCTCGGGAATGACCAGTTCCGGGCGCTTGGGGAGCTGGTGCACACGTTGGTACATCAACTGGAATGTGGTGTCGCCAGAAAAGGGCAGAACCCCGGTTAACATCTCGTACAAAATCAGGCCGAAGGTGTAGAGGTCGCTGCGATGGTCGACTGGCTTGCCTTCGACCTGTTCGGGCGACATATACAGCGGCGTGCCGAGCACCGCTCCGGTGCGCGTTACGCTGGTGCGGTCGGACTCCAGCGTCTTGGCGATGCCAAAATCCGTAACATAAACATGGTCCCCGGAGCCGAGCAAGATGTTCTGCGGTTTGAGGTCGCGGTGAACCACGTTAACGCCGTGGGCCGCCGCGAGCGCCGCCGCGAGCTGCTTCATGATGTTGAGCACTCGCTCAAGCGGCAGGCGGCCTTCCTTGCGCAGGGCCTGCGTGAGGTCGCCGCCATCGACATACGCCATGGAGATGAACTTCACCGCGTTGTACTCGCCAAGGTCGTGGATGCGCAGGATGTTGGGATGGGAAATGCTGCTGGCCAGCAGCAGTTCGTGTTTGAAGCGCTGCAGGGCCATGGGATCGGTCATCAGGTCGGGGCGCAGGACCTTGATGGCCACCGTGCGGTCCAGCTCGCGGTCACGGGCTTTGTAAACTTTGCCCATGCCGCCGGAACCGAGCAGCGACTCCACGTGGTAACGTGGGCCAAAATCCGTGCCAGTCTTAGTGGAGGCGGACTGCGAAACCTCGAGCGTCGCGCCGAGACCGACATCGGCGGCGATGTCCAAACCGCTCCCACACTGCGAACAAATCTCCGCATTGGTGGGGTTGGGGGTATGGCAGTGCGAGCAGATCATTACCATGCACCAATGGTCGCTCGGAGCGTATGAATAATGCTGAATTATAGCAGCTAGAACGCGCGAATCGACAAGGGAACTGCGCCGTACAGGGCAGAATCGACCGCCGAAACCCTACCGAGCGGAAAACTGGAGAAACTTAGGTAACCTAACTTCGTAGTGACGCACGCGCTTGTCGAAATCGGTGAGCAGCGCGGCGGCTTCAGGGGCAACCACGGCGGCCTCGCGGTCGGCGCCGGCGAACGCGTCGATGGCGGCGAAAGACTTCCAGTACGTGGTGACGACAATTTCCACTGCGCCAGGGAATGGACGCGTGCAAACCGTTACGCCCAGGAAACCGTCGAGGCGCTGCAACTGCGGTTGCACTGCTTGCTCGAAATGGTGCAGGTAGGCGTCGGACAGCGCCGGCGTGGCTTGCGCCGACCAGAAGCGGGCGATCATGTCAGGCGGACTCCGCGGCCCTTTTTTCGATAAAAGGGGGGCGCGGCTCATTGCCCACGACCACGGTCCAGTTGCGTACCTTCCATTTTGTCACCAAGCCGTTTTTGACGTAAGGGTCTTGGCGTGCAAACGCCTCGGCTGCCGCGCTTTCGCCTTGAAAAATCAACAACGCGCCATCCGCAGGATCAGCGAGCGCGCCGGCCAGAACCAATTCGCCGCGAGCATGCGCTTCGCGCGCCAGCCGGAGATGCTCCTCGCGATACGCACCGCGGCGCGCAACGAAATCGTCGACGACATCGTAGAACACGGCGTAGTAGGGCATTGTTCTCTCCTGCTTCTCTAATCAGAGCAAGGCTTGCGGGTGTGATTATAGCGAGCCGCCGGCAATCGAGGGCACCAGCAGCACGCGATCGCCTTCCTTGACGCAGCACGATTCTCCGCCCAGGAAGCGAATGTCTTCTTCGTTGAGGTACACGTTCAAGAATTGGCGGATTTGGCCACTGTCGTCGCGCACGTGCCGCGAAAGATCAGGGAAGCGCGTGGTCAGTTCGGTGAGAGCTTCGGCAACGGTGCTGGCACTACAGTCCACCTTCGGCGCGCCGCCGGTGAAGCGGCGGAACGCCGTGGGGATTTCGATGGTCACGGGCATCCTATTTCTCCTTGGGAGTTATTCATATTCGCTTGTTCTAATTGCTTGCTTCACACAATTTGGTTGAGGCATTTTGGAGTGCAGCGGTCTTGTTTGAGCCTCGAAGGGCCGCCTCTTTCACGCCCTTTGAGCTCCCAGGAAGCGGTCCTTGCGTGCGAGCGCCTCCAAAGCGGGCGCAAGACTCTCGCACTCCAAGAAAGAGACATGCTACGCTCTCGCCGCGGCCGTTGCCGGTAGCTGCGATTCGAGGTAGGCCTCGAACGCTTCGAGGCGCGGCGCGATAGCTTCTGCTACCGGAAATTCCGCGGCGATGGCGTCGGTTGTTTTCAGGCCATTGCCGGTGATGCAGACCACCGTCGTCTCGTCGGGATGAATGCGGCCTTCGCGAATCAGTTTTTGCGTTACGCCGGCGGTTACGCCGCCCGCGGTTTCCGTGAAAACGCCCTCGGTCTCCGCGAGGAGCTTGATGGCCGCGATGATTTCGGGATCAGAAACGTCTTCGGCCCAGCCGCTGCTCTCGCGTATCAGCTTAATCGCATACGGACCGTCCGCGGGATTGCCGATGGCCAGCGACCGAGCAATGGTGTTGGGTTTTTGCGGCTCAAAACGCGCGAGGCCGCGCTTCACGGCAGTGGAAATGGGCGAGCAGCCCGCCGCTTGCGCGCCGAAGAATTTCACGGGCCTCTCTTCCACCCAGCCAAGCGTGACCAGTTCGCGAAACGCTTTGGCGATTTTCCCAATCAGCGAGCCTCCGGCCATGGGCACCACGACGTTATCCGGCAGCTTCCAGCCGAGCTGCTCGGCGATTTCAAAACCGTGCGTCTTCGAGCCCTCCGAGTAATACGGTCGCAAGTTGACGTTAACCATCCCCCACGGAAAGCGCTCGGCGATCTGCGCGCACAAGCGATTGACATGATCGTAGTTGCCGTCGATGCGCACGATGCGCGCGCCGTACACCGCGGTGTTCAGCACCTTCGCCGGCTCCAGGTCCGCGGGGATGAACACGCAAGCGTCGAGGCCTTGCTGCGCCGCCTGCGCTGCTACCGCATTCGCCAGATTTCCCGTCGAGCTGCAGCCCACGGTGTGGAAGCCAAAGCGCCGCGCAGCGACCAGCGCGGTAGCCACCACGCGATCCTTGAAGGAAAGCGAAGGGAAGCACACCGCGTCATTCTTAAAGAATAGATTCTTCACACCCCAATGCTCCGCGAGTTTGCGCGCGCCCACCAGCGGCGTGCCGCCGACGGCCGATTGCGCGACGTAGCCTTCCGGCAGCGGCAGAAACTCGGCGTAGCGCCACATATTGAACGCGCGGCCCGCGAGATCCTCGCGCCGCACCGTTTTCTTAAGGGAATCGTAGTCAAAGGAAACTTCCAGGGGAGAGAAACAGTCTTCGCAGAAGGGCCGCGGGGAATTGCCCCAAGTCTTGCCGCATTCTTTACATCGCAATTCGTAGAGATCGGACATATGCTGCCTTCCAGGTAGCACGCCAGCGCAGACTGCACGCGGCGTGCCGTAGTCATGTGGTCTTAGGGCAGCAGGGAGGGAAAACGAAAAACCCTCCTTGCTAAAGTGCTTGGAGGGTCTCAGAAACTTTCTGGAAACTCTTCTCGCTCTTTAGCAGTTTTTTACGTGGAGCAAGTTGCCCTAAATCGCCACGTGTCGCCGCAACAGCGGCTGCTTCCTTTATGCTTGAAAAGCAAGGAGATGTCAAGAACAAAGCCTTGGCGTAAAATTTGGGCCAACATATTGGCACTTTGGCGCGTCAAATGACATGTGACAGTAAAGTTTCACGCGGCTGGCGAAATCCAAAAACGCGCCGCCGAGATCCGGCCTTCCGAGCAGTGATAATCATGCCGCATTCGCCCGATACGAACCATCACTCGGGAATTGCGGTGATATACTGAGAGTTGCGCCGGAAGTCTCTTGAAAGCTAAGAGGAGCGAAAAAATGGCTCAGCAGGTAAAAGAATTGTTTGATTGGGCGCGTCGGCGCAAGATTTTGGCTTCCGCATTCGTGGCGCTGACGCTGACCGTGGGCATCATGATTGGTTCCGTGGTTTCGGGCCGCGTTTCGGCGATGAAGACTTTCTCTTTCGCCGGGACCAACGCCACTCCGTTGGCCGTGCCCGATCCAATTCCCTCCGGAGCTTCATTTGCCTCCATCGTAAATCGCGTAGAGCCGGCCGTGGTCAACATTGCCACCACGCAGGTGTTAGAGCGCAAGAGCGCCAAGAAGCGCCGCCCGCAGCAGCAGTTTGATCAAGACGACCCGATGCAGGATTTTTTCGACCGCTTCTTCGATGGCCGCCCGGACGGGCCGCCGCAAGCGGAGCGCAGCCTCGGCTCCGGCGTGATTGTGGATAAGCGCGGCTACATTCTCACCAACAACCACGTGGTCGAGCAGGCCACCAAGATCCAGGTGCAGTTGGACGGCAACAACCAGACGAAGTACACCGCGAAAGTTATCGGCGTTGATGAAGATACCGACTTGGCGGTCATCAAGATTGAAGCCAACAAAGAACTGCCCACCGCAAAGCTGGGTAACTCCGACGGCGTGCAAGTTGGCGACTGGGTGTTGGCCATTGGCAGCCCGTTTGGTTTGCAGGCAACGGTGACGGCCGGAATCATCAGCGCCAAGGATCGCGGCGGCATCGGCGGAGCAGGGCACCAGTTCCAAAGATTTTTGCAGACCGACGCGGCGATTAACCCCGGCAACTCCGGCGGCCCGCTGGTCGATCTGGCCGGAGAAGTGGTCGGCATCAACACCGCCATCATCACCGGCAGCCGTGGCTACGAAGGCGTCGGCTTCGCGCTGCCTTCCACGACCGCGATCAGCGTGTACAACCAAATCATTTCGCAGGGGCGCGTAACGCGCGGCTCCATCGGCGTTAGCTTCCAACCCGACCTGGCCACGAACTCCATCACACTGAATGAATTGGGCGCGCCATACGGCGTGGTCATCATGAACGTCGAACCGGGCAGCCCGGCGGAAAAGGCCGGGAGGACCGCACGCGGGTCTTCCCGACGCAAGCCGGCCGCCTGAGCGACCAGCAGGGTGAATCCGCGCCAGCCGAGTTTGGCCTGCGCGTCGATAGCCTCACTCCGGAACGCGCCGCGCGCGTCGGCATGGAGGGCCAGCGCGGTGTGCTGGTCACCGATGTTGAGCCGGCGAGCTTTGCCGACGACCTCGGCTTCGGGCGCGGCGACGTTATCACGGAAATTAACCGCGAGCCGATCAGTTCCGTGGACGACTACAAGCGCGCCGTGGCCAAGCTCAAGCCCGGAACGAACGTAGTGTTCAAGGTTCTGCGGCGTGGAGATGGCGACCGCACCATGACGGTGTTTCTACCGGGCGTGGTACCAGTGGAGAACCGGCAATAGTTCTATTGCTGAATCGCGGACTTCCGGGATATAGGATAGATAGTCGAGGGTAAATGAGACTTCGTGCGTCGATTACCGCGGGCCTGGCGCTGGTACTGACAGCGGGAACGGCGTGGTGCGCCACTTCGACACCAGGGAAGGCCACCCGCAGCTCCGCGAAGCCCGCCGCTTCTGCTGGCAAGTCTCGCGGGAAGAGGTCCAGACATTCCAGCCGGCGGGAGCGGGGGCAAAAGGTCCCGGCTCCCGAACGCATCTCCGAAATTCAGCAAGCGCTAGCCAAAGACGGCTCGTTTGGCGGCAAGCCCAGCGGTAAGTGGGACGACTCTACGGTCGAAGCCATGAAGAAGTTCCAGGCCGGGCACGGGCTGAATCCCAGCGGCAAGCTGGATGCGGTGACCCTGCAAAAGCTGGGGCTCGGTTCGCAGACGGCGGGAGTGGCGGCGCCCCTGCCACCCGTCGCGACTTCCTTGTTAGGCACCAGGCCCGCACAAACAGACCAGCGCCGGTAACTCTTCTCTTCATCTACACCCGATGTTCAAACGTGAGAAATAGGTGTAGGCTGACACCTGGTTACGTAAACCTGTTGTACACCACCATCCTCGTCCGTGTCCTGAGGTGGGCTCGATGAAAACTCTCCTGAAGTCTCTTTTGCTCCTTCTCCTTGCTTCTACCGGTGTCTCCGCCGCGCAGGATCCCGAAGTGCGCCGCGAGGCCCTTGAACTTATGGAACGCGCCAGCGCGGCGAGCTTGCCTGCGAAGCTGCCGAACCTCGAGCGCGTGGACACCTTTCGCGTGCTGGACGCCGGAAGCGGTCCGCGCGAAGGCACGTTCACTCGCGTGGTGGTGCAGGGCACGGGCAGGCGCGAGGAAGCTTCCTTTGGTGATTATCATCTAGCGGAGGTGTCGACGGGAGGAAATCTGGCGACGATGAAAAGCCACAAGGTTGCTCCCGCGGAAGTGGAAACGGTCATTGGCATCACGCCGATCCGCCTGATGCGCTTCGATGGAGAAGACGTGATTCACCGCATCGTCACGAAAGCTGTGGGCGGCAAGAACGCGCGGTGCGTCGAATTCGACACCATCAAAGGACAAAAAATAGAGAATAATGAATTCTGCTTCGATCCCGCGAACAACACGCTGATCTTGGAAAAGACGGGAGACGACTTGATCGAAAACACGACTTTTTCTCGTTCGCGGGCGGGTTCTTCCCCTCCAAGATCACCTATTCGTTTGCAGGCATCCGAAAACTCGAAGTATCACAAACGATGACGGAACTGACCGACGCCACGGAGAACGTCCTGGTCGCGCCGCCGGGCGCCATGACTCTGCACTTTTGCAAGACGTGGCGGCGGCCCATCGGCGTCTCCATGCCCCAGCCGAAAGCGGTCAAGGGCGGCCGAGATTACGATGTCGTGGTGCGGGGATTAATTGAAAGCGATGGCCAGATCCATGATGCCGTGGTGCAAGAAGCAGAGTTGGCTGATCTTGGCGCGGAGGCTTTGCAATTGATCAAACAGTGGCGCTTCAGCCCCCTGATCTGCGAGGGGCAGCCGGGAGAACTCGAGGCGAGTTTCGTGCTGCACTTCCATGGGCGTTGAAACGCGCATAACTTCACCCCCGAATCTCGTTTGCATTCCATCTAAAACTGAATTAGAACGCTCACCAGCGCGCGTGGATTCTTGTGCGTGCGGAAGGACGGTTGTCATGCGATTGTCTCGAACCGCAATAGCAGTGCTACTGGCACTGGTGTCGACACACGTCTTGGCCCAGGAGAAAACTGGCGCGAAGAGCATTAAGGCCGTGCGCTTCGGCAAGTTGTGGGACGCCAAAGGCAAAGTGTGGACCAATGCAATCGTGGTCATCGAGAACGGCAAGGTTCGCGCGGTTACGACGGATGCCTCCGCGATACCCGCTGGCACTGAAACCATCGACCTCTCCAAGTACACCGGGCTGCCGGGCCTGATCGATGCGCACACGCACATGACGTTTTATACCGACGAAACTCCAGGCGTTCCGCTACTGAAGCAGATGGCTAATCCCGTTCCCGCCGTCGAAGTTTTTCTGGCTCGCAAGGGCGCGCTGCGCACGCTCGAGGCCGGCGTGACCACGGTGCGCGACCTCGGCTCCGACCAGTACATGGACATTGCCATGCGCGATCTCATCAATCGCGGCGAAATGGTCGGGCCGCGCATGTTTGTCTGCGGCTACGGCCTGTACATCACCGCAACGTCGTTTCGCAAGGAAGGAACGCCGCCCGCCGGAGGCATCGCCGACGGCGCGCCCGAAGTGCTGCGCGCTGTGCGCCAGCAGATTGCCGCAGGCGCCGACGTGATCAAGATGTACGGCTCGACGGGCACTGACGATGATGTTACCGGCTTCGAGACGTACACGCTCGAGGAGATGAAAGCCGCGGTCGAGATGGCCCACCGATTCGGCAAGAAAATCGCCATCCACTCCTACGGCCCCGATGGCGCGCGCGACGCCGTGCGCGCAGGCGCGGACGGCTGCAAGCCTTCATCCCACGCAATCTCGAAACCGCGCGCAAAGCATTCAAAGCCGGCGTGAAGATCGCCATGGGCTCGGACGCGATTTACACCATGTTCGGCGAGAACACCCGCGAGCTCGGCTGGTTCGTGAAAGCGGGCATGCCGCCGGAGCAAGCCCTGCGCACCGCGACCACCAACGCCGCGGAGTTATTGGGCAAAGAAAGGGAGTTGGGCGCCGTCGCTCCGGGCTATCTCGCGGACCTTGTAGCGGTGGAAGGCGATGCGCTCGCCGACATCAACGCCGTTTTGAACAATGTGAAATGGGTGATGAAGGACGGCGCCGTCGTGGTCGACCGCAGGAGCGTTCCGAGGTAAGCCTCCGACCGAGCGCGCAGCCTCCGCTTTTCAGCACCGTCGCTACTTCGCAGACTCGATTTTCGCAAAAAAGAGGGAGCCGGAAGATGCATGGTGCACCTTCCGGCTATGTGCCTAAGGAGAATCATTGTCGGCTAAGACTGCCTGGCCAACGGATTTATTCCCGCCGCGTTGTGGAAAAAGAGTCGCATCCCGCAGCGGTTCGATGCTAGAGCGCCTTGAAGAAATGAGCGACTTTGTGACCGGCCTTCTCGGTGTAGTAAACGGTTACCTTGCCTGATTTTTCGGCGCCCTCGCCGACACCCTTTCCGGCATCCTTCGCCGCATGATCCGTCAGGCGGAAAGTTTCCTCAGTTCCAGCTGCCGTCTTGACCACCAGAGTTTTGCCTCCGCGGTCGATCTTCGAGACCGTGCCCTCTGTGACCTTGAGGCCGTCTTTCCCAACGCGATCTATTTCCTCCGCTGTTTCCTCAGTGCCTTTCTTTGAGTAGTGAACTACCACTTCGGACCCTTCCTTCACCCCGTGAAAGGCGTCCTTCGTACCTGCGGCGCTCGCATCCGCGCCTTGGACGGAGGTCCGCTCAATGAAGTGAAAGGTATGCTCCGTTCCGTCCGCCGATTTAACGACGACCGTCTTCGTCGCGGAGTCAACTTTCGTGACTGTTCCTGACACCGCGCTCACCACGTCTTGCGCGACCAAAGCGGTGGCGCCAAACAGAAATGCTAACCCGATTGCAAGAGTTCTCCTCAAGTTCGTTCCTTTCCGCTGCCAAAATATTCCGGTGTACCGAGGCATCTGAATCATACACCAGCCCCTTGCAATCAACCTCGGACGCCGGCGTACTTCGGGTGGTTCACCGGAGTGCATCCGGTATTCAATTTGCCTCCTCCCCGCTAATCATTGAATCTTCATAGCGCGCTTACCCCACTCGAAAGTGACCGTGGGGTGGCACGAATTTCCGATAGCAGTGAACGTGGCGAAACCGGACTCTTTACCTATCACACGAGGGGCCAGTAAGGCGCGAAGCTGACCATCGGGAGAAGCTTGCTGACTATCTTCCTTGATTTCTTTTCCGGAGGTCGCTGAAATTTTGACTTTCTCGCCTAGGTCAAACCCCTCACCTAGAACGGTGAAAAATTTCCCCTCAGGATCCTGGAGTTCCACTGTCAAAGAGCATTTTCCATCTTGGGCCCAGATGGGGAACGGATAGGCGTGCGCAAATGCTCTCACGGTGCCATCCGTCGAAACAAGTGCCAAATCTAGCGCCTCGCCTTTGTGATAGTTCCTAATGCCAAACGGGAATTGTTCAAGGGGCATCGACAACTTGGCACACGGGATCGGAAGATCGCTTGAGTTGGAAGCAGTGGGTTGCGACTCCGGGGGGCAGACGAGTTTCCCCGATGCGTCCGCGGAATAGCCAGTGATGAACCGGACGATCTTCTGATCTCCGGACTGCTTCATCCAAACGGTGTACGATTTTTCTACCGGGAATCCAGAGGTCTCCAGGTGATAGGCAACATGAGTCGTAGCGCCTCTTTTCTCCCGTTCTGCCTCCTTCAGTTCAAAATGGACTTTGGGCGCCGGATTCTCTCTCCAATGCGACTTGAGCTCTTGAGCCAAGTCTTGTCTGGCGTGGCCGGCCCACAGGCGGGTGGTGAGCGCAAGCACATAAAAGCGAGAGAGACAGGCAGTTCTCCGTGGCTGGGTCATAACTTGGGTTGCCTCCCGGTTTGCTAGTGGTGGAAACGTAGAATATTTCGCGGTGGATTGCAAGAACACCCATTGAGGCTGGTTTGACGCTTCCCGAAGGCAACGGTACAATTTTGGAGTATTTTCCGCGTTCAAGCCCCGCAAAGGACCACAGTTCAAGCACAGCGTTCCAGGAGGAAGTATGGCCACGGCAGCGGCACCACGTGTTTATAAGAATTTTATCAATGGCGAATGGGTGGATTCGCGGAGTGGAAACGCCTATGAGAACCGTAACCCCGCCAACACCGATGAATTGATCGGCATGTTCGTCTCCTCCAACGCCGAGGACGTGGATTTGGCCGTCGATGCCGCCAAGCTCGCCTACC
>WNFT01006159.1_pt1 | contig 10556 bp, 7 predicted proteins | sample 5400191 | NCBI WGS metagenome assembly WNFT01 (sample SAMN13153359, study PRJNA577476) | soil metagenome | isolation source: 80 cm saprolite under Madrone tree | place: USA:California | collected 2016-06-14 | reverse complement strand
CATGGCGCTTCGTGACGTTTCGATACGGATCGATACATGCACTAGTGCAAAAACGGTGTACTCTGTTCGCAGGGAGTTCGCGGACGTCGCGCAATCTGTTTACGACCTAGCCCAGGACGCCACGGCTTTCGACACGTCCAGCTTGGCATGCATGATAAGGGGAACGTGCGGCGGCGGCCTTCATCCTGAGTCCGCTACGGAAAGGTATCAGGCAAGCACCTCACGTATCGCGAACTATCATGGCTAATTCTCGTTTGTTTGGAGCAAGGCCGCAATTTCTTGGATGAGGTTGAGAAGCCTAAAGGCCGACCGTCCTTGAGAGTTATGTCCGGTGTTTGCCCGCCGTCTCCAGCACCACGATTTCTGGAGGAATACCCCACCGCAGCGGTAGGCCGCTCGTTCCGATGCCGCTCGTCACATAAAGATATTGGCCCCGCTCCTCCACGAGGCCGTGGGCCCAGCGCCGCGGCGCCTTTGTTCGATGAAGCCACTGTTGTTCGAGATGGCGGGCTCGTCCTTCAGTATCCACCAGTGGACCTTTGCCTCCGACATCACCTGCGTTCCGGAGGCTGTCGCATGCTGGTCGAGATAGAGCTTCTGGCCCGTGATCGTGCGCAGAACGTTTCGATCCTTGTCCGTCCTTGGACTGTCCCAGCCTTCTCGGGCTTTGACGGTCACCCCGGACGGAAAGAGGAAGTAGCGGGTGTTGAGATATTTCGATATCCACCTGGAAGGCGATGCCGCATCCGGCGGCGGCGCCATCGTGTCGTCAGACGGCTTCATCCCGACCAGGATGACCTTGGTCCCGTGTGCTCCGACCTGGTCAGGCTTAACGGCGTCGTCGAGCGGAACATAGTGCGAGTATGTGCCGTCCTTGAGCTCCCACTGCCGCAGCCCGTATTCGCCGGTAATTGGGTTCTTCTCCAATTGGACCATGGAGCCGTCGCCATTTTTCCATGACTGGTAGACCACTCCTGCGGCATTCTTGGTAGCCGCCGCAATCTTCGCCCCGACGCCGTAGTTGCCGGTGAAGGACTGCTGGCCCCCAGAGGATGAAAGCTGGTTGATAAATCTGCGCATCTCGTCGCCGGTCATGCCGTCACCGGTATCGACGACGCATACTTTCATCGGACCGCCGCCAAGATCATAAGACGTCCAGTCGACATCCCAGATGATTTCGCCGGGCTCCTTCGTTCGCAGTACAGCCTCGATGGCGTTCTGCGTTAGCTCGCGGAGATATTGGAGTGGGGAACAGTCCTGACCGAGTCGATCAAGCAGGAAGCCGACGTTGTCGACGGTCATCGGCAGGGGTTTGCCCCCGCCGCCATGGGCGTGGCTCATCTTCGTCTCCTCTCTCAGCGATGGCCGCAGCGATCGCTTTGAATGAAGCGCCCCCCACCTTCTCGCATCCCGTGGTGCCCGACGGGCACGACCTTCAACGACTCGGCTTAGGGCTAACCCGAAACATTTAGACACGCGCGCGCGCGATGACTAGCCGCCGGGGCTCCTTTTGAGCGGTGGAAAAGCCGCCCGCGCGCCCCTGGTAATCCATTGGGACAAGGACCAGCGCGCGGGCAGCCCGTCGCACGGCAAGCCAGGGCGGGCCGCCGTGCTTTCCGCCTGCCGCATTCAGGCGGCGAGCAGCAGATGCTTGCTCTTGGCCGTGGCCTCATGGCGCTTCCGCGACTGCTCATGGTCGATGAACCGTTCCTCGGGCTCGCGCCGGGCGTCATCGAGCAGATGAAGTCGGTGTTCCAGGGCGCTTCAGGCGGAGGGCATCGCGATCTTGTTCATCGAACAAAACGTTCGACTCGCGCTTTCCATGGCCGGCCGGGGTTACATTCTGGAAAGCGGGCGTCTCGCGATTGAGGGAGAAGCGCCCACCTTAATCAACAGCCCGGAGGTACGACGGATCTTTCTCGGTGGATAGAGGATCAAAAGTGCCTAGGTAATGCACAAGCGCGTCCGATATCTCGGGCTACGCCGCACGTAGTCAAGCAAGCCTCGCGGCTAAGACAGCATCGTCCGATACGCGTCGATGCGAAAGTCGAACCAGTCTCATGCGACTTTGAACCGAGTCTCTTTGATCCCAACACGGATATTGAAAATTCGCGACCAGAGACTGGCGCGCGAAATTGACCATTTGCAGCATGAGATCTAAAAAATTGCGCCGCAGAGACTCGACCAGTTCTTGCTAACTCGTGGAAATCTCGCGCCTATTTGTGCAGACCTGACATGGCCTACAGAGACCCGACTGCCTGGCTGGGGCGGGAGGACTCGAACCTCCGAATGGCGGAATCAAAATCCACCTAATTCGCTTGTTGCGTCAGCGCCCATTCTGAAAAATAACCCAAATCCTACGGATTGCTTCTCAATGGGTTAGCTGGTCTTTCAGAATGGCCGATGAAAGCGCGGCACGGTCCGCCCGTGTGGGGACCATGATCGGGAGAACCGCGCCGAGCCAGGCGCCGGTGGGCGTAATGACACCGATAGGGTAACTCATAAACTGGATGAAGAGCCGTATCGAGCAGGACCGTGAGCAATATTGCCTCTACGCGCTCCTCCTCCCCCGCCGCCCAGCGGATGCGCCTCTATCGCAAACGACGCCGCGAGGGATGCGGTATATTCCTGTCCCGTTAGACGTAGTGGACATCGACGGCCTCGTTCGCATTAGGCTTTTGAAGGAGGACCAGCGTCAGGATATCGACGCACTGCGGGCTGCGGTCTTGACCCTTGTCTACCGGGCGACCGAGGACCCGACGTGACGTGTAACGGTGGCACCTGCGATCGGTGGCTCCAAGATTGATGGGGGGCCCAGTGATCTGACGTTACACGTAACGGTGGGCACGCAGTTCTGCACCTGCAGGCGCCAAGCAAGATCCGGCCAAAGGGCCTCCTGGGCAGGATGAATGTTTCTCCACTTCTCAAAGACGATCCGCATCTGGCGCCTTTCGGGCTGAAAATGTCAGGAAGGGCGGCAAACCGTTTTTGAAAAAGGAAATTCGCCGTCGATTTTAGGGGGAAGTCCGAGAAATGATGGTAGGGGGGCTCGTTTCGTACATTTCCGGCAGCAGAGGGAAACGGGCGACCAGCCTCTCGGATTTATCTTATTCTTCCGCGGGCTAAGGCCCGTTGGTTGACCTCGCCTATGGCAGCGCGGACGTTCATGGTTCGTTGCAGCTATAAATAAGCCGGGCTAGCGCCCGCTGCAATATCCGAGTGCATGGCATCCTTTTTGCCTGCCTAATGAAGTGGCACGCGCTGCCTTTCCGTTGCTTCTTTCAAGCCAAAAAGGGCTCCGATGTCTCCGAAAAAGTTTCATCTCGCTTGGTTCACGACATTTGGCGTCGACGAGTGGCTCGACCCGATGTCCTCTGCCGGGGGGAAGCCGTGGTCAGGCGAATTCTACGTGGACATGGCCCGGAATCTGGAGCGGGCGTGTTTCGACTGTATCATGTTCGCGGACACGCTCATGGTTTCGGACTCTTATGGCAAGGACATGTCTTACGCGCTGAAGAACGCGGTGAACGTTCCGCGACACGATCCAGTGCCGCTTGCGGCTGTGATCGGCGCGCAGACCCGCCACCTGGGCATCGTCGCGACCTTGTCCACTTTGGCCTATCCGCCTTTCCTGCTTGCGCGCGTCGTATGCACCATCGATCACATCGCCGGCGGCCGATTCGGCTGGAACATCGTGACGAGCGGCGAAGACTCAGCTGCGCAGAATTTCGGCCTCGACCGTCTCCCCGAACACGACCTACGTTACGAAATGGCGGACGAGTATGTGGACGTCGTCAATCAGCTTTTCGGCTCTTGGGATGCGGACGCCGTCGTCATGGATCGCGCAAGCTCCACCTACGCGGTTGGCCACAAGGTCCGCACCATCGATTTTGTCGGCAAATACTACAAATGCCGCGGACCTCTGAACACCGCCCCCTCACCTCAAGGCCGGCCAATCTATTTTCAGGCTGGCGGCTCACCGCGCGGCCGCGACTTTGCCGCACGACATGCGGACACGATCATTGCCACCGCGAACGGCGTAAAGGCGATGAAGCAATTTCGGGATGACGTGCGCGAGCGCGCCGCTCGCTTCGGGCGCAATCCCGATGCCATTAAGGTGCTCTACCAACTTGCGCCAGTGCTGGGAGAGACAGAGGCCGAAGCACAAGCCGCCAACGAGCGCAATATCTCATCGCAACGTCACATCGATCAGAGGCTCGTGCATATCAGCGTACTCACGGATATCGATTTTTCGCAGTTCGACCTCGACAAGCCGCTGCCACATCTCACAACCAACGGCGAATCGACCATGCTTGCGAAATTCGCCCAATACGGCAGCAAGAAAACGCTCCGCGAGCTTGTTCGCGATGCCAGCAAGGGTGGCGTCGATCTGATCGGAACGCCCGATCAGGTGGCCACACGCATGGGTGAAATTATGGCCGAGGTGGGCGGCGACGGTTTCCTGCTCAGACAGCCTTTCAATTATCTAAGCCGCCGCTACATCAGCGAGGTGACCGAAGGCCTAGTTCCGGCGCTGCAACGGCGAGGCCTGGTGCGGACCGAATACACCGGATCGACCCTACGGGAGACCTTGTTCGAATACTGAGCGGGCGGTGTAGCAAGGCGATCACTGCCATGATGCAGCTTTGAGCGCCCTTACGAATCGCATGTCTATAATATCATCGAACGGAACCGGTTGTTTGAGAATGCCGGCCTCCAGGACGATTCTGCTAGCCGTGTCCCACGACTGTTGGGACACGATCCCATCGGTGCTCCAGGCTTCATCAGCAAACGACCGATCAATCGTCCCCTTCAGATCCTCTGGGGACATCGTCGGAAACTCCTTCTTGGCAAAAAACACGGCTTCCTCGCGGTTCTCATAGGTGTACTTCAAGCCGCGCAGGACGCCTTTCACGAATTTGCGGACGGTGTCAGGATCATTCTTGATCGAAGACATTTTGACGTTGAGGGTCGTATAGACGTAAGGGCCGAGCTCCTTGGGAATGTTGATGAAGGGCTCGTCCCAGACGCCGGCACGCACGCCTTGGGTGACGAATGGCTCCGGTGCGACGCCGACACTCGAGCCGCCAAATTTAACGCCGGCGAGGATAGCGGACGCGCCCATTTCGTTGAGCGTCACGTCAGTTTTCGGATCTAGATGCCATTTCCCGAGCAGATTTCTCAGAATGGAATTAGGCGTGCCGCCGAACAAAGTCACGGCGATCGATTTGCCTCTCATGAAATCGGGCATCGATTGGCTCGGCGCCGGACCCTGACCCTTCTTCGCGACGAAGTAGGCCGTCGCACGATCGTTGAGGTTCGCGACGGCGCGCAGGTCCGCGCCTTTCAGCTTCGCGAAAGCATTGTGCTCGGGACCGCCAATAAATGCGAAGGCTTGCCCGCTCAGTACGGCATTGGTGTGCGCGCCGCCGCCGTCCGTGGTCAGGATTTTGACGTCGAGCCCCTCCTCGGCGAAAAAGCCATTCGCCATCGCGATATAGAATGGCAGCGTTGCCATCCCATGCCCGGGCTCGGCCACAAGCAGCGTCTTCTTGTCTTGCGCAATCGCGCTGTGCGAGAGGCTGACTGCGACGCCCAAGATGATCAATGCAAGGGCATTTCGAGTGAAAAAAAGGGGCATGAAACCGTTCTCCCCGCCGTCACGAATAGGTGCCGCCCGCTTCAATGCCCGGGTGCAGCGCCCACAACTACAGTTCAAAGCAATTTCCAGGCCATGCGCTACGAGACGCGACCAACACGAAGAGTACAGCGCCACCGCCCTTTGGAGTGAGGGGCCAAGCTCGAGCTCGCGATGAATCTCAAGACCGCTGAGGCTCTCGGCCTCTGCCTTTACTTCTTCAGCAGCGCGCCGACGAGGTAGCGGAGGACCAACGGGGCGAAGACTCTTATTCGGCCCAAGATTTCGACTTAGTCCCCTCGATGTGTTGAGTTGTGCCAGTTGGCCCTGTCCGCTTCGCCCAAATCTGGGCGAGGCGTTGGTGAGCAGTAGCTCCCTTTGATTTTTCCTATCGGACCCTTCGGCAAATCCGAGTTCGATCCGGTGTGGCCCTCGTGTAACGTCGGACTCCGAGCGCGCCGATGAGAAAAGCATGGCGGGTCAGGACTTCGCCGGGACGGCTGTCCTCACCTTTGCGCGCAACCTGATGAACAACCTGCCGATCGCATCCTCGGCCTACTCCGCGTCAACACGAGCCTGGTCGCGGATCCCCTTGAGCCCCTCAATTCGATCCTTCGGCATCCGGGCGGAGAGATCGGCGACACCGTTCAGAAGTCTGGTCGCTCGCATCACCCCGACCGCACGAACGCCACCGAGTCCCGCTGCATATCGCGATGGCTTCAGCCTCGCGCGCCATCGGAACATGCCGGATGGTCTGATTGGCTGCGAGCCGCCCGATCAGCGGAGCATGAGAGGCTTAGACAGCCAAGATGTCGCCAGTGCGCCTCGTCGCTCGGTCGACCGGCTGAGTTGCACCACGGCTCCAGATTGCTTTCAGCACCTTATCGGGCGTCAACGGCAGATCGGTCACGCGGGCACCGACCGCGTCGGCGATGGCGTTGGCGATGGCGGCCGGAGCGGTCAGGTTGCCGGCTTCGCCAACGCCCTTCGCGCTGAAGGGACCCGGTCCGTGCTCCTGTTCGAGAACCAAGGTATCGAACTGCGCAGGCACATCGGCGATGCGTGGCACGCGATAACGCAGCGGCTCGGCATTCGGCCACGACTCTCCGGCGTAGGAAAGCTGTTCAAACATGGCTTGCCCGAGTCCCTGGACGGCGGCGCCCTCGGCCTGGCTGAGGCAACGCTGCGGATTGATCGCCTTGCCGACATCCACCGCAGTCACCAGCCTCAACACCTTGAAAAGTCCCGTTTCCGTATCGACCTCGACCTCAGCAGCCGTCCACGACGGCATCCAGAAAAACGAGCCACTCGGCGTTTGTTTCGAGCCTTCCCCGCGAAACAGCGGCTCAGCCCCCGTGCTCTCCGCGGCGAGATCGACCAACGCATGGCGTTCGCCGCCATGCCATATGTCGAAGTTATCGAAGGTCAGTTCGTCGGGTCGGCAGCCAAGCTTCTCGGCCGCGAACGCCAACACCGCTCGCCGCGCGTTTTCGGCGGCTTCGCGCATCGCCAATCCAGCGACCGTCAACCCGCAGCTCGCATGCGTCCCGGCGTCAAATGGCGTCTTTGCGGTGTTGATATCCAAGACCGTAACGCGATCGATCGGAACGTGCAGGACCTCGGCCGCGATCTGAGTCAGTGCTGTCCGCGTGCTTTGGCCGATCTCCGTGACGCCTGCCGCAATCTCGACGTAACCTCTCGCGGAAATCTGCACGCTGGCATCGGCGCAATGCGCCGCACCTGCGCCCTTCATCGCCACCGCAATGCCGATACCCCGCCTGGCCAATCGCGGCTTCTCATAGCCGATGCATTCGGCGACGGCGCGCAGGCCGGCCAGCAGATCGCTATCGAACGGATTCTCGCCCGGCGCGAACGACGTCCACAACGGGGCCATATTACGCATCCGGAACTCGCACGGATCATGTTGGATCCGGCGGGCAATGTCGTCGATCTGAGACTCGGATGCCCAGGCGATATGGCCGGAGCCGAATCCGCGAAACGAGCCTGCCGGCACGGTCGTGGTCCGGACCACGCGGACCTGCGTCCTCAGCGCACGCCACCGATACGGCGATCCCATTCGCGTGCCAAGCCTCATGGCCACGGACGGCGATGCATCCGCATAGGCTCCGCCGTCGAGATCGACAAACGCCTCCCGCACCAGGGTTTCGCCGGATTCGCTCACACCGCAACGCAAGCGGATCTGCGCGGCGTGCTCGCATACCGTCATCATGCTTTCGGCCATGGCGAGCACGAGCCGCACCGGCCGTTGCGCCTTGCGCGCCAGCAGAACGGCGATCGGCTCGGTTTTGCAATAGCTCTTGGCTCCGAAACCGCCGCCGACGAACCCGGCGTGAAACCGCACCTGTTCCGTTTGAAGCTTGAAGATCCGAGCGATGTCCTGGCGAAGCAGGAACGGGTCCTGGTTGTTCGCCCAAACATCCACCTCGGCGCCGTCGAACCTGGCGATGCACGCATGAGGCTCAAGCCCGTAGTGGCTGAGCCGGGCAAAGCCGAAGCTGTGCTCGAACACGTGCGCAGAACGAGCGAGCCATTCGTCGACATCGCCGAAACCGTGGCGATACTCGAACAAGATGTTTGGCGAAGGCTCCTGGGTGTATTCGCCGTGCGGCGGCGGCGGCGGCAAAGCATGGTCATGGACCCGACCGTTTGCGAACAGCGTTGGAGCGTCCGTCGCCAACGACTGCTCAACGGTCATGAGCGGCGGCAACAGCTCATACTCGACGCGAATGCGCTCGAGCGCGCGACACGCCTGCGCTTCGTCGAGCGCCGCGACCGCCGCCACGGGCTCTCCGACATAGCGCACCTTGTCGATCGCCAGCACGGTCTGATCGCGAATGTACATGCCATAACAGGGATCGAGTTGGGCGAGGTCGGCACCCGTGACGACGGCGATGATACCGGGCATCGCCAAGGCGCCGGAGACGTCGATTGCCCTGATGCGGGCATGCGGCACGGTGCTGCGCAGAATCTTGGCGTGCAGTATGCCCTCGATCTGAAGATCCGTGGTGTAGACCGCACGGCCCGTGAGCTTGGCGCGGCTGTCCACGCCCGGAACGCTGTGCCCGACATGAAGGAGCTCGTTGCCGCGGATATTCATGACGCGGGCTTCTCTGCACAGCCAAGCGCCCGGCGGAACACCTGGTAGCCGGAGCATCGGCAGATGTTGGCGGTGAGCCAGTCATCGATCGCAATTGCGTCCGGCTCTTCAGCTCGATCGAGCAGCGCCTTGGCCAAAAGCACCATCCCGGGCGTGCAGAAGCCGCATTGCGGAACGCCGGCGTCGTGAAACGCCTGCTGGACGCTGTCGAGCGCTCCATCGGCGCTCGAGACGCCCTCGATGGTGACGATGCTCTTGCAGTCCATCGCGAACGCGAATGTCAAGCAGCTCGTCATCGGCAGACCATCGACCAGAACCGTACAGGCGCCACAGGCGCCCTGATCGCAGGCCACCTTGGTGCCGCGCAGCCCCAACCGATCCCGCAGTAGATCCACCAGCAGCAGGTTGGCTGGAATCTCGACGACACGCGAATCGCCGTTGACCGTGACTTTCATCGTGACTTGGATCGTCGTTTCGGTCATCGATCCTGCCCGCTCATGCCTATCAGCAGCCGCCGCATCAAAACCGCCATGACGTGGCGCATGTAGATGGCATCGGCACCGCTCGGTGTATCGGCGATGGGGATGCAAGCCGCCCAGCTTTCAGCAAGCTCCCGCGCACGGGCGGCGATCTCCCGTTGCGACAACGATTGCGTAATGCCCAGGCGCGAACCAGCCGTGACCTGCCCGGTCACGGCCCCGTAACCGGATCGGATGGAATCACCATCGCGGTTGAGCGATGCAACAATTCCGAGATTGGGACGCATCTCGCGCGTCCACTTCAAGTCCGTCGGATGAAGCGGAAGCGAGATCATCAGAAGGATGTCCGCGGCTGCCGAAATTGCGGGTTGAAAACCGCGCGCCTCGACGGCATATCTCGTTCCGTCTGAACGCCTCGCAAAATGCAAATTTGCATCGAGCGCTGCGAGCAGCGCCAGTATCTCGTAGCCCGGCTCGGCCGCCATGATATTGCCGCCGATCGTGCCTTGCACACGTACGCGGACGTTGCCGAGGCCCGCCACGTATGCCGCGACAGCCGGCAGGCACGATTTGACGACGCTGTCATGCTCGATCTGCCAATGCGTGACGGCCGCGCCAATGTTCACACTGTTGCGGCAGCGGACCACGCCTTTCATCTCACCGATACGATCGAGCGCAATGACAGCGGGCGCGACCAATCCGGCCTTCATTCGGTTGGCAAGGTCGATGCCGCCAGCGTGCAGTACCGCAGCGGGCCACGCCGCCAGCAATTCGAGCGCTTCGGTCACCGAAGCCGGCTGAAACAGCGCAAACGGGGGTATGCGCTTTCTCGACGCCGCGATGCCGTCGACGGCGATGGCGGGGACGCTCACCACGCTCCAATCTCGCCTGATGCCATCGAGGGCCACCCGGGCGTCATGGTCCGATCAGAACGGCAGCATGCGTTCTGACTGAGGCGGAACGAACTTGCCGATATAAACCTCTTCCGACTTCGGCTTTTCCGCGATCTTGAACACCGAAGTCATCGTATCGATGTTGCGCTGCAGACGAGCCGGGTCAACGTAGCCGACGCCGTTCTGCTCGACCGACGGCCGCTTGAGCGTCATCTCAATCATGAGGTTCAGCCGGTCGACCTCGATCGGAATACTGAGTAGAGGGTCCCGCTTCTTCAGCGTTTCGATCGCCTCGACCTTGTTCTCCATCATCGCCTTCATGCCGCGAAGCGTTGCTCTGATGAACTTGGCAATGACCTCCGGCTTCTTCTCGACCAAATCGCTGCGGACAACCAGGCCGCTGCCAAACAAATCGACGCCATAGTCGC
>WNFT01014019.1_pt1 | contig 10559 bp, 10 predicted proteins | sample 5400191 | NCBI WGS metagenome assembly WNFT01 (sample SAMN13153359, study PRJNA577476) | soil metagenome | isolation source: 80 cm saprolite under Madrone tree | place: USA:California | collected 2016-06-14 | reverse complement strand
GGCACTCGAAGCCGGCCTCGTCACTTCTGCGCCCGATGACCTCGATTGGGAGGACGAAATTCGCCAGGCCATCGAATCCCGCGCCGCGCAATCGCCCGACGCGCTCACCGGCCTCGAAGCCAATCTGCGTTTCGGTCCGCCCGAATCTCTCGAAACCCGCGTGTTTGGCCGGCTTTCCGCCTGGCAGAACTGGATCTTCATTCGCCCCAACGCCGTGGGAACAAACGGTGCCCTGAAAGTCTATGGCACCGGCGCTCCCGTGAAATTCAACTGGGAAAGAGTTTAAACAACCGGGCGCACTCCGCTCCGATTCCCGCAAGGAGATTCGCATGATCAATTACACCGAAAAAATTCCCAACAACGTCGATCTGGGACGCGACCGCGTCTTGCAGCGCGCCCTCGAGCATTGGCAGCCCGCCTATATGGGCTGGTGGTACGACATGGGCCCGGACGAGAGCCACAACTATGAAGTTTATTTGCGGACCGCCATCAGCGTGGAGCCTGATGGTTGGGCGCAGTTCGGCTACGTCAAGATGCCGGACTACCGCTGGGGAATTTTCTTGCAGCCGCGCGACGAGAAGCGTGAAGTAAATTTCGGCGCGCACAAAGGCCAGCCCGCCTGGCAGGAAGTCCCCGGCGAATACCGCTCCACCCTTCGCCGCATCATCGTCACCCAAGGCGACACCGAGCCCGCTTCCGTCGAACAGCAGCGCATGCTCGGTGCTTCTTGTCCTTCCATGTACGACCTCCGAAATATTTTCCAGGTCAACGTGGAAGAAGGCCGCCACCTCTGGGCTATGGTCTACCTGCTGCATCGCTATTTCGGACGCGATGGCCGCGAAGAAGCCGAATCTCTCCTCGCGCGGCGCTCCGGCGACACCGACAATCCCCGCATTCTCGGCGCGTTCAACGAACCGACTCCCGACTGGCTCGCTTTCTATATGTTCACGTTCTTCACCGATCGCGACGGCAAATTCCAGCTTTGTGCGCTCGCCGAATCCGGTTTTGATCCTCTTTCTCGCACTTGCCGCTTCATGCTCACCGAGGAAGCCCATCACATGTTCGTCGGCGAAACCGGCGTCAGCCGCATCATTCAGCGGACCTGCGAAGTGATGAAGGAACATAAACTCGATGATCCGTCCGACGTGCGCGCCCTGGGCGTGATCGATCTCCAGACGATTCAGAAGTACTTGAATTTTCACTACAGCGTAACTCTGGATCTCTACGGCTCGGACGTTTCTTCGAACGCTGCGAATTATTTCACCAGCGGCCTGAAAGGGCGGTTCCGTGAAACCAAGCTGGAAGACGATCACGTCTTGAGCGAGGCGGAATATCCCGTGTTCGAAGTCGTAAACGGAAAAATCCTTGCCAAGTCTGTCCCGGCGTTGACCGCTCTGAATGAGCGGTTGCGTGATGATTACATCGAGGAAATTGCCGACGGCGTGGCTCGCTGGCAACGCGTCATCGACAATGCCGGCATTCCCTTCCGTTTGACCCTGCCCCACAAGGGCTTCCATCGTGAAATCGGCAATTTCGCGGGACACTTTATCAGCCCCGAAGGAGGAGTTCTGAGCGAGGAAGCCTGGAAGAAATGTGAATCCCAGTGGCTGCCGACTCCCGAGGATCATGCCTTCGTGCAGTCGCTCATGAGCGGCCGTGTCGTCGAGCTCGGCAAGTTTGCGAATTGGATTGCTCCCCCGGCGCGGGGGGTGAATAATCAGCCGCTGAACTTTGAATACGTTCGCTTCAATTGATCGCAAGAGTGAACGCTTAAATTCCGTCGAAGGACGCGACTTCTGCAGCCCATCATAGACATCCACGTCCACATCATGCCCTATCACATGATGAAGCCCTCCGCGCTCGAATTGATGAAGCGCGGGCGCAAGGACTACGCGGATGTCGAACGCTATTGCGCAAACCCAAAGGAATTTCTCGGCCTGCTCGACCGCCTTGGCGTCGAGCGCGCCGGGCTCATCAATTACGTTGCCCCGAAAATTATCGGCTTCACGCCGGAAGCGAACGATTGGATCGCGAAGTATTGCAAAGCGGCGCCGGACCGCCTGATCGCATTTGGCGGAGTGCTGCCAGGAACGGTTCCCGACGCAGCCGCCGAAGTCGACCGCATGGCTAAACTCGGCATTCGCGCCATCAAGTTGCACCCGTCGCACCAGGTGCTCTCACCAAACGAATATATGGACGGCAATCGCGAGTTGGCGGCGGTCTACGAGCGCGCCCAGGCGAATCGCATGCCCGTAATGATTCATACCGGGACTTCCATTTTCCCGGGCGCCAGAAATCTTCACGCGCAACCGCTGTTATGCGATGACGTCGCCATCGACTATCCCGAACTCGTTGTGATTCTAGCGCATGGCGGAAGGCCGCTCTGGATGGAAGAAGCGTTTTTCCTCGTCCGCCGGCATAAGAACATGCACATGGATATCTCCGGTATCCCTCCACAGAAACTCTTGGAATACTTTCCACGCATCGAAGAGATTGCCGATAAGGTTCTCTGGGGAACGGATTGGCCGGGGCCCGGCGTGCCCGAAATCAAGGGAAACATTGAGAAGTTCCACGCACTGCCGATTCGGGACGAGGCCAAGCGCAAGATTCTATACGACAATGCCGCGCGGCTCTTTCCACGCTAAGCAGTTCAAGTTAGTCTGTCTGTCCGTTTCATCAATTCCTAGGCAAAATTCGAATATCTCTCTGCTGTGCTGAACGGCTGTTCATTAGCTGAACACCTGTTCGTATTTTGTTGACAGCTGCCCTCCCGCCGCGTAACTTTAAGAATGTCCGTGGTGCATGCCGCAAGGAGGCAAAATTGTCTGGCAAAGGGATCAGAACCCGGGACAAGGCCCGCGCCGAGCGCCGCTATCTTGCCCGCCGCCTGGAAATCCTGCGCGCCGCCGGAAAACAATTCCGCGTCACCGGCTTTGCCGAAACCGGTATGCGCGACATCGCCACAGCCGCCGACCTCTCTCCCGCCAACCTTTACAACTACTTCCGTGGAAAACACGAAATTCTTTTTTTCTGCCAGGATGTTTCCCTCGACCGCCTGCTCGCGGCCCTCGAGAAGGCCCGCCACCTAAGGGCTGGCGTCGCCGAGAAGCTCCGCCTGGTAATCGTCTCCCACTTGCGCTGCGTGCTGGACGAAGTCGAAGGATCGGCGGCTCATCTCTTGACCAGCGCTTTGCCGCCGCGCCTGCAACGGTCCCTGGTCGTGAAACGCGATCGTTATGAAGAAGGTGTGCGTCAATTGATCGTCGCAGGCGCCCGCACCGGCGAATTTGTGCCATGCGATCCGGCGCTAGCCGCGCGCGCCGTCCTCGGAGCCCTCAACTGGAGCGTCCGGTGGTTCAATCCCGAAGGCGCTTTAACTGCCGCCGAAATCGCCGAAGGTTTCGCAGACTACCTAATACGCGGATTGCAGTCCAAGCGCGATTCTATGCACCGCCTTAGCTCTACCAGTGAGTTGCCCCGCCCTGTCCGCAAATTCCTTCCGCACGGCGTGAAGCACCAGGTAGCGGCCGCACGATTTTCCGAGAGGTGATGAAACGTGATCACGCTTCCTGTCGCGTCGCAGAAAACATCTCACATTCGAATGACTCTGAACGGTGAGCAGGTAGACGTCTCTTTCGCACCCTACAAAACTCTCCTCGAAGTCCTTCGCGAGGATCTCGGCCACACCGGTACGAAGCACGGCTGCGAACTGGGAGAGTGTGGTGCGTGCGCCGTTCTTCTCGACGGCAAGCCCGTACTCTCCTGCCTGGTCCTAGGAGTCGAGTGCAACACCCGGAATGTGCTGACCGTCGAAGGCCTCGGCTTGGTAGGCCATCTTCATCCGTTGCAGGACGCCTTCGCCGATCTTGGCGCGGCACAATGCGGATACTGCACGCCAGCGATTCTGGTTACCGCGAAATCCTTGCTGGATCAACATCCGCATGCGTCCCACGATCAGATTCGCGCGGCGCTCTCCGGCGTCCTGTGCCGGTGCACCGGATATCTCCAGATTTTTGAGGCCGTTGAGTCCGCCATGGTCAAGATTGCGCAACAGAATGGATCAGCGAAATAGCATCCGAGTGCGCGGCTGCTTGGCGCCGCGCAGTTAGGAGGGTACTTGCCAAATCAAAAAGACTCGCCGGAACTTCCCGCGAAAGATTCTCCAGCCAACGCCGGGGAATTACGCGTCATCGGCGTCCCTCGCCGCAGAGTGGACGCCCGCGCGAAAGTTACCGGGCAAACGCGTTTCGCCGACGACATCTTCCTCCCGCGCATGGCCCACTGCAAACTTCTGCGCTCTCCGCATCCGCACGCGCGCATTCGAAAGATCGACACCTCGCGCGCTCTCGCTCACCCCGGAGTCTATCTGGTTCTTACGGGGAAAGACCTGCCCATCGAGTACGGGATTCTTCCCGTCAGCCAGGACGAGCAAGCCCTCTGCCTCGATCATGTGCGCCACGTCGGTGATCCTATCGCTGCCGTCATCGCCCGCGAGGAGCTCACCGCGTTCGAAGCTCTGGATCTCATCGACGTCGAGTACGAAATTCTTGCCACCATTTCCGATCCCGAAGAAGCTCTCGCCACTCCCGAGCCGCGCATTCACGAGTACGGCGAAGAAGGAAATATTCATAAGCGCGTCGCGCTGGAATTCGGCGATGTCGAAAAATCTTTCGCCGAAGCCGACGAAATCTTTGAAGACATTTTCTTCTACCAGGGAAGCACGCATCTTCCCATCGAGCAGCACGCCGCCGTCGCCACCAAAGACCCCGATGGAAAGCTGACCATCTGGTCCAGCACGCAAACTCCGCACTACCTCCATCGCGCTCTCGCCAAGGTTCTGCAGATGCCCCCCGCGCATATTCGCGTCAGCGCCACGCCCAATGGCGGAGGCTTCGGCGGAAAGAGCGATCCCTTCAATCATGAAATCGTCGTGGCCAAAGCCGCGCTCCTCCTGGATCGCCCCGTCAAGATTTGCCTCACACGCGAGGAAGTTTTTTATTGTCACCGCGGCCGTCATCCCGTCCTGATGAAATTCAAGACCGGCGTCAAGAAAGATGGCGCCATCACCGGAATGCATCTCCAGACGTTGATCGATGGTGGAGGCTACGGCTCCTACGGCGTCGCCAGCACTTTTTATACCGGTGCGCTGCAGACCACCACATACCACATCCCGCGCTATCGTTTCGAGGGTTGCCGCACCTTCACCAACAAACCGCCGTGTGGACCAAAACGCGGCCATGGCACCGTCCAGCCGCGCTTTGGCCAGGAAGTTCAGCTCGACAAAATTGCCGAGAAATTGAAAATCGACCCCGCCGACCTGCGCCTCCGCATCGTCGAATCGCCCAATACAGTGACAGCAAATTACCTTCGCTTGAGTACCGTCAATCTTTCCGAATGCATTCGCCGCGTCGTAAAAACCTCCGACTGGAAAGAGAAATTCCGGAAACTGCCCGAAGGCCGTGGTGTCGGGCTCGCCTGCTCCGCCTACCTCACGGGAGCGGGACTCGCCATTTACTGGAACAAGATGCCGCAATCCGGAGTTCAGCTCAAGCTCGACCGCGGCGGCGGCGTCACCATTTTCTGCGGCGCCACGGAAATCGGCCAGGGCTCCGACGATGTCTTGGCTGGAATCGTTGCCGAAGTTCTTGGCATCGACACCTTCGACATCCGCCTCTTTACCGGCGACACGGATTTGGGGCCGGTGGACCTCGGCTCCTATTCGAGCCGCGTCACCATCATGGCCGGCAACGCCGCCTTGCAAGCAGCGGAACGCGCCAGGGAATTGCTTGCCGAAGCCGTCGCCATTCGCCTCGAAGTACCCAAGGAACGCCTGTGTTTCGCCGACAAATCTGTTTTTGATTCCGGGGCGCCGGAAAAAAGAGTGCCCTTCCACGAAGCCATCTGCCTGGCCGAAGCTCGCTTCGGCACCATCGGCACCGTCGGCTCGTACACTCCCCCGAAATCTCCAGCGCTGTACAAAGGCGGCGGTGTCGGTCCATCCCCCACCTATTCTTATACCGCCGCAGTCGTCGAAGTCGGCGTGAATCCCGTGACGGGCTGGATCACCGTCCCAAAAATCTGGATCGCCCACGACATCGGCCGCGCGCTCAACCCTCCTCTCGTCCGAGGTCAAGTCGAGGGCAGCGTCTACATGGGCCTCGGCGAAGCCCTCATGGAAGAGCAGGAATTCCGCCGTCTTCCCAAAAGACTCTCCCACGCCCTTGTGCACAAATTTCCCTCCATGCTGGAATACAAGAGCCCCACTTCGCTCGACATGCCCGACGTCGTCACCGAGTTGGTCGAGGAGCCCGATCCCCGCGGCCCCTTCGGCGCCAAGGAAGTCGGCCAGGGCCCCCTTCTGCCCATCATGCCTGCCGTGGCCAACGCTGTTTACGACGCCGTCGGCGTTCGAATCGATGAAGTCCCCATCACGCCGGAAAAAATAATGAAAGCGCTCGCGGAAAAAAGGGCGGGTCGCGATCCGCGCTATGGCCCGAGCCACTTTCCGCATGTCGATTGGCCGGAAGCGCTCCGCGTTCCTCCTCCGTGGGAAGGTGGCGATGGCAACGCCGTCAACGATGTCCCACGCCATTTGAAACCGCGCCCCGAGAAAGAAAAGGTACTCAGCTCATGATGCGGCTGCCTCTTTTCGAATTTCGCGCGCCGCGCACCCTCGACGAAGCGGCTCGCATTCTCGACGGTCAAGGCCCAAACACCATGCCGCTCGCAGGCGGCACCGACCTGCTTCCCAACATGAAGCGCAGGCAGCAGGTCCCTCGCACGCTGATGAGTCTTCGTTACGTGGAAAGCTTGAACCACGTTCAGTGGAGCGATTCCGCATCGCGCCTCGGCGCCTGCCTCACGCTCACTGACGTAGCCGAGGATCCCCGCTTTCGAAACGGTATGACCGCTCTATCGCAAGCGGCCGCCCTTGTCGCCACGCCGCACATTCGAAACATGGCCACTCTCGGCGGAAACCTCTGCCTGGACACGCGCTGCAACTACTACGATCAGAACTACGAATGGCGAAAAGCAATTAGCTTTTGCCTGAAGAAAGACGGAACCACCTGCTGGGTCGCGCCGGGAAGCTCGAAGTGCGTGGCGGTCTCCGCGCCTGCGCTGATCGCACTTGGAGCCCGCGTCCGCCTGGTCTCGCGCTCCGGCGAGCGTGAAGTCGCGCTTTCCGAGCTCTACAACAATGACGGCATCGACTATATTCGGCGGCGGCCCGATGAAATCCTCGCCGAAGTCCTGCTGGATTCTCTCAACGGCTGGAAGAGCGCGTACTGGAAGCTGCGCCGTCGCGGCTCGTTCGACTTCCCGGTATTATCCGTCGCTGCCGCGGTGCGTCTTTCCCGTCAAGGTGTGGTCGAGGATGCGCGAATCGTAGTAGGCTCTGCAGCGTCTCGCCCGCTGATTGCGGACGGGGCTTCCAAATTTCTGCTGGGGCGTTCCTTGAATTCGGAAACCATCGCGGAAGCTGCCACGCTCGCTGCTCGCATCGCCAAGCCTTTGGACAACACCGATTTCAATATGACCTGGCGCAAGCGAGTCACCGCTGAATTTGTGACCTACGCACTGCGCGAATCGCGCGGTGATGACATGCACGTCGAGCGCGAGAGCTTCACGCGTTACTCATTCAAATGAGAATTCTCTTGGTCTTTCCATGAGGCAAAAACGAATCGCATTCTTGTCGCTGTTCATCTTTGCCATCGCAGTTCACGGCGCATCCGCGCAGGGCGCCCAAAGCTCGCTCGCCGAAAAGCTGGGATTCCCTCGCGACGCGAAGCTCCTGATCGTTCACGCCGACGACGTCGGCGTAACTCATTCCGTAAACGCCGCCACGATCCGGGGCTTGGAATCGGGCCTCGTCAATTCCGCCAGCCTCATGGTCCCCTGTCCGTGGTTCCCGGAAATTGCCGACTACGCCAAATCACATCCCGACGCTGATTTCGGTCTGCATCTCACCCTCACCAGCGAACGCGTCTACTACCGCTGGGGACCGGTTGTTTCGAAAGACAGAGTCCCAAGTCTCGTGGACGAAAACGGTTATTTCCATCACGACTGGAAACCAACAACCCGCATCAATCCAAAAGAAGTCGATCTCGAACTTCGCGCCCAGATCGATCGCGCCTTCGCGATGGGTATCCGCCCCACGCATCTGGATTCGCATCAATACCGCCTCTTCGACAACGGCAAAGACCTTTTCGAAGTCGTCGTTCGAATCGCTCACGAGTACAAGCTTCCAGTATTCGTCGCCCGCGACTGGTTCGCGGAACGCCCTTATCTGGAAAAAGGTCTGGGTCCCGCCGATATCGTCATCGACCATACAATTACGATCGATCCCAGCGTCGCACCGGACAAGTGGGCCGATTTTTACAAGACCGCCCTCAAAAATCTGCAACCTGGCGTCACGGAATTTGTGATCCACCTCGGCTTCGCCGACGATGAATTGAAATCCGCCACGCGCGAACGCGACACCTGGGGTGCGGCCTGGCGTCAACGCGATTTCGATTTCTTCACCAGCCAGGAATTTCGCCAACTGCTCGCCGCGCAAAATATCAAGCTCATTACTTGGCGCGAGATCGCCGCCACCGCCAAAAAGTGAATTCGAACGGTCGCCCGCACGCGGATATTTCTTTCGAACGGCGCGTGCACTCAAACATTTCTTTCGAACGCCGTTTCGCGGTATTTTTTCAATGGAAGTTGTTTCATTCTTGGAGCGATCATGCCAGCTGAACCGGAAACGCAATCCAAGTCCTTCTTCAAAAATCCCACGCTGTACACCTCTGCGGCCCTCGTCGTCGTTGTGTTTGTTGTGGGCTGGATTTTCTTTTCACGTTGGTACGAAAATCGCGCCATTGAAAGCCGCGCGAAAGAGCAAAGAACGCAAAAGCAACAGGAGCAGGATCGCATCGCCCTGGAACAATTCGGCGGAAAGGAGCTCGCTATCCAGAACTTCTACGCCACCCCCGGCGTGATCCGTCGAGGCGAAACCGTCCAGATCTGCTACGGCGTGGCTAACGCCAAAGCCGTGACGCTGGAACCGCAATCCAATGCCGTTTGGCCCTCCTACTCTCGCTGCGTCGACGTAAAGCCCGCAAAGACCACCACTTACACGCTCACCATCGCGGATGCCTCCGGCAACACCAAAACGCAAACGCTGGAAGTCAAAGTCCGCTGAGGGCGGGTCAAACCACCTCCACCCAGGAAGAAGTTCTGCTCGTGGATACGTGCCAAAGTCAGCGAAATCATACCTTTACAGCAAATATTGCGTTCCCCCTTGTGACTTCAATTCCCCCGCATCTATAATGTTGGCTTGAGCGGGGTCCGGGAGCCATCCTTACTTCCTGGACTCCGCAGACTTTTTTAGCGAACTGACGGCTGAAAACCATGTCCGATCCACTGGCGAAGATTAAGAAAAAGATTCAGGACGAAATCGACCAGCTTTCCCACGAGCTCAGCGTGGAGCTGCCCAAAGAAATTGCGGTGGCGCGCGCGCACGGGGACCTCTCCGAAAACGCGGAGTACAAGTTCGCCAAGGAGCGCCAGGGCTATGTCAATGCAAAGATCAGCCAGCTGAAAAAGCGCATGGGCGACCTGGGTATGCTGAACCTCAGCAATATTCCCAAAGACCGTGCGGGCTACGGTTCGCGGCTCACCGTGCTGGACACGCAGCGCGACGTAAAGATTGAATACAAGCTCGTAAGCACCGAGGAGGCCGACGTCGAGAAGGGGCTCATTTCCACGACGTCGCCGATAGGAAAAGCGCTGCTGAACAAAAAAGTCGGCGATGAGATTGAAGTGGCGACGCCCGCGGGCAAGAAGGAATTCGAAGTCATGCGCCTCGTGACCATTCACGAGGGCGAGTAACCATTTTGCGTTTCCAGGCGTCTTATTCAGCAAGTCGTGTCGGCCGCCTGTGAGGGACTATGTATTGGGGATCAGGCCCGGCGCTCGGGCTTCTAACTTTTCTTGGGTACTTCCTTTTGGGCACGGGTGCGCTGCAGGTGTGGCGCAATCGCGACGATTTTTCCGTCTGGTTCCAGGATGAGATTTCCGTTTTGCGCCGCAGCTTCTCTCGCTATACGCCGGTCGGTCCGTTTTACATTCTCCGCGAGGAATCCCGTTTCAAGGCCATCCCGACCTCGTTCATTCGCAATCTCACGCGGCTGCCGCGGAGCCGCTTCAATGGCGCTGCCGCGCTGCTCACGTTCGGCGCGCTTCTTTTCCTGCTGGACTTTTTCCTCTGAAACGTTTCTCTTGCCTAGACAAACCGGCAACCCTTTGCGATTCTCATCCCGATGAAACCAGCCCTGATCGTTCATGGCGGCGCGTGGGACATTCCTGACGAAGCCGTGGATGCTTGCAAGTCCGGCTGCCAGCGCGCACTGGGCGCCGGCTGGACTTTGCTCGCCGGCGGCGGCTCGGCCCTGGACGCCGTCGAAGCCGCCATCATGGTTCTCGAAGACGATCCCGTTTTTGACGCGGGCTACGGCTCGCATCTCAATCTGGATGGCCGTGTGGAGTGCGACGCCATCGTCATGAACGGCGCAACG
>WNFT01006154.1_pt1 | contig 10560 bp, 11 predicted proteins | sample 5400191 | NCBI WGS metagenome assembly WNFT01 (sample SAMN13153359, study PRJNA577476) | soil metagenome | isolation source: 80 cm saprolite under Madrone tree | place: USA:California | collected 2016-06-14 | reverse complement strand
GTCCGCTCGCGACACCGGGCGCCATCGTCGATGCAGTGCTTCCTGTTTTCCGAGTACTCGGGTACCCTCGACAGGGTTCCGACCGAATCCATCGACCACGCGAGGACGATTGATGCAGTGTCGGGCGTGTCGGCACGAGAACCCGGCGCAGGCGAAGTTTTGTCTGGAGTGCGGTGCCCGCCTCGTGGTCAGCTGCTCGAACTGCCGCGCTGAGCTGCCCCCATTCGCGAAGTTCTGTCTGGAATGCGGCGAGCGAGTCACGCCCTCCGGCGCTGCGATGGTGTCGCCGTCCGCGTCTCCCGAGGCGTACACGCCGAAACATCTGGCCGAGCGAATTCTCACCGCGAAGGCGGCGCTCGAAGGCGAACGGAAGCAGGTGACCGTCCTGTTCGCCGATCTCAAGGGCTCGATGGAGCTGCTCGCCGACCGCGATCCCGAGGAAGCGCGCAAGATCCTCGACCCGGTCCTCGCGCACATGATGGACGCCGTGCACCGCTACGAGGGCACGGTGAACCGGGTGATGGGCGACGGGATCATGGCCCTCCTCGCAGGCCGTGAACCAGATGCCGCTCTGACGCCGCATACAGCGTACTCCGACCCGGCTTCGTTCGATGGAACCCTACGCGGGAACGCCACGGATTCCGCCGGCACGGAGGCACAGTAGGTCGCGTTGAACGGATAGACGTTCCCACCGCTCGACGCTGCAGCGTCTACCTCGGTCGAGGTGGCATCAAGCGCGACGGGACGCGCGCCGGCGGGTGGTTGGGGAACGCGCTCCCCAACCACGCGGCGACCTGACAGCGACTACGGCCTGCCGAGCTCGTCGGCCGTCCTAGCGATCGCCACCAACGCAGATGTTGCGGTTCACACCCGAGCCGGGAAAGTCGAGCGGGCCCTTCACCTCGTGCTTGTATTTCGTGAGCACGTCCACGCAGACGACCTCGGGCGCCTCCAGATCGCCGCCGCAATGGAAGTTGGCCGCGTCGTCGGTGCTGCCGCTGCCGTTGTAGATGGCGGTCTGCGGATACGGGCACAGCGGCCGCGTCCGCGTGACGACGCCGCCGCTCGTGGTCTGCGCGCGGATCTGCGCCGGCGCCACTGCGTGTTCGACCCAGTCGACGAGGGCATTGAACAGGTTCTGCGGCTGCGGCCCGCTGCCACCGCCGCAGTGCGCAACACCCGGCGCGCGGAACAGTCGATAGAACTCCTGCAGGCGTTCGAAGTCGGGCCCTTTCCCCGCTCCCTGGCCGAAGCGCGAGGCCATCTGTCGTAGTTGATCACGCCGCGCGGCATGATGAGCTGGTCGTTGCCGCCGACGAACGTGAGCAGCTTGCCGCCGTAGCGCCGGAACACATCGAGGTCGCCGAAGGTATCAGTCACGTCAGCAATGTTGCCCGAGCCGTCCTGCGCCACCTGCGGATATTGGTCGATGCTGACGGTGCGCCAGTCGAAGTTCAGGTCATGCTCGTCCCAGTGGAACTGCGTGACCCCGAGGAAGAACGGAGTCGTCCCGTTCAGCGCCGCCAGGTTCGTGCCGCGATCGAGCCCGAACCAGATGCGCTGGCCATCCTGGTTGCGTGGGCCGTCCCAGATCATGTCGATCGCCCGCGCCTCCAGAGGGGTGAGGCAATTGGTGGCGGGCGCGGTCGGGGCGCCGCAGATGTTGGCCGTCGCGCTGAAGTGGCAGGTGCGTGGGTCATCGATAATGCCGTCGGTCACGCCGTCAGCCGCATCGCACGCGGCGACGGCGGACGCGGTCGCCTGGTTGAGCTTCGCCGCCGAAATCGCCCCGCCGAGCAGATCCTTCATCACGATCTGCCCCCACATCTGGGCGGTCTGAAAGCGAGTCCAGTAGATCGCGGGCGCGTTGGCGAGGATGCCGTCGAGCTCCTCCCCCAGCTCCTGCGCGAGCAGATACCCCTGCCGCCCGCCGGTAGAGCACCCGTTCCAGTAGTTGTACGCGGGCGCGATGCCGTAGTAGGCGCGCGCGATCACTTTCGACAGCACCACCTGCTGCTTGATCGCGTTGCGGATGAAGTCGTCGATGAACTGCAGGTTGTACGTGCCGTCCTCGTTCACACCGGGCTCGCAGTTGCCGCCGGCGTGGCCGGTGTCCGTTCCGGACCCGACATAACCGGCATTCACCGGCGCCGTGACGTTCACGTTGCCGGCACATCCACCGCCGCCGACGCCCTGCGTGCGGCCGTTCCAGGCGCCCTGAATGCCGCCCGTGCCGCCGTCCAACGAATTGAGCGGCAGGCCGGCACGGATATTGATGTTCTGCTCTTGGGACGTACCGTACAGCACGTCCACCCGGCAATACGCCTTGTTCACACCGCTCGCCGGGATGAGTGTGCTGGTTGCAGCCTTGATGACAGGATTGCCTGCCAACCCGACCGCCGGATCGGTCGCGAGTTGGATGCAGTTCACGGGGACGCCCAAAGGCTCCGGCTTGTCCTTCGCCGTCGCGATCGACGGGCTCAGGGCCAGCGTGGCCAGCAGTACTGCTGCGAGACTGACAAGGGCCGCTCGTCGACTCGTCATCATCGTCGTCCCTCCGTTGGGGCGGTCGGTGCGTCACTTCACGCGACCCACCATACGATTCCAAGCAGCGCGGCGACCGCCGCGTGCAGAGCGTGGCCTACGATTCAGAGCGGACACGGCTGTCGGAGGTCGACGACAAGAGCGCGCACGAGGTAAACCCCGACCAGCACGCTCACGGCCCCCACGATCAGGTACGGCCATGGGACCGCCACGCGGCCGCTCACCATCCACGAGAGGGCGAGGCCAAGTAAGGCCACGTTCCATACGATGCCCACGTGGACGTTCGGTGCGCCACCGAACAACCGGGCATACGGCGTCCGCACGACGATGGCGCAGGAAGACGTGTCGGCGCCGCAGGTCGTGAACAGGACCCCCAGCCGGTGGCGAAACCCGGGCCACCGGCCAAGCATCAGCGACGTGAAGTAGAGATTGATGAACAAAGCGGGGACTGTCAGCATAACGAGGCCGATCGCCAGTGCCGCCGTCATGCGAGGCAATGCCAATAGGAGGGCCGGCAATCCACGGAGAAGCTCGAGTCGAGGGTCACGTCTCCATCCCGGCCGCTATTTTTGACTAGGGAGTAAGGAATTTCAATTATCGTAGGCGGAGAACGTGGGGCGACTGCCACTGCGCCGACGAACCCATGAACGTCGTCATCACTGGCTCGTCAGGGTTGATTGGATCGGCGTTGATGCCGCGGCTCTCGCGGAACGGCCACACGATCCGTCGCCTCGTTCGCGGGGCTCGAGCTGAAGGGGCGGCACGTTGGAATCCCGACGATGGCTCGCTCGACGAGAGCCCGCTCGCAGGCGCCGATGCCGTCGTGCATCTGGCCGGCGAGACCATTGCCACGGGACGGTGGACGGCTGCAAGGAAGGCCCGGATTCGGGACAGTCGTGTCCGGGGCACGGGGCTTCTCACCCGCGCACTGGTCAAGCTCGATCGCAAACCGAGGGTGCTTGTCTCTGCGTCGGCGGTCGGCATCTACGGAACCCGCGGCGACGAGGTTGTCGACGAGCGAAGCGCTCCCGGCCAGGGATTCTTGGCTGAGGTGTGCTCCCAGTGGGAGGCGGCGACGCGTCCCGCCACCGACGCGGGGATACGGGTCGTCAACGTCCGCGTCGGCGTCGTCCTGAGCGGCACGGGGGGCGCGCTCGCGAAAATGCTGCCGCCGTTCCGACTGGGACTCGGCGGCGTCATGGGGTCGGGAAGGCAGTACATGAGCTGGATCGCAATCGACGACGTGGTCGGGGCGATCGAGCATCTCCTGCTCGCTGACACGGTTGTCGGACCGGTCAACCTCGTTGCGCCCGACCCGGTCAGCAATAGGGAGTTCACGAAGACCCTCGGCCGGGTGCTACGGCGCCCTACGATTCTGCGATTGCCCGCGTTCGCGATCCGTCTCGGCCTCGGCGAGGTCGCCGATGAGCTGCTGCTAGCGAGCACGCGCGCCCAGCCCGCACGCTTGACCGCGTCGGGCTACCAGTTCGGCTACCCAACGCTCGAGGGCGCCTTGCGTCACCTCCTCGGTGTCGGCCGATGACGGCCACCAGCGAGCAGACCGACGCCGAGCGTCTGCCCGCCCTGTATCCCCGACTGCTGGGGCCCGCGTGGCTCGACCTGCACCCGGCGATCCGCTGGCTGCACCTGACGGATGGCGTGGCCACCGGACGGGTCGAGTTTCGTCGCGGCCGCGGCTTGGCGGCCCGCCTCACGTGCTGGGCGCTTCGGCTTCCGCCATCCGCAATGAGGCTCGAAGCCCGGCTCGCAATCGCTCGCGACGGTGAGTCGGAGAGATGGGCGCGGATATTCGGCCGGCGGTTGCTCGTCACGATCCAGCGCGGACTGCCTGACGGGACGCTGGCCGAACGGTTCGGAGCGCTGGAGTTTCGCTTTCACCTTCGCGTGGCCGAGGGCGCACTGACGTACATTCAAGCGGGCGCCGGGGTCATGGTCGGGCGGCTGCGGATTCCACTGCCACGGTGGATCTCTCCACGCGTCGAGGCACGAGAGGCATCCGCCGGCGGCCGAGGCGCTTACGTTCGCGTCGGGATCTCAGCGCCCGGGTTCGGATTGGTGATGTCTTACGAAGGATGCGTTCAGGTGGAGCGCCCGTGAACTCAGCGGCTATGTGGCTGCTTGCTCTCCAGGGCATTATCGGCGCCTTCGATACCCTCTACTACCACGAGTGGCGTGCGCGTCTTCCGGCGCGCGGCGCCATCGCCGCTCCCGAGTTGAAGCTGCATGCCGCGCGCGACTTCCTCTATGCCGTGCTCTTCGGGACCTTGCCGTGGGTGGCGTGGCACGGTGTCTGGGCCGTGGTGCTTGTTGCGATCTTGGTCGCAGAGATCGCCTTCACCATGGCGGACTTCGTCACCGAGATGAGTGTCCGCCGATCGCTTGGGGACGTGTACGCTGGAGAGCGCGTCACGCACGCGGTCATGGGCATCGTATATGGCGCGATGATCGCGGTGCTCCTCCCCGCGCTCTCGACGTGGTCGCACCAGCCGACGGCGTTGCGGCTCGCTCCGGCGGCCGTCCCGGCGGCCCTGCGCTGGACGCTCGTCGTCATGGCCGTGGGGGTCTTCGTCTCGGGGGCGCGCGATTTGTACGCCGCCTCGCGCCTGCCGCACGCCGACTGGCCGTGGACCGTGAACCGCGCGATGTGAGAGGGCGAGACAGAAACGGGAGCCGCCCGGCGCGACTCCCCGATTCGATTGGTGGGCCGTCAAGGACTCGAACCTTGGACCCGCTGATTAAGAGTCCTCCCCGGAGTATTTCCACCGAGAACCACGACGATGTAGACCGCGAAGATCTCTACGCTTGGGACTGACGCTCTGCGGCATGGATCGGCGTGGTTCGGGATGGTTTGGTAGCAGCGTGGGTAGCAAGAGGCAGCTCCCGACGAACCCCGGGCACCAGACCTGGCACGAACCTCGCCTACGGGGCCCGGCGTCTCAGAAGGCGTTCGGCGCGCCCGGGTTGAATCAAGAGCTTTCGGAGGATCCCTGTGTCAACGAGGACATTGCTTGCCAGGCCGGCACGGACGGTGATCGAGAAATCCAAGGCGGTCCTCCCCTCGTCGCGCACGTTCTTCGAACTGCTCGGGTTGGTCGTGCTCGCCACCGCAGTGTTTTGCGGCCTCGCGCTGTTCACCTACGACCCGGCCGACCCCACCCGGATCGTGACGTCAGGCGACGTCTACCGGAACATGGGCGGGCCAGCGGGCGCCTGGCTCGCCAATGCGCTCCTCGGCGCGATCGGCATCGTCAGCCTGCTCATCGCGCCCGTGCTGTTCCTCTTCGGCCTGGCCATGGCGCTCGGCTTCATCCGCTGGCCGAAGACCAAGCGGTTCGTCGGCTTCGCCGCCGTCCTGGTGGTGTGCTCCGGGCTCTCGCACATCGAGCACCCGGATCTCAGCATGACGCATCTGCCCAGTGGCCACGGTGGCGTGATCGGCACGTTCCTGGGCGACACGCTGATGAGGACCATCGGCTACGGTGGCGCCGTGATCGGGCTGAGTCTCGCGGGCATCGCCAGCCTGGTGATCAGCGGCAACCTCACGGTGTCCGGCACGGCGCGGTTCGTCGAATACCTGATCTTCGTGCTCGGGCGGATCGCCAGCCAGCCGACGGGCCGAGAAAGCAGGAGAGGCGCCAGCCCGCTGACAGGTGAGGCGGCCGCCGCGACCAACGGCGAAAAGGAAAAGCGCCCAGCCCGTTCAGTGGCGGCCGACAACGGCGACGAGAGCAAGATCGACGTTCCCCTCGACCTCACGTCGGCGGTGCCGAGGAACGGGAAACCCGACCTCGACATGTTCCAGCCCAGCAAGGTCAATGCGTCGAAGCGAACCGACTTCACCGCGCTGGTCGAGCAGCTCGAGGGTCACCTGCGCGAGTTCAAGATCGACGGCAAGATCACCAACACGACCGAGGGGCCAGTCGTCACGACGCTGGAATGCGAGCCGGGCGCCGGCACCAAGGCGGCCCGCATCGTGAGCATCGCCAACGACATCGCCCGCATGCTGCGGGCGCAGAGCGTGCGGGTGATTCCCGCGCTGCCGGGCCGCAACACCGTGGGCATCGAGATCCCCAGCGAGCAGCGGAGCATCATCCGGTTCGGCGACGTGATCAAGAGCCCCCGGTTCCGCGGCGGCGAGCTAACGCTGCCGGTCGCCCTCGGCGTCGACACCTTCGGCAACCCCGTGGTCGAGGACCTCGTGCAGATGCCCCATCTGCTGCTGGCCGGCACCACCGGCTCGGGCAAGAGCGTGTTCATCAACAACCTCATCGCCGGACTCGTGTGCAAGCGGACGGCGAAGGAGATGCGCTTCGTCTTCATCGATCCCAAGATGGTCGAGTTGGCCGCCTACAAGAACCTCCCCCATCTCGCCTGCCCGGTGATCAGCGACGTGCGAACCCAGGCCAAGGCGCTCCTCGAGCGTCTGGTCGACGAGATGGAGAGCCGCTACGAGATGATGCTGAGCCTCGAGGCTCGCAATATCCAGGAGTTCAACGAGACCATCCGCACGCGACGCCGTAGCGAGTTCGTCCAGTTCAACGGCAAGTGGCAGCCTCTGCCGTACGTGGTGTTCCTCATCGACGAGTTCGCTGACCTGATCCTCATCCTCGGCAAGCCGGCCGAGGACCTCATCACCCGCCTGGCCCAGAAAGCGCGCGCGGCCGGGATCCACCTGATCATCGCCACCCAGCGCCCGTCGGTGAACGTCGTCACCGGACTGATCAAGGCCAACTTCCCCACCCGGGTCGCGTTTCGCGTGCAGAGCGGGACCGATTCACGCACGATCCTGGATCAGACCGGCGCCGAGACCCTGCTGGGCAAAGGCGATCTGCTCTACCAGTCGGCCGGCCGGCTCCAGCGACTGCACGCCGCGTTGCTCGAGGACCACGAAGTCAGAAAGCTGGTCAAGGCCTGCGCCTGAGCGCCCGCTAGCCCTTCTGCAAAAACGACGACGGGCACCTCGGCTGTCACCGAAGTGCCCGTCAACGATGGTGGGCCGTCACGGACTCGAACCGTGGACCCGCTGATTAAGAGTCAGCTGCTCTACCAACTGAGCTAACGGCCCGTCGAACTCCTTCTGCTACGACTCCGATGGTGCGCCCGGCAGGAGTCGAACCTGCGGCCTTTGGCTTCGGAGGCCAACGCTCTATCCAACTGAGCTACGGGCGCCCGTCGCATCGCCGGTGCGTGGGGTGACCGATGGGAATCGAACCCACAACCTCTGGAGCCACAGTCCAGCGCTCTAACCAATTGAGCTACGGTCACCGTGACGTGACGCAAGCGTCAATGCTACCCGAGCGTCCGCCGGGAAGCAACGACCAGCCCCTGTCCGACGCCTACGTTTGCGCCTCGTCCGACTCGCGCGGCGAGGGGCCGCCGTCGATGACGATCGTCTCGCCGGTCATCCACGACGAGGCGTCGGAGGCGAGAAAGATGCACGGATAGGCGATCTCGTGGACCTTGCCCCAGCGCCCCATGCCGACGCGCGCGGCCACGGCGTCGTACGTCTTCTTGCCGTCGGGCCCCGCCTGCTTGAGCACGTCCAGGTAGCCTTCGGTCTCCACCGGGCCGGGCGCGATGCAGTTGACGCGGACGCCCTTGCGCCCCCAGGCCACGCCCAGCTCGCGCGTGAGCATGATGACGCCCGACTTCGCGGCGCCGTAGTGCGACATCATCGTGGACCCGTAGACGCCCGCGACGGACGCGATGTTCACGATCACGCCGCCGGTCTTCTGCTGCATCATCTGCTTGCCGGCCCACTTGCAGCCGAGGAACACGCCGTTGAGGTTGATGCCGATCACGGTGTTCCAGCCGTTGATCGAGATCTCCTCGGGCTTGGCGCGGAACGAGGCGCCGGCGTTGTTCACCATGATGTCGAGGCGGCCCCATTCCGAGACGGCGCGCTCGACGATCCCCTTCACCTGCTCCTCCTGCCGGACGTCCACGCCCACGGCGAACGTGCGCCGGCCGAGGTTGGTGATCTCCTTGGCGACGGGCTCGAGGTGCTCGAGCTTGCGGCTGCAGAGCGCGACGTCGGCGCCCGCGCGCGCGAACTCGATCGCGATCGACCTGCCGATGCCGGTGCCGCCGCCGGTCACGATGGCGGTCTTGCCTTCGAGCGAGAACGGGGATTTGGCCATGGCGGGGACGATACTCCAGCCGCGCGGTCTCGTCTACTGCCGCGGGGCGGTGCCGGCGTCTTGCTGGGGCAGCGCGATCTGCGCCTGGCGCCTGGGCACCTCGCGCTCGATCTTCCGCCACACCGTCCCCTGCGAGAACGCGGCGCCGTTGTCGGCGGCGCAGGCGTGCAGCTTGTCGAGCAGCGCGCGCGCCTCGTCCAGGCGCTTGCGCGGTGCCTTGGCCGCGCGGCGTACGTCGTCGTCGCCCGTCTCCTTCGCCTCGACCCACGCCTGCTCGACGTGGGCCCAGAGGAGAACGACGCGGTCCACTTCGCCGTCGAAGTACGCCTGCCACCGGTCGGGCGAGGCGAAGTGCGGGCAGGGCTGGCTCATCACGCTCTCGAAGTGCTGCGCCAGATCCTCCACCTGTTTCAGATGATGGTCGACGCGCGGCCGCACTTCCGCGGCCGGCTTGGTGCCGGCGGCGAACGCGGGGACGGCCAGCAACAGGGCGCCGACCAGGACGAGGGGGCGAGAGGGCATCGAGACCAGTATAAAGGTCGGCAGAAGACGGGCTACTTGAGGGCGGCGGCCGCGGCGGGGCTGATGTGCCAGAGCACGATCGTCACGACCGCCTCGGGCTGAATCGCGCTCGGGAGCGTCGGAAAGAGCGAGACGTGGGTGATGGGCCGCTGGGTCTCGAACGTCTGGGGCATATACGCTTTCATTCGTGCCTCCTGTATGATCTGGCCTGCAAACGCGCTGCCTTCGAGTTGCGCAGATCATCCCGAGGAGGTTCCGATTATGCTGAAGCGTCTCGTCTCGACGGCCCTCGTCGCCCTCGTGGTGCTGGCCCTGCTGCCCGCCGGCGGCGACGCCCAGGCGCCCGGCCCGATCAAGATCGGCGTCATCCAGCCGCTGTCCGGGTCGGTGGCGGCCTCCGGCAACTACGTGCGCATGGGCGCCGAGATCGCGCGCGACTGGATCAACGCGCGCGGCGGCGTCAACGGGCGGCGCGTCGAGCTGGTGATCGAGGACAACAAGTCGGATCCCAAGGAAGCGGCGAGCGCGGCCGAGAAGCTCATCGTCCGCGACAAGGTGCCGGCCATCATGGGCGCCTGGGGCAGCTCGATGACGCTGGCCGCGATGCCCAAGCTCGAGGAGTACGGCGTGCCGATGGTGGTCGAGACCTCCAGCGCGGCGTCGGTGACGAAGCGCGGCAACCCGTGGGTCTTCCGCATCAGTCCGCCGAGTGAGATGGAAGCCCTCGGCCTGGAACAATACGTGGAGAAGCTCGGCGTCAAGAAGGCCGATTTTCTCGCCGTGAACACCGACTGGGGCCGGGGCTCCATCACCGCGTTCGGCGACATGCTCAGGAAGAAGGGCGTGCAGGTCGGCGCCGCGGAGTTCATGGAGCAGGCGGCCACCGACATGAACGCGCAGCTGACGAAGATCAAGCAGACGGGCGGCGACACGCTGTTCCTCACCACCGCCGTGGAGCAGATCACCCTCGTGCTCAAGCAGGGGCAGGAGCAGCGCCTCGCGCGCAAGATCATCACCACCGGCGGCTCGTCGTCGCCGACGCAGCTCATCAAGCAGGCGGGCGCGGCGGCCGAGGGCTCCTACCACATCGTGTTCTTCATGCCGTGGTTCCCGGAGGCGATGCCGGACGGCAGGCTCGCCCGGGCGTTCGTGGACGAGTGGACCAAGCGCGGCAACCCGTTCGAGGGCCTCACCGAGGGCTTCCGGGGTCACGACGGCGTCGCGACCATCGTCGAGGCCGTGAGGCTCGCCGGCCGGGACGAGCCCAAGGCCATCCAGGAAGCGCTGTGGAAGGTCTCCTTCACCGGCGTGAACGGCCCCATCAAGTTCGAGA
>WNFT01011413.1_pt1 | contig 10561 bp, 11 predicted proteins | sample 5400191 | NCBI WGS metagenome assembly WNFT01 (sample SAMN13153359, study PRJNA577476) | soil metagenome | isolation source: 80 cm saprolite under Madrone tree | place: USA:California | collected 2016-06-14 | reverse complement strand
CGCAATCACGGAATCAGCAGCGACGCGCGCCATCGCCAAACCGCCGGCCATTGGCATTACGAAATGGTTCTGCTCGGCTTCAACTACCGGCTGACTGATATTGCCTGCGCCCTCGGCCTTCAGCAATTAAAAAAGCTCGAAGCCAACCTGGCGCGAAGAAGGGAAATCGCGGCCAGGTACCGTGCGGCATTCTGCGAAATTCCAGCAATTCTTTGCCCGGCAGTCCGCGCCGAAGTTAATCCCGCCTGGCACCTGTATCCCATCCGCCTCGATTTGAAAAAACTAAACGCAAACCGGGGTGAAATTTTCTGGGCACTCCGCGCGGAAAACATTGGCGTGAACGTGCATTACATTCCCGTTCATCTTCATCCGTATTATCGTGATCGTTTCGGCTATAAGGGCGGAGAGTTTCCTGTGGCCGAAGATGCTTACGAGCGGCTCATCAGCCTGCCAATGTTCCATGGGATGAGGAACAGGGATGTTGAGGATGTGATCCGGGGTGTGGCAAAGGCCGTCGAATATTTTACGAAGTAGCCCGAAGACAGGAGAATTAATTGGCTACAGCCGCGCAGGAAACAGACCAGATAAGCGAGTGGACGGGCAGGCTTCTTGGAGGGTATACCGAGGTGCGCGCACATCCTCGAAGTTGGCTGCAACGTCGGGAATCAACTGCTTGTCCTGCAGGAAATGGGTTTCACGAATCTGTACGGGATAGAAATCCAAAGTTACGCGTTAGAGCTCGCGAGATCGCGAGTTCCGGATGTAAAGTTCACGCAAGCATCTGTTTTGGCGATCCCGTATCCGGACCAGAATTTCGATCTGGTATTCACCTCCGGTGTACTGATTCACATCGCGCCGACGGATGTGCCTGTCGCTCTAGCGGAAATTCATCGCTGCGCCAAGACTTGGGTCTGGGGTTCGGAGTATTACGCTCCGCGCATGACCGAGGTTTCCTATCGCGGACATGACAGCCTGCTCTGGAAGACCGACTACGCTCAACTTTATGTCGAGCGATTTCCGGATCTGGAACTCGTCTCTGAACAGCGTCTCCGCTATTTGGAGAATGAAAATGTCGACACGATGTTCCTGCTACGTCGGCAATCCAATCTCGTCGGTGGCAAAGTATAGAGATGAAAATCACCGCCACCATTCAGGCCCGCATGGGCAGCACTCGCCTGCCTGGCAAAGTCTTGATGACCGTGGGAACCGAGCCTGTGCTGGCTCGCGTGGTCCACCGGCTGCGCCGTGCCGCTCTGATTGATGGCATTATTGTTGCAACATCCGATCGTCCGGCTGATGACGCCATCGTGCGCGAATGTAACCGTCTTCAAGTTGCCTGCTTTCGCGGCTCGGAAAACGACGTTCTTGATCGCTACTGGCAAGCAGCCCAATGGTGTGGAGCGGAGGCAATCGTCCGCATCACGTCCGATTGCCCTCTCATCGATGCTGAATTAGTAGACGAAACGATTCAGGCATTTCTAAGCCATTCCGCCGATTACACCAGTAATGCGCTTGAACGAACTTATCCGAGAGGACTCGACGCCGAGGTGTTCACCATCGCCACCCTGGAGAGAACGTGGCGTGCCGCGCGCGAGGCCTATGAACGAGAACACGTAACTCCGTACATCTATGAACACCCGGAATTGTTTCGGCTCGTATCAGTTCGTGGTCAACACGATCACAGCAAGCGTCGTTGGACGCTCGACACAGCAGCAGATTTGCAGTTGATTCGCGCGATCTATGCTCGATTTGAAAATCGCGACGATTTTGGCTGGCGAGAGGTTTTGACTCTCATGGAACAGCAGCCTGGGCTTGTGGAACTGAATTCGCACATTCTTCAGAAGGCGGTACACGCTTGATCGTCCGATCTTGGCCGAAGCAATGCTGAAGGCGGGTACGTGAAGATACTTCTCGTCCATCCCGATGATTCTCCCGCTCGCGGCCGCTGGTTTCACCAAAGATGGGACCAAGTCATCGACTTGGGAAAGGCAGGGTGTGATTCCTATACGCACTGGACTCGTCAATTCGGTTGCCCGGTGATCCCGCTAGATTCACTGCGAATTGGCGTGCAGGAGTGCCGCCGCGTTCGCGAGATTTTTCAAAGCGGTTGCGGCCGACTCCTTGATAGCTGTGGCCTGGACTGGTGGGAGTTGACGGCGATGTTCTTCCACGAGGAGATTGAGCTACTCGGAACTCTTCGCCGATTTGCGGACCAGTTCGGAAGCGACGACCAGCTTTTTCTCACGCGGCCCGGCTTTTACGCCCACGCCTTGCGCTTGCTGCTTGGAGATCGGGTTCACCTGCTTTCATCGAGATCTTCCACCAAGGCATCCGGATTGCATTACCTCCGCGTAGCAGCCAGGTTTCCGATGGCTCAACTGGCCGAAATCTTCTGGGATAAACACGATCCCTGTTATTCGCTTCGCCGCCACTTCAGCGCGAAGCGACAGCCATCACGCAATCCAGTGGTTCTGCTGCCCAGCGCATATGTAAATGTCTCGCACATGGCGATTGCCTATGCTCGCACTGTTCCGGAACTAAATTTTCTGTTAGTTGCAACTCGACGGAGCGGCTGGCTGGCAGAAGCTTCCGCCAACGTGACGATGGCGAAGCTTGCATCCTACGCAAAAGATAGCCTGGACACCTCAGGTGAGTACGAGGACCTGTTACAGAAGTGGCAGATTTATCGCGCCGAGCTCGAATCCGTTCCGGAAATCTCCCTGCTCAGGCATTTGAGATGCCTCGATTCATTTCCCAAACTTTTGCGGCAGGGGCTTGCTATTCGCGATGCGTGGCGCCGTGTACTTGAAACTGAGCCAGTGAAAGCTGTGCTGTGCGCCGATGACAGCAATCCTTATACTCACATCCCCGTGCTCCTGGCCCGCAATCGCGGCATTCCAGCCATTGCCTGCCACCACGGCGCCTTAGACGGCGCTCATCTCTTCAAACGAAGCCATGCAGACGTGATCCTAGCGAAAGGCAAAATGGAACAGGATTACTTGGTCAGAGTTTGCGGAGTGCCGAATGTAAATGTAGAAATCGGCGCGCCAGCAGATTGGTCGCCGACGTGTGTGCGGCGGGATGGCGATTCCGCTCCCTTCATCACTTTTTTCTCAGAGCCTTATGAAGTCGCCTCAGCCAGAACTGACGAGTTTTATCGCGATCTCTTGCCGCGCCTGGCAGATCTGGCGCTCAAAGCTGGCCGCAAGCTTGTGGTAAAGCTCCATCCCTTCGAGAGCCGGCGCGAACGCCAGCGGCTGATAAATAGAATTCTCACTGCTGAGCAGCAACAGATCGCCACGGTTGTGAGCGGCGCTCTCTCCGAAGATTTGCTGCAAAGAACATGGGCAGGCATAACTGTGCTTTCGACCGCCGCTAGCGAGTGTGCTGTGCGCGGCATTCCGTCTTTTCTGTGTGGCTGGCTTGAGTATTCGCACTACGGCTACATTGAGCAATTCGAGAGATTCGGTGTCGGGCAAGTGTTGCGATCGCCAGTAGAGATTGCTGAAATTCCGCAACTGATTAGGCGCTATCGCCAGCCTGAGGTCTCAAGTAATTTGTGGCAACCGGTTACAAGCGCTCGGTTGCAGGAATTGTTCTCCGGCGCGAGGAAATATCATCACGCCTTCGCGAGTTGAGCGGATGGATTCGCGGAAACTTCTAATTCGTGCTGACGCCAATGTCGAAATCGGCACTGGACACGTGATGCGCTGCCTTGCGCTTGCTCAGGCCTGGCAGGATCGTGGCGGCGACGTTGTGTTCGCGATGGCGGAATCGAGCGCTGGAATTGATGAAAGATTGCGACTAGAGCAGGCTCAGATCTCCCGATTAGACGCGATGCCGGGCAGCGCGGACGACGCAGCGCAAACGGCAAGCCTCGCACGAGAACTGCAGGCGGACTGGGCTGTAGTCGACGGCTATCACTTTGACTCTGCGTATCAGCGCTTCCTGAAAGACACCGGACTCCAGCTCCTGATTATTGATGACTACGGTCATGCTGGTCACTACTCGGCAGACGTGGTGGTCAATCAGAACATTTCTGCCAAAGAGAGTCTCTACACCTCGCGAGAAAGGTACACACGTCTCTGTCTGGGCCTGGATTACGTCCTCCTGCGGCGAGAATTCAAAGTGTGGCGAGAGTGGAAGCGAGAGATTGCGCCCGTAGCAAAGAAAATATTGGTTACCATGGGCGGGAGCGATCCGGAGAACGTTACCTCTGCGGTGCTGCGGGCCATGCGCCTGGTTGACATTGATGGGGTCGAATTGATCGTCGTTGTGGGCCCCGGGAACCCAAATGGAGAAATGCTCGAACAAGAGGCGGCAGGCTCGAATGGTCTAATACGCCTGTGCCGGAACGTCACGAATATTCCCGAGCTGATGTCTTGGGCCGACGTCGCCGTCTCTGCCGCGGGCTCGACCTGTTGGGAGCTTTGCCTCCTCGGCCTTCCCTCCGCTGTTATTGATATCGCCGAGAATCAACGCCCTATCGCCCAGGCACTTGGGCAGGACGGAGCAGCAATCCACCTTGGCAGTGGGCACGGGTTTCGTCCTGATGAAGCGGCAGCAAAAGTAAAAGCCCTGTTGCTATCATCCACGGCTCGCAGCTCCATGTCTGAACGAGCGCGGCGGCTGGTTGACGGGCGGGGAGCGGAACGTGTCATCGCGGCTATGCGGGGTACACGTTTCACCCTGAGACGGGCGAAAGATGGAGATTGCGAGCTGCTGTGGGAATGGGCTAATGATCCAGACGTACGCACCGCTTCATTCGAAGGCAATGCAATCTGCTGGCAGGATCATGATCGCTGGTTTAAGGCAAAGCTTGCTGACAAAAATTGCGTCATCCTCATTGCAGAGAACAACGGTGTCCCACTGGGACAAATCCGCTTCGATCGCACTCTCGACTACGAAGCGGAAATAGATGTTAGCATCGCGCGTAAGTATCGCGGCAAGGGCTATGCAAGCTCGTTGATTGCTACCGCCTCTGAAAGGATTTTTGTCGATACCGACGTCCGGCAATTGCATGCCTGGATCAAGGCAGGGAATTCGGCCTCAGAAAGTGCATTCGAAAGAGCAAGGTTCAAACGGTGTGAGGCGGCATACGTGAAAGGCGCACCTACAGTGCACTATACCCGCATCAGGGCTCAGGATCAGCCGCAATGACTGGCGCTTCAAATCCAGGCAATCAATTTGACTCTAAGGCTTACCTCGTTTTGGGATCAAAGCCGTGGAATCGGCGGCTTTTTGACGAACTCTTGAGCAAACTGGATGGCAGATGGAGCTATATGGGAGAACCAGCTCAACTCTCAGCCTCCTCGGTTTCACGTATTGCTCCACGATATATTTTTTCGTTGCATTGGTCTTGGCGGGTGCCGGCGGAAATAATCAATAATTTCGAATGCGTCTGCTTTCATATGACCGACGTACCATACGGGCGAGGAGGTAGTCCGCTCCAGAATCTCATCGCGCGGGGTCATCGCGATACCAAGCTCACTGCGTTGCGGATGACTGAGCAGTTCGATGCCGGGTCTGTGTATCTGAAGGAGACACTCTCGTTGGATGGAACTGCTGAGGAGATTTACATTCGCGCTACACGTTTGGCCGGCAGCATGATGAAGCGAATCATCCTGGAGGAGATGGCGCCTGTACCTCAAGAAGGAGCCGTTACGAACTTCAAGCGGAGAACGCCGGAGGAAAGCAGAATCAGGACATCTGCTTCTTTGAAAAACTTGTATGACTTCATCCGCATGCTCGATGCCGAAGGATATCCCCGCGCTTTCTTGGATCATGAAGGCTTCCGGCTCGAATTCAGCCGCGCCGCACTATACGACGGTCGGATTGTGGCTGACGTCACCATCACACAGCTCGCAAAAAACGACCGGATACAAAAATGAAAATTCTTGTGGTCGCTGCCCATCCCGACGATGAAGTTCTGGGCTGTGGCGGCGCCATAGCGCGGCTCGCGCAAGAAGGCCACGATATACACTTCGCAATCGTAGGCGAGGGAGTGACATCGCGCGGGTCGTCCAGAGATCAAACGGATCCGCAGCAACTTTCCCGCTTACACCGTCAGGCTCGTGCGGCGGCCGAATGCCTGGGCGTAAAGGTGGTCACACTTTTTGGTCTTCCCGACAATCGGCTGGACACAATTCCGCTGCTGGAAATTGTCAAACTGTTTGAACAACTCGTCGAAAGCGTGCGACCCGAGGTCATCTACACCCATCATCCCGGTGACCTCAATATTGACCATGGCGTCGTACATCGAGCCGTGTTGACTGCCACCCGTCCTATGAGCGGGCAGTGCGTGCGCGAGGTATACACCTTCGAAGTCCCCTCTTCCACCGATTGGGCGTTTCAGAGACCAGAGCACTGCTTCCGGCCTAATGTCTTCATCGACATCACCAGGACGTTGGACGCCAAGATCTCAAGCTTTGCATGCTACGACACAGAAGCGCGGGAATTTCCGCATCCACGATCGGCTGAGGCGTTGCGTGCTACCGCCACGCGTTGGGGCAGTGTTGTGGGATGTCGGGCGGCAGAGGCTTTTGAGCTAATCCGGTCTGTCCGATTGGAAAATCACCATCCGTGACCAACGAGATCAAGATCGCGAACCGCTGTGTCGGCTCCGGCCATCCCGTCTACATCGTCGCCGAGCTTTCCGCCAATCACAACCAAAGCTTTGATCAGGCGGTGAAGATCATCCACGCCGCAAAAGCCGCCGGCGCTGATGTGGTCAAGCTGCAAACCTACACGCCAGATACCATCACCATCGCGAGCGATCGCGAATACTTTCGCATCAATGGAGGCACTATCTGGGACGGTCGGACGCTGCACGAACTCTACGCTGAGGCGTACACGCCCTGGGAGTGGCAGCCGAAATTGAAGCAGGTGGCTAATGACCTTGGGCTGGATCTGTTTTCGACACCATTCGATCCAACAGCAGTCGACTTTTTGGAAGAAATGAACGTCCCGGCGCACAAGGTTGCGTCGTTTGAATTGGTAGACATCCCGTTGGTTAAAAAAATAGCTCGTACCGGAAAACCGCTGATCATTTCCACAGGAATGGCTACGCTTGAGGAGATTGAGGAAGCTGTCGCGGCAGCGCGCGAAGCCGGCGCCACTCAGATTGCCTTGCTCAAGTGCACGAGCGCTTATCCAGCTGCGCCCGATGACATGAATCTGCGCACTATTCCGGAACTGGCGAGCCGCTTCGGTGTTCCCGCAGGCCTGTCAGATCACACCCTGGGCATTGCGGTCCCCGTAGCTGCTGTGGCGCTCGGCGCCTGCATTATTGAGAAGCACATTACGCTGTCCCGCGCTCTCAAAGGTCCCGACAGCGAATTCTCTTTGGAGCCCCAGGAATTTAAGGCCATGGTGGACGAAGTCCGCACCGCCGAACGGGCTCTCGGGAAAGTTCAATTCGGCGGCGGTATTCAGGAAGCGAGCAGCCGCGTATTTCGCCGCTCGCTGTTCGTGGTGCAGGATGTGAAACAAGGCCAACTGCTCAGCGATCAAAACATTCGGTCTATCCGCCCTGCGCATGGACTCCACACCCGCCATCTCCCACAAGTTCTCGGCAAACGAGCCTCACGAGATATTGAGCAAGGAACGCCTTTGAGTTGGGACCTGGTGGAAACTCAAGAAAAGTGATCTCCCAAAACACTGGAACCTTCCACGATACGAGCTAGATACTCCTCAAAAATACTCAAACAGGTAAGAATGCAACCAGGATCTCGCCGCGTTGGATTGAGCAATGATTCTGCGGACAGAGATCGATTTCAATTGGAAAACCAGGCTTCCAACCTGACTTTGCAGCCCGACTCTGTCGCGACGGTGGAGAATTTCCGTCAAAGCATCGTCCACATCTCCCGCCAATCTGCCTTCTTCTTCGCGGGAACTATTTTTACAGCAGCGGCTGGATACCTTTTCAGAATCTACGTCGCCAAGGCACTCGGCGCTGAGGCTCTAGGGGTGTATGCCTTGGGAATGACCATAGTTGCCTTTCTGGGCGTTTTTAACGCGCTTGGATTTTCCCAATCTGCTGTGCGCTTTGTTGCGAGCTATTGCGCGACGGGCAAACTAGACCTGCTCCGCGGTTTTCTCGCCCGCGCACTCGGCCTGTTGCTTTTTTGCAGCATCGTGCTCGGCGGGACAACGTTGCTGGCCGGGCCCTGGATCGTCACCCATCTTTATCACACACCCGCCTTGAGGAGTTACCTGCCGCTGTTCGCCCTGATACTGGTCTTCGGAGCGCTCAATACGTTTCTGGGGCAGGTGTTAGCTGGATATAAAGACGTCGCACGCCGCACGGTTATTACAAATTTTATTGGCAGCCCTGTCGCCATGGTCGGTACCTTTGTTCTGATCGGGTACGGACTAAGTCTTTGGGGCTACCTGTTCGCGCAAATTGCCGCAGCAACACTGGTATTCGGGTTGCTGGCCGCGTCCGTTTGGAAACTGACGCCGAACGCCTTTTTTGTGCTTCCTGATGGCACAAACCGACAAGATTCTGATCGGCGTTTATCTGGGCGCACGCGAGGTCGGCATCTATGCCGTGGCCATGGCGTTGGTCGCGTTCGTGCCCATTGTGCTGCAGTCAGTCAATCAAGTCTTCTCTCCGATCATTGCCGACCTGCATGCGCGTGGGCAGTTCGACGCCTTGAACCGGATATTTCAAACTCTAACCAAATGGATCCTGGGACTCACTTTTCCTCTCGCAGCGGCAATGATCGTCTATGCACAACCTTTGATGCGGATGTTCGGTCGCGACTTTGAAGCGGGCTGGACGATTCTCATGATCGGCACCGTCGGGCAGTTAGTAAATTGCGGCGCCGGGTCCGTAGGATATCTGCTGCTTATGTCAGGTAATCAAAAGCGTCTGATTAAAATTCAGACAGCGATGGCGATCGTCACGATATTAATGAATCTTGCGCTTGTCCCCAGGTGGGGCGTCACCGGTGCCGCGGCTGCTTCCGCCCTGACGAACATTGCGATGAATTTGTGGTGCTTGCGGGACGTGCAACGTGCGCTAGATTTGTTTCCTTATAATCGCAATTACTTTCGCCTGGCATTTCCGGCTGCCGGAACCATTCTCGCGCTGCTGCTCTCGCAGCGAGTGTTCAGCACGATTCGGCCGGAATGGATAGGTGTGGCACTCGCGCTCGCTGCAGCTTATGCGATTTTCTTCACCGTTGCCCTGGCTCTCGGCCTGGATGCGGATGACCGGCTGATCACCGAAGCTGTTTGGCCTCGGATTCGCGCTGCTTTTTGCAGCATCGAGGTAACCGCCTGATATGAACGAAAGACGTAATGTGCGCTTACCCGTTGAGCTTTGTGCAGAGGCCGAGCAACGGTATGGTTCACGGTTCGGCGGCCTAGAGCAATTCCTCACATTCGTGTTGGGCGAACTCGTTCGGGACGATTCAGCTCAAATGGATCAAAACGAGCAATCCATTATTGAAGCAAGATTGAAAGACCTCGGCTACATTTAGGCAAGGTGATGGAGCTAGGAATCCGTGTCGATTCGGGGAAGTAAACAGGAACGCCATGATTTAATTCGGGTTGCACAGCGCCGGCTTCGTCCTTCGCTCACGAATCCTCATTACCTTGTGCTTCGCAGGCGCACACAGTTGCTCAGCGCCTGGATCCAGCAGTTCCCTGGAAACAATCTGTGCGTGCTCGATATCGGCGGCCGCTACCAACCGTATAGGCCTCTTTTGCAGAACAGAGCAAGAAAATACATCGCACTTGATGTCCTGCGAACAGAATTTGTCGATGTAGTTGGCAGGGGGGAACAGTTGCCGTTCCGGGCTTCTAGCTTCGATCTTGTAATTGCTACCGGCGTCTTTGAGTATTTCCCCAAGCCTCATGTGGCTGCCCAGCAAATCTATGATGCGTTGAAGCCTGGAGGAGCGTTGTTGCTTTCGGTCGGCGCTGTGAGTCCCCGTTTTGTCGAAGATGAGCATTGGCGATACATGCGTTCTGGACTGCGTTCGGTTCTTTCTCCCTTTGCAGATGTGGAGATCGTGCCGGAAGTGTTCAGCCTGGGCGGATTCTGCCGGATCGTAAATGCAGGCATGAATATTTTTGCGAAACTTGAATCCATTAGAACGTTCATGAGTTGGACCATTTTCCCGTGTGTGAACGTCATGGGAATGGCCTTGGAAGGCTCGCGCCTAAGCACGAATGATCAGTTCGCAGGAAACTACAGCGCATTTGCACGAAAATAAAGTCTCTTACCTCCAATGTGGGAACATGCTTAAGCTAGGGAAGAGAGTTCGAGATCAGCATGCGCCTGTGCGTGGCCTGTCTTTTTCGCGGCCACTTGTTCTCATCCAGAGTGATGACTGGGGCCGCGTGGGCATCCGGGACCGCGAGGGTTACGAGCAGCTTCGTGCCAGCGGGATTCGGCTCGGCGAAAATCCTTATGACTTCTATACTCTGGAGACCGCGGAAGATGTAATCGCGATTTCCGATCTGTTGAAACGGCATCGCGACGGGACCGGCCGGCCTGCTTGCCTGGTGATGAATTTCATTCTTGCCAATCTGAATTTTGCAAAGATGG
>WNFT01006664.1_pt1 | contig 10561 bp, 6 predicted proteins | sample 5400191 | NCBI WGS metagenome assembly WNFT01 (sample SAMN13153359, study PRJNA577476) | soil metagenome | isolation source: 80 cm saprolite under Madrone tree | place: USA:California | collected 2016-06-14 | reverse complement strand
GCCGGCTCGGTCGTCAACCGTCGGCGTTGACAAGAGGCGAAAATGAGAACAAAGATGGTACATGATCGCGGAGAGAGCCCTTCTTCCTGAGCTGCGCGAGCAAATCAGGCGGATCGAGCGGCCGGCGGCGGCGACCCATAAGGTATTGCCGTTCGGTGTCGCTGCGATCGACGGGGTGCTACCGGGCGGCGGGCTTGCACGAGGCGCATTGCACGAGATCCTCGGGTTAGGTGGCGACGAGGAGGATGGCGTGCTCGACGCCGCCTTTGCCGCGGGCATCATCGCGCGCCTCATGGCGGAGGGAGACGGTATGGGGCTGTGGTGCCTGCCCCGCCCGGATCTCTATGGACCCGGGCTAGCCGCCCACGGGCTCGATCCAGGGGCAGGCGGCGCGCGAACGGGCTCTGCCGAATGCGGCGGTAACCCGATGGCGGATCGCCGCGCTGCCGTCGCAGCCCCCGCAAGGAGAGCCCGGAGTGGGACGTCCGCGGTGGCGGGTCGAGCTGCTGCGCTGCCGCGGCGGCGAGCCGGCATGCTGGGAGGTGGAGGGAGCCGATGCGACGGGTCATGTATCTCTGGCTGCCACGCTGGCCGATCGACCGGCTAAGCCTGTCTCATCGGAAAGGTTCCGGCGCGCCGGCTGAGGAGATCCCGTTTGCGACGGTCGCCGATTCCGCCGGACGGCGGCTGCTCGCCGCAGTCAATTCGGCCGCGACCGCCGCCGGCCTCGCCCCGGGGATGCCGTTAGCGGACGCGCTCTCCTTTTTCCCCGGCCTCGCCACCGCCGCGGCGGAGCTCGCGGAGGACGCCGCGGCACTCCGCAGGCTGGCGGAATGGTGCGGTCGCTACAGCCCGTGGACCGCTCCCGACGGGGTGGACGGGGTGCGCATCGAGATCACCGGCTCCGCCCATCTCTGGGGCGGAGAAAGAGCACTCGCCGCCGATCTCATAGCCCGGCTCGATCACCGACATGTCTCGGGCCGCATCGCCATTGCCGACACGCTCGGTGCCGCCTTGGCGATGGCCCGCTTTGCTGAAGGCAAGGCCCCCGTCATCCTGCCGCCGGGAGATTGTCGCGCCGCCCTCGCCCCATTGCCGGTGGAGGCTCTCCGCCTCGACCCGGTTACCGCCCAGGGTCTGCGGCGGGTCGGCTTGAAGCGGATCGGCGATCTCTACGCAATGCCGCGCGATGCGTTGGCCCGCCGTTTTGGCGAAACAATAGCGCGGCGTCTCGACCAGGCGCTGGACAATCTGCCCGAACCGCTGTCGCCATTGGGCGAGGTGCCGACCCGGCGGGTACGGTTGAGCTTCGCCGAGCCGATTACCGAGCCCACCGATCTGATGCTGGCAACGGAGCGGCTCACCGCGGATCTCGTCCAGCGCTTGGTGCGGGAGGGAACAGGAGCGCGGCGGGTCGACCTCGGCTTTCACCGCGTCGATGGACAGGTCGAGCGGATCCGGCTCGGCACCGCTCGCCCGAGCCGCGATCAGCACCACCTCGCGGCCCTTTTCAAAGAACGGCTCGACACCGTCGATCCCGGTCTCGGCGTCGAAGACATGATTCTTGCCGCCTTTGCGGTCGAGCCCCTGCCGGCCGAGCAGATCGGCCTCCTCGGCCACCCAGCCGGCAGCGAGGCGAGCGGCATCGCCCCGCTCCTCGACCGGCTCGGCAACAAGTTGGGGCTCGCCGCAGTGTCGCGGCTCGAACCGCGCGAAAGCCACATCCCGGAGCGGGCCTCGGTGCGCGTGCAGCCCCACCTCACCCTCCCCATCGCTGACGCGGTGGGTCCCCTCCCTCTCCCCCCTAAAGGGCGGAGAGGGCCCGCTTCTTCTCCCTCTCCGCTCCTGGGGGCGGAGAGGGCTGGGGTGAGGTGGGGGACCTCCAACAAGCCGCCGCGGCCAATCCGGCTGTTCGAGCCGCCCGAGCCGGTTGAAGCCTTCTGGCTTTTACCTGACGACCCGCCGTTTCGGTTCGCCTGGCGGCGGCGCCGGCACCGGGTGACGCGGGCCGACGGGCCGGAGCGGATTGCCGATGAATGGTGGCAGCCCGCGGCGTCCGGCGCCGATCCTCGCGAAGGCGGGGACGCGATCCGCGACTATTACCGGGTCGAGGACGAGGAGGGGCGGCGCTTCTGGTTGTTCCGGGCGGGCTTGCACGGCAACGACCGCCCGCCGCGCTGGTTTGTCCATGGCGTCTTTTCCTGATCCGGCGCCGCGCTACGCGGAATTGCAGGTCACCACCAATTTCTCGTTTCTGCGCGGTGCCGCGCATCCGGACGAGCTGGTGTTGACCGCAGCCGCTCTCGGTCATGCAGCGATCGCGATCACCGACCGCAACAGCCTCGCCGGCGTCGTGCGCGCCCATCATGCGGCAAAAGAGGTCGGGCTCCGGCTTGTCATCGGCTGCCGCCTCGATCTCTCCGACGGCACGAGCCTTCTCGCCTATCCCCAGGATCGCGCGGCCTATGGCCGACTGACGCGGCTCTTAACTCTCGGCAAGCGCCGCGCGCCAAAGGGCGAGTGCCATCTCCACTATGCCGATGTGGTTGCGTACGGCGATGGCCAGATCGTCGTGGCCTTGCCGTCCGAAACGGTGGATATGGCGGATTTCACCGCCCGCGTCGCAGCGGATTTCAGGGGCCGCGCCTATCTGGCCGCTCACCATCTCTATCGTGGCGACGATGCGCGCCGGCTCGCCCGCCTTGCTGCTGTCGGTGAGACAACCGGGCTGCCGCTCGTCGCGGTCAACGACGTGCTCTACCACCGGCCCGAACGGCGCCCTCTGCAGGACGTGCTGACCTGCATCCGCGAAGGCTGCACGATCGGCGAAGCGGGTTACCGTCTCATCGCCAATGCTGAGCGCCACCTAAAAGCGCCGCAGGAGATGGCGCGACTCTTTCGCGGCCATCAGAACGCAGTCGAACGCGGCCTCGAGATCGTCGATCGCTGCCGGTTCAGCCTCGATGAACTCCGCTACGAATACCCTGAGGAGCCGGTCCCGGAGGGGCAGACGCCGCAGCAGCGCCTCGTCGAGCTGACCTGGCAGGGGGCGACGGAGCGGTTTTGTTCGTCCGTCACCCCCGCGAAAGCGGGGGTCCAGGACCACCGTTCGGACCCTGGCCCCCTGGGTTCCCGCTTTCGCGGGAATGACGAAAGAAGCGGTGTCCCGGACAAGGTCCGTGGTTTGATCGAGCATGAGCTGCAGCTGATTGAGCGGCTCGACTACGCCCGTTACTTCCTGACCGTACACGACATCGTGCGGTTTGCGAGGGCGCGCGGCATCCTGTGCCAGGGACGCGGCTCCGCCGCTAATTCTGTCGTCTGCTATTGCCTCGGCATCACTGCAGTCGATCCGGCGCGGATCGACGTGCTGTTCGAGCGCTTCATCAGCGCTGCGCGCAACGAGCCGCCCGACATCGATGTCGATTTCGAGCACGAGCGGCGCGAGGAGGTGATCCAGTACGTCTACGAAAAATACGGCCGCGACCGGGCCGGTCTCGCCGCCACCGTGATCTGCTATCGCTCGCGCTCGGCGATCCGCGAGGTCGGCAAGGCGTTGGAGCTCAGCGTCGATGTCGTCGCCGCCCTCGCCGGCATCGTCTGGGGGTGGAGCAACGACCCGATCGCCGATCTTAGAGTGCGCGAGGCCGGGCTCGACCCGACCGACCGCACCTTGCGCCTGGCACTCGACCTCGCCGCACAGCTGGTCGGCTTTCCGCGTCACCTCTCGCAGCATGTCGGCGGTTTTGTGATCACCGGGGGGCCGTTGTCCGAGCTGGTGCCGATCGAGAACGCGGCGATGGAGGACCGCACCGTCATCGAATGGGACAAGGACGACCTCGACCGGCTCGGCATTTTAAAAATCGATGTCCTGGCGCTCGGCATGCTGACCTGCATCCGCAAGGCCTTTGCGCTGATCGAGAACCATTACGGCCGCCGGCTCGATCTCGCCACCGTCCCGGCCGAGGATCCCGCCGTCTACGAGATGCTGAGCCGCGCCGACTCGCTCGGCGTCTTTCAGGTCGAAAGCCGCGCCCAGATGACGATGCTGCCGCGGCTCAAACCGCGCGAGTTTTACGATCTCGTCATCGAAGTCGCGATCGTGCGGCCGGGCCCGATCCAAGGCGACATGGTGCACCCCTATCTGCGGCGCCGCTCGGGACGCGAGCCGGTCGACTATCCTTCCGAGGCACTGCGTCAGGTGCTCGGCAAGACCATGGGAGTGCCGCTCTTTCAGGAGCAGGCGATGAAGATCGCCATTGTCGGCGCTGGTTTTCCTCCAGACGAGGCCGACCGGCTTCGCCGCGCAATGGCGACCTTCAAGCGCAACGGCGATATTCATCGGTTCAGGGACAAATTCGTCGCCGGCATGGTCGAGAACGGCTACGACCGCGATTTCGCGACGCGCTGCTTCAGTCAGATCGAAGGGTTTGGGACCTACGGCTTTCCAGAAAGCCACGCGGCGAGCTTCGCACTCCTCGTTTACGTCTCGTCATGGATCAAATGCTTCTATCCCGAGGTCTTTGCCTGCGCCCTGCTCAACAGCCAGCCGATGGGGTTCTACGCCCCGGCGCAGATCGTCCGCGACGCCCGCGAGCACGGCGTCGAGGTGCGCGCCGTCGACGTCAACCACAGCCTCTGGGACTGCACCCTCGAACCCGCGGTCTGCCCCTCACCCTCCGCCTTCGCGGACCCCTCCCTCTCCCCGTTTCACGGGGAGAGGGCTGGGGTGAGGGGCTATGCGCTGCGCCTCGGGTTGCGCCAAATAAAAGGGTTTGCCGAGGCCGACGCGGAACGGCTTGTCGCCGCACGGGAAGAGGGATACCGGGATACACAGACGCTGTGGCGGCGCAGCGGGCTCGGCCGCGGCGCGCTCGAACGCCTTGCCGAAGCCGACGCCTTTCGCTCGATCGGGCTCGACCGCCGCCGTGCGCTATGGGCCCTGAAGGCGCTCGGCGAGCCGCCGCTGCCGCTCTTCATTGTCGCGGAAAGAGCCCCTCACCCTCCCGCTGACGCGGGTCCCTCCCTCTCCCCGTTCTACGGGGAGAGGGAGGGGGTGAGGGGCGAAGCACGCGCCATGGCGCTCTTGCCGGAGATGCCGCTGGGCGAGCACGTCGTCGAGGATTACGCCAGCCTCAGCCTGACCCTGAAGCGCCACCCGCTCGCCTTTCTGCGCCGGGAATTCGCGCGCGAAGGCCTGGGCACCGCTGCCGAGCTCGCCGATCTGCCGGTCGACCGGCGCCTCACGATCGCCGGGGTCGTCTTGATCCGCCAGCGCCCGGGCAGCGCCAACGGTGTGGTCTTCATCACCATCGAGGACGAGACCGGGGTCGCCAATCTGATTGTCTGGCCCGCAATCCTCGAACGCTTCCGACGCGCGGCACTCGGCGCGACCTTGCTGCGCTGCACCGGCAAATTGCAGCGCGAGGAGAGCGTCATCCACATCGTCGCCGACCGTCTCGACGACCTGACCCCGCGGCTCAACACGTTGCGCGACCGCACCGGCGAGGCCGAGCCCCAGCCGATGCGCAAGCTGCCCTTGGCCCTCCCCGAACGGGTGCCGGGCTACGATGCCCGCGACATCGTTATTACGAGCCGAAACTTCCGGTAACCCTTAGATCACCCCGTCGCAGCGAAAGGCGGCGATCTCCTCCGCGCCGTAACCGTGCTCGGCGAGGACCGTGTCGGTGTCCTCGCCCATCTCGTGCGGCGGGTGCTCGATCGACGGTCCGCCATGCGCGAACTTGAACGCGGCGAGCGGCACCCCGAGCGGGCCGTCGATGCCGGCGACCCTGTCGAATTTATGGAACACGCGGCGCTCGGTGAAATGCGGGTCGGCGAGCGCTTCCGCCATTGTGCGCACGCGCGCGGCCGGCACGTGACGCGCCTGGAAATAGACCTCCCACTCGTCGGCGGTCTTGGATTTGATAATGTCCGCAATGATTGCGGCTTCCCGCTCGCGGTCATCGACCCGCGCCTCATTGTCGGTCTTGATCATGTCGGCTCGTTCGACCGCGCGCCAGAACCGCGCCTGCTGGCGGATGTTGCTGGCGCCGATCATCACCATGCCCTCCTTGGCGTCGTAGGCGCTGTTGGTAGCAAAGGGCTGCTTGTTGCCGTGCGGCTTCGGCTCGCTGCCGTTGCGGAAATAGCCGGTCACCAGCGAGGCCTGCATCATCATCGCGACGCCGAGCATCGCGAGGTCGATGTGCTGGCCCGTGCCGGTGCGCTCGCGCTGGAAGAGGGCGCTGGCGAGTGCGAAGGCGCCCATCGTGCCGGTCGCGTAATCGACCGCCGGCGCGCCGATCTTGATCGGGTTGACCTCCTCGGTGCCGGTCGACGCCATGATGCCCGAGGTCGCCTGGATCACGTGGTCGTAGGCGGTCTGCTCGCGCCGCACCCCGTCCTGGCCGAACGCCGATATCGAGCAGTAAATGAGACGCGGGTTGATCTTCAACAGTGCCTCGTAGCCGAGCCCCAGCGCCTCGAACGCGCCCGGCCGGTAGTTCTCCACCAGAACGTCGGCGCGGGCGACCAGCTTCTTCAGGATTTCACGGCCCGCCTCGGTCTTGAGGTCGAGGGTGATCGACTTCTTGTTAGACCCCTGGGTCAGAAACGAGGTCCCCATGTTGCGTCGGTTGAGCGCGCGGTCGGTGCCGCCCTCGCGGCTCTGGTCTGGCTCGTTCGGGTGCTCGACCTTGATCACGTCGGCGCCGAGCACGGCGAGCTGATAGGCCGCAAAGGGGCCGGCCAGCACGTGGGTAATGTCGATGATGCGGATGCCTTCGAACGGTCGCGTCATACTCCGGGGTCCTCGCGTGGAATGAACCAGAAATCGCCGTCATGGCGGGTGGCAACGGGTATCAGTCCCCCGCCGGGCGCGAATTCCAGCGCCGCATAGTCTAACCCTTCGAGAAAGGCAAAGGCATCATCGAGCCGATCCCCGGCCCGGGCCAGATGGTCGGCGGTGAGCTCAAGCATCAGGTAAGGCCGAAACCGCCTTAGCGTCTCCGTGCTGCCGTGCAGCAGGCGAAGCTCCCAACCCTCGATATCCGCCTTGATGAAATCGACACGGTCGAGCCCAAGCGCCGCGACGACCGTGTCGAGGGTGGTCAGCGCCACCAATTCTTGGGCAACCTTGCGCCAGCGCTCGCCGGGCGCTCCGAGATGGGCCAACCCGAAGCCGAAGCTGCCGCGTCCTTTGACCGGCATGGTCAGGGTCGCCAGGCCGGGCGTCGCGCCGAGCCCCATCGGCAGCACCGCGACATTGCCAAGCCGATGCGACCATACGACCGTACGCAGGATCGAGCGTGCATAGCTCCCGGGCTCGACGGCGTAGACCCGGCCCTCCGCCGCGGTGCTGGCGAACAGCTTGGTATACTGCCCGGCATGCGCGCCGACGTCGAAGACGACGGCCTCGCGCGGCACCAGTCGCGCGATGATCGCGGCCAGCTCCTGATGATGCTGCCGGGTCGTGGCCTTGAAGAGATGGGCGATGGTGCTGCCGGAGAGCCGCCAGCGATACGGCTCGATTTGTCGGGCCGAGAGGCTCTCGGGTCCGCTCACCGCTCGGGAGAAGATCTGCCGCTGAATCCCCTCGTCGATGGTTTCGATTCGCATCGGTAGCCCTCTACAGGCAGTCTACACCTTGAGCAAGGACATCCAAGGCTGCGCTGCTTGCCCGTCGGCAGCTTGTCAGCGGGGGTGCGGCCGGTATAGTCGCCGCTGCCATCTGACGAGGGGCCCATGTCGCTTCGTTTGCCTGCCGCACCGACCACTTTAGTCTTCCTGCTACTCCTTGCCGTGCACGGCCGGGCCGCCGACTTTGTCGACTCTACCGAGCGCTATGTCGCGGTGCCCGACCGGATCGGGCGGGTGATGCCGGCCGACCAGTCGGCCGCGGTGCTCATCTATGTCCTTGCGCCGGAGAAGCTCGTCGGCTGGAGCCGACCCTTGTCGCGCGAGCAGCGGGCCTTTATGCCGGCCAAGCTCGCGCGCCTGCCGGTTGTCGGCCAGCTCACCGAGTCGAACCCTACGACGGTAGCCGACGCAGTCGCACGGCTACGACCGGATCTGATCGTCGAGACCGGGGTCGCGTCTCCCGAGGCGGCAGCGTTCGCCGATGCGATCCAGCAGCGGACCGGGATTCCCTACGTCGTTCTCGACGGCAGCATTCAGCACACTCCTTATAATCTGGAGGTCGTCGGGCAAATGTTCGGCGTCGGTGAGCGCGGGCAGGACCTCGCCTACTACACGCGGATGGCGGTCGATAATTTGCGCGGCCGGCTGCTGGTCACCGAATCGACCTCTCGACCCCTGGTTTACTACGGCCGCGGGCCCGACGGCCTCGAAACCGGGCTCGCCCGCTCGCAGGCAATGGCGACTATAGACCAGGCAGGGGTTATCAACGTCGCCGCCCCTCTCGGCAGCGGCCAGCTCACCAGAGTGACCCGTGAACAGATCTTTGCATGGGACCCGGCAATAATCATCGCGCAACAGCCCAGCTTCTACACCGCGCTGCAGCGCGATCGGGCGTGGCGCGGGGTGGCCGCCGTCGCGAAAAAGCGGATCTATCTCGCCCCGGCCGATCCATTTGGCTGGATTGACGACCCGCCCGGGGTAAACCGGGTCATTGGGCTGCCTTGGCTCAGCGCGTTGTTCTATCCGGACGTCTATCAGGAGGATCTGCGCGCCAGTGTCCGCGAGTTCTACGACAAATTCTATCGCATCAAGCTGAGCGACAAGCAACTCGAGGCGCTGGTCCGCAGGGCGGAGGCCCAGCCCGGGGAAACCCGGCGTCCGATCGATGTTCCCCTTCTCGGCGCCGAGCCGGTGCCGCTTCCCGGACCATCACCTGTCCCGCAAGGCCGGCCCCCGGGCCGCGGAAGCCCATTGCCGAGCCCGCTGCCCGGTGCTCCGGGGCCCCAGCAATAAGCGTTCCGCACCAGCCCGATCACTCCATCGGCAGGCCCGGATGGACGTTGCGGCCGTCGCCGAGCGGGGTGAATTGTGGGGCGAGCGCCGGGATGGCGACCTCGGCGAGCGTCTCCGGGGTCCACCCGCCCTGGCGGTGCACCATGCGCACCGGCCGCATATGCCCGTAGAGCGACAGCTCCCCGGCCCGCTGGTGGAACACCTGGCCGTTGACGTGGCTCGCCTGCTCGGAGGCGAGAAAGACGCAGAGCGGGGCGATCGCGTCGGCGCGGCTGCGGCGCAGCCGCTCCTCACGCAGTGCCGCGGCCTGCGGGTCCTTTGGCGTCGGGACCGAGCGGGTCATCCGCGTATCCGCCGAGGGGCAAATCACGTTGACGGTGATCCCCTTCGAGGCGTTTTCCATCGCGACGATGCGCGCCAAGGCGACGATACCGAATTTCGCCGCGCCGTAATTGCACTGTCCGACATTGCCGAGCAGACCGGAGGTCGACGACACCATGATCATCCGCCCGTAATTCTGCTCGCGAAACAGGTTGACCGCCGCCCGGTTGATGTTGAAGTGGCCGTTCAGGTGGACGTCGATGACCGCCTGCCACTCCTCCGGGAACATATTGTGGAACATCCGGTCACGCAGGATCCCGGCGGCGTTGAAGACGATGTGCAGGCCGCCGAAGGTGTCGCGGGCCTGCTGCACCATCGCCAGGCAATCGTCGAATTTGGCGACCGAGCCGTAATTAGCGGCCGCTTCGCCGCCGGCCCCCTTGATCTGGTCGACGATCTCCTGCGCCGGCGTCTGGTCGGAGCCCTCGCCGCTGCCACTGGTCCCGGGATCGTTGACCACGACCTTGGCGCCGTGCGCGGCCATCAATTTGGCGATCTCAGCCCCGACTCCGCGGCCCGCTCCGGCGCAAAGTGCCACCCGTCCTTCGAGCATGCCCATCCGTTCGATCCCCCAAAATCTCAGCCAATTACGCGGTTGTCGCGACCTATTTGAGCTTTGTCAATCGGCGGTTCTCACTCTCCCGCCGGCACGGCTGCCAGCGATTGACGCGCCGCGACGGCGGTGCCGGCACAAATATGCAACCGCAAGGTCAGCATCAGCGCAACCGCCGCCAGCCCTACCGCCAAGCCGGTCCAGAGGCCGATCGCGCCATAGCCGGCCGGAAAGGCGAGCAGCCAACCGCCGGCAAAGCCGACGCCCCAATAACCGATGACTGCGAGCAACAGCGGTATTGCGGTGTCGCGATAGCCGCGCAGCGCGCCGGCGGCGATTGCCTGCACCCCGTCGAAGATCTGAAAGACAGCGGCAATCGCCAGCAGGCTAAGCGCAATCTCGCCGAGACCGCGATTGGCCGGGGCATCGATATCGACGTAGATCTTTGCGATGGTGCGTGGGGCGGCGACCAGAACAACCGCCATTATCGCCATATAAGCCACGCCGAGGGCGATCGCGACAAAGCCGGCGTGCCGCGCCGCTGCCGGAACGCTGGAACCGAGGGCGACGGCGACGCGGACGGTGGCCGCCTGGGCGATGCCGAGCGGCACCATGAAAACGACGCTGATGCAGTTCATGACCAGCTGATGGGCGCCGAGCGCGTCGGCCCCGAGCAACCCCATCAGGATTCCG
>WNFT01006152.1_pt1 | contig 10561 bp, 9 predicted proteins | sample 5400191 | NCBI WGS metagenome assembly WNFT01 (sample SAMN13153359, study PRJNA577476) | soil metagenome | isolation source: 80 cm saprolite under Madrone tree | place: USA:California | collected 2016-06-14 | reverse complement strand
CATCGCAACCGCCGCCCACACCAGCGCCCCCGAAACCGGAGCAGGAAAAATTGGAATCGTGGCAGTTGCCCTTGACTGCTTCGAAACAGCAGCTCCACAAAGCAAGCCCCGAGGCTTTGAAAGACTATCTTCGCCGGGCAAGAGAAGCGCAAAAGAAATAAACGAGTTTGTGGCGGCTCAACCGCCATGAAAGTGCCATCGGTGGCTCACACTGCCGAGGCGCATGTGAGAGACAAAGCATGACCCAATCAAATAATCGTCAAAATTTAAGCATTGACGACCAGAGAAACTCCCTAGATATCTTCGACGACAAAGGACGCCTGGCACGCGGCAGCCAAAGCTGCCGTTTTAGCCCGAAGAAAATAACAATCAACCAAGGGCTGAAGAAATTTTCGGCCCTTTTTCATTTTAACCGGCAGTCTGTCGGCTCCACACCGGCAAGGATAAAGTTTATGGCAACGTTCGTAGTCACTTCAGCAGCATATAACGGCAGTTATCCCGCTTGGCCAAAGAATTCAAGCAATTCCGACGACCCTTTGGTCTTCGTCCAAGGTAAGTTGAACGGCGTATATTGCAACGCTTGGTTTTTCTGGTCACAAATCCAGCGAGCCAACGCATTTGGAGTTGGGGCGGTACAGCAGCTTATAGGAACAGGATTTTTGAACTATTCACGCGGCGTCAGTCCAGCCTTGCCATTGCCAGCTTTTCCGATTGTTAATTTTCCCCCGCCAGTAACAGGCGGACCAACAAGCGTGAATTGCCAAGAAGCACTCAACGCGGGGACTTGGACAGCATGAAACTCCGGATATTTAAACTGCGCAGGGGTGGGCATTAAATTGCGCCCCAAAATATGACTTGACAAACAGTCTCATCCGTGAGATACTCTTTGGGTAGTACCTCTAGCGTTATCTGCGGCAGAATCGCTGACTGCCAAACGTCGTCCAATCGGTCACGGCGGCATCTCCAATCCCGAAATAAATCTAATGGTCGTGACCTATGCCTGTTGTTCTTCGCAAACTTGCCGCATCACCAGCGCCGCGACTGCGTAAGGCACACGCGGCGGAGGCGGCATGAGTCCGCTTCACGAAAGGAAATACTCTACAACGCAGGCTGCAAAATTGTTGGGGGTATCCAAAAAGACGTTGCTGAAATGGTGCGATGAGAAACGTATTAGCTACATCCGCTATCCTGGCGGCGCGTTCAAGTTTCGTGAAGAGACCTTAGATTTGTTCCTTGGGCGTAATATAGTCCCTGCGACAAATGCACGGCCACAAAGACTTGTAAGGGCGGCTTAATCCCCCTCTTTGAACATTTCCTCAAATGCTTCACGTGACCTCTTCGAATTCAAATCATCAGCCGCCAGATACAGGGCCGTCGTCTCCACATCAGAATGGCCCAAGAAGTCCATCGCGGCGCGGAGCCCAAGCTTCTTGGCGATGCGGCTCCCTGCTGTCTTCCTGAACATGTGTCCGCCTCGTTGCCCCTTCAAATTCAATCCCGCCTTCTCCGCTACTGCATGCAGTCGATAAATCAAATGGGAGTCTGGTCTCCCGTCTCCGTTCGGGAACACAAGGTCTTTATCGTTTGGCTTCCGATATCCGTTTTCATACTGTTGCAGTCGTTCCATTCTGCGCTTCATCATTTTTGAAACTTCGTTGGGTAGCACGATTGTGCGCTCTTCGGCGTCCTTCGGCTTCCACCCGAAGTGCGGCTTCGCATGGGTCGTCACGGTATTATTTTTCCAATTGAAGTCGGTGTACTGCAAGTACTGAACTTCTTCATCGCGGAACCCACTCCATAGAAGGAACATCAGGTAATCTTTTTCATCGATGTCCGAGACTTTTATTAGCTGGTCGATGGTAGCTTGGTCGTACTTCTTCGGCTTCTTCTTGAGAACTTTCGGACGGTCATCATAGAACAGAAGACCCGGCGCAGATGCGTCCGCGCCCTTGTCCTTACCCAGTTTGATTCCTTGCTTGCCTAAGAAGACGCCGAGATAGGTGAGGCGATTGCGTATGGTTCGATTCTGGCCGCCCTTGACTCGCTCCTGAAGGTTGTCGCGCATCCACTGGATGTATTGTAGGATGTCTTTGCGGTCGACTTCGTCAATGTATGTTTTCTTGCAAGAAGCCGCGAAGCCATCGACGGCATTGGAATACATCAGGACGGTAGACTTTGATTTGTCCAGGGTTCGAATCTCTTGCTTGTATTCTGCGATGGCATCGACAATTCGGACTCGCTGGCCCGGAGTGGAAGATTGTACGGGTACGACATCGCCGCTAAGGAATGCTTCCTCCTGGCGTAGCCGTGTAACAGCGGACTCCAGGTCGGCACCAACGTGCTCAAACTTGCCGCTCTTGCGCACCAGGTAGCCTGTGACGCCATGCGGCTCAATGGCGCGGCCATTCTTGTGGAAATGGACGGGAACGCGGCGGAAGTCTTCGGCTTTGCCTAGCCTGGCGTACAGTTTGACTCTGTGAATCATGGCTTCCCTCTCAAAAACAGACTATCAGGGACAAGTGTGCCAGTCAAGCTGTTTTCTGTGCCAGTGAGCCAATAAGTACCTCTGTTTTCAGTACGCCGCCCCGATTCCCTCCTTCCGCACCAGCCTTTCCGACGAAGAAGGTTTGTCCCGAGCGGACCGTGAGCCGAGGGACTCTCTTGAACGATCTCCCGATGCACCTTTGTCCATCTACATGGCGAAGGTCCGGCTCTTCAGGGCACCTGGTCCAAGCTTGTCCAATCACTCGCTGGCGAACTCGCAGTGCATCCGCCGCTTGCTTTGCACACATAAAACTGCGTCACCGGATGCACTTCCCAGATAGTCGAACGCCAACAGCCATGCCCTGCGCCCGAAAAACCGCAATCATCCTTCGCGTTCCAATGCACGTTATCCATCATCAATTGCCCGACAACTTTCACCTGCTGGCCCTGCAGGGAATTTACTCGCTCAAATGTCCATTTTGCGCCGCGGGTGTGCGGAGCCATCTCGGCCACCACGCTGGTCTTGTCCATCGCCGTGGGCTTGCCGAAAATCGGCTGTGGTTTCGTCTGCAATATCTGATCGGCGAGCGTCTTGTCAAAGCCCAGACCAATATGGAAGTCGTAGCTGTCCGGAAGTTGTAGTTTGCAATTTGTGGTCTCGCCAACCGAGGGGTTTCCCCCTGATCCCTTGCCGGTGTCTTCGACAAAATAAAGGTATGCAATCACCGTGACGATATTCCCCTCGCCTAAATTTGCAAGAGTGGGTGCGAGCTTGGCGTGGTTCTTGCTGGTCGTCCCGCTTGGCACTTTGCTTTCCAGCGTCTTGAAATCCGTATCGCCAAGCTCCGCCGTGGAAGCCATACTTACGCCCGGAGTCTGATTTTTCAAAAAGTTGAGATAGGCGTCATACTTGCTGCGGGAATCCGTGCAGCCGGTGGGAAACTGCGCGTGGCAGCTCTGGGTTGTCAAACTCCCCGGATTGCATCCCGTCACTGCCTTCTGCTTCGTGGCCACTTTTGCCAGGTCATGCGCGCGGTCGGCCAACAGTGACGCGGGAATCGCGAGCGACAGACACAATAAAATGATCGGCTGGGCAAGCTTCCTCATGGTTCCTCCTTTGATTTCATGCAGACTTCCGTGGATTTTGGGAGAGGTCCGCCCCGAGGGATCGTTCACGGAGCGATTTACTATGCTATATATTACCGATATTTTGGCGTATCAAAATAAATTTGCGCTCGTCACGACGCGAGCCTTGCTTGGTCATGAACCTCGGTTGAATGTGGCTTGCGCTCACCGCTACCTTTTCTCTTTTCTCAGTTCACGTTTCGCGGTATGAAGTGTGCATGCTTTGGGATCGGTCCCGGGAAGGAAAAACGAGGGAGAAATTGATGAAGCGAAACGTACGAGACCTGCTTAATCTCTACAATCCGCATGATTCGCTGGATCATGCCTGGACGATTCCTTCGCCGTGGTACTTCGATCAAGGCATCAACGAGCTCGAACAGCAGGGCGTGTTCGCGAAAACCTGGCAGGTTGTGGGCCGTGCCGATCAGGTGCGAGATAAAGGGAGCTTCTTTACGGCTGACGTTGCCGACGAGCCCATCTTAGTCGCGCGCGGCGATGACGGCCAATTGCGGGCCTTCTACAACGTTTGCCGGCATCACGCGGCCGCGGTGGTCACCGAAGCGCAAGGTTGCGCTAAGCAGTTCCGCTGCCCCTATCACGGCTGGACTTATGGCATCGATGGCGCGCTGAAAGGCATGGTGGAGTTCGAAGGCGTCTGCAATTTCGATCGCGCGAAAAATGGGCTCGTTCCCGTGAAAGTGGACACCTGGGAAAATTTTGTTTTTGCCAATCTGGATGGCCGCGCCGCGCCGCTCCTGGAGTTTCTCGGAAAGGTTCCGGAGCTGGTCGCGCCGCTGCAGTTGAAGAACAAATTGAAATACTTCGACCGCCGCATCTACGCGCTGAATTGCAACTGGAAAGTGTACGTGGACAACTATCTCGACGGCGGCTATCACGTGCCCCACGCGCACAAAGGGCTCAGCAGCGTGATTGAATACACCAAATACACGATCGAGAATTTCGAGCGTGCGTGCTTGCAATCCAGCCCGCTATCTTCGGGCTCGAAGAAGGAATCGGGAGTAGCGGCCACGCGGCAGGGCCGCGCGTTTTATCTGTGGATTTATCCGAACTTCATGATCAACGCTTACGAAGGCGTGATGGATACAAATCTCGTTCTGCCTCTGGGTGTGGACAAGTGCGCCGTCGTGTTCGACTACTACTTCGCAGACACCAGCAAGAAGGCACAGAAGAACAATCGAGCGAGCATCAAGGTCAGCGAAAAGGTGCAGGAGGAAGATGAGGCCATCTGCGACGCAGTGCAGCGCGGGCTCGGCTCACGGGCTTATGTGGCGGGCCGCCTCTCCGTTCGCCGCGAGGCCGGCGAGCATCTCTTCCATCGCTTGCTTCACGCTGATTTGACGAGCGCGCTGAACCGGCCTGCTGCGGCCGATTAACTGACAACGGATACCATCGGAGCGACAGTTGCGGACCGCGTATAGTTGATCCAAATCTCTGCGGCGATCATTTGCAGCGTGAATCCTACCCAGAACGCGGTGCCAAAAAACTCTTTCGGTTCCGGCGCATGCCCTCGCAGCAGCGCGGCTGCAAAGAACGTTCCCATGATGGGCCGGATGGTCGCGACGGCAAGTCCGATGGCGTAGCCGCGGATCATCCACTCGCGGTGCTGCGCGAACTCGCGGCGAAGCGCATGCCACAGCGCCTTCGCGAGGGCGATCAGGAAAAAAGTTCCAAATAGAGTAATCGCCGCCTTCTCATCCACGCCGCCGATGGTTTTTCCGAATGCCATAGTGAGCCCGGTAACTCCAACAACGGCGCTGGCGGCCAGAAAGATCCTTCCCGACCACCGGTGAATCCACGGATACTTCGAGCGTAGCCTGCGGACGAATTGCAGCGGTCCGAGCACCATGAAGAGCATGGCCGGCAGAATATGCGCGAGCGTCAGAGTTGCATGGTTCGCGAAATGAGCGTCCAACTGCACTGCGGGGTTCTTCGCGGAGCTCGTCGCTCCCGGCCTCAAGAGCACAATCGTCCGCCGCGTAGCGACCGCGAGCCCTATGAAGGCGAGAAAAATCACTGCCGTCCACAGAAATCGTACCAACACGCGATTCGGATTCATGGCCTGCTCGCCTCCTCTTTTTTCATACGCAGGCGCCTGCCGATTTGTAACCGCTTGAGTTTGCGCCGCCACGATTGTGAGCGAATTGACGGTGCGGGAAGGGTCGCCTATACTGAGAATTCGAGTTGCAGGGTGGATTCTCGCCTGATTGGCCTCTCTAGACAATGAACGCCTGGCTTGGACGTACCCACAGACCAGGCGCATGCCGCCGAGACCCGCAACCGTTTCATCACGAATCTGAGTTTTGTCCCGGGAAAGGACTGCTGTATGGCTGAAGCAACCTGCCGCCGCGAGCTGGAACTGGAAATCCCCGCGGAAGAAGTGACGAAAAAGATTGAAAGCGTAACGAAGGAATTTGCGCGGCTAGCGAACGTGCCGGGATTCCGGCGCGGCAAAGCCCCAGTTTCGCTGATCCGGCGGAAGTTTGCCGAAGACATCAAAGGAGAAGTGCTGCAATCGCTGGTGCCGGAGCGCGTGGAGAAAGCGGTAGCGGAGCAGAAACTGACGCCGGTTTCGCAGCCGCAAGTGGACAAGCTGGATTTCAACGAAGGCCAGCCGCTGAAGTTTCGCGCCGTCTTTGAAGTGCTGCCGGAGTTCGAGCTGGGCGATTACAAGAACCTGGCGTTCGAAATGCCGACGATGGACATTACCGACGAGGACGCGACGAAGACGCTCGAGGAAATGCGGGAGCGCGCGGCCACGTTCGCGCCAGTGGAGGGGCGGACGATTCAAGACGGCGACTTTGCGCAAGTGAAATTGCTGGGCACGCCGGAAGGCGGCGGCGATCCGCTGCAAGCAGAGAGCGTGCTCTGCCACATCGGCGCGGAAGAAACGATGGAGCCTTTCAACACGAACTTGAAGGGCGCGAACGCGGGCGATCACAAGAATTTTGACGTGGACTATCCGGCGGACTATCCGGATCCCAAGCTAGCCGGCAAGAAATATCACTACGCCGTCGAAGTGCTGGGCATCAAGACGAAGAAGCTGCCGGAAATAAATGACGAATTTGCGAAGGACGTGAGCGACGCCACTTCCCTGGACGAGCTGAAGAAGAAAGTTCGCGAAGGACTGGAGCATCAGCGCGACCACAAGCACAAGGAATTGCTGCACGAGAAGGTTTTGGCGGAAATCGTGAAGCAGCACGCCTTCCCCGTACCGGAAGCGCTGGTCGAGCATCAAATGGATGTGCGGCTGGAGCGCGTGGTACGGTCGCTGGCGGCGCAGGGAGTGGATCCGCGGGCGGTGAACGTGGACTGGGTGACGCTGCGCAAGCAGCAGGAAGAGCGCGCGAAGGATGACGTGAAGGCGGAACTGATCATTGACCGGATCGCGACGGCGGAAAGCATCGACGTGACGGACGAAGAGGTCACGCACGAACTCGAGCACATGGCCGGGCACAGTGGCGAATCGGCAGAAGCAATTCGCGCGCGTTTGACAAAGCAAGGCACGCTCGATAGGATAAAAGCTAAGCTGCGCAGTGACAAAACTCTCGACTGGCTTGCGCAGAACGCCAAGATCAAAACCGTTGCGGCAGCGAATGCAGCAACGGATGCAAAGTGAAACACTCCGGTCAAGTACCAGTAGCATTTACCCAAATGAAAAATTCCGACGAACCAGACTATCGCGGCACAACGCTCGTACCCATGGTGGTGGAACAAACCAGCCGTGGCGAACGCGCTTACGATATTTATTCCCGGCTCCTGAAGGAGCACATCATTTTTATCGGGACGCCAATTGACGATCATGTTGCCAACCTTGCGACCGCGCAGATGCTCTTCCTGCAGGCGGAAGATCCGGAGAAAGACATTCAGTTGTACATCAATTCGCCGGGCGGATCGATTACCGCGGGATTCGCGATTTACGACACCATGCAGTTCGTGAAGCCGGACGTGGTTACGACTTGCGTTGGGCAGGCCGCTTCGATTGCGGCGGTTCTGCTGGCGGGTGGCGCACCGAAAAAGCGTTTTGCGCTGCCCAACGCGCGCATCCTGATTCATCAGCCGTGGATGTCCGGACTGGGTGGGCAAGCGACTGACATTGACTTACATGCGAAAGAAATTTTGCGGATGCGCACGACGATCAATACGCTGCTGTCAAAGCACAGCGGCCAGCCGGTGGAACGGATCGAAAAGGACGTCGAGCGCGACTACATCATGAATCCCGAGCAAGCCAAAGAATACGGGATGATCGACGAGATTATTTACAAGCATCGATAGATTTCGCGGCGCGGAGTGCTTTGCGGTTTGAAGCGCGGAAATTCACAGGGGTTCTAAAAAGTTAGCAACTCATCGACTTTCTCTTTTGTTCCGGGGAATAATCGGCCTAGAATAGTGACTAGGGACTCCGTCAAAGCCCAGCGGAGACGAGGCCTTCATACCAGTGAAAAAATTCAACCCAGACGAACCGCTGCGCTGCTCCTTTTGCCATAAGACACAGGAGCAGGTTGAGAAGCTGATCAGTTCGCCTTCGGACTATCCGCGCGCGTACATCTGCAATGAGTGCGTGGGAGTTTGCCAGACGATTCTGGAAGATGAGAAGCGCGAACAAGCGGCTGCACCGACAAAGCGGCTTCCGCGCCCGCCGGAGATCAAGCAATTCCTGGATGGTTACGTCATCGGGCAGGACCGCACGAAAAAGAAACTCGCCGTGGCGGTGTACAACCACTACAAGAGGATCTTCCTGAACAAGCAGCCGGGCGATATCGAACTGAGCAAGTCGAATATTTTGCTGATTGGCCCGACCGGCACAGGTAAGACTTTGCTGGCGCAGACGCTCTCGCGCATGCTGGATGTGCCCTTTGCCATTGTCGATGCCACGACGCTGACCGAAGCGGGTTACGTAGGCGAGGACGTCGAGAACATTATCCTAAAGCTGCTGCAAGCGGCAGACGGCGATGTGCAAAAGGCACAGCAGGGCATCATTTATATCGATGAGATCGACAAGATCGCCAAGAAGGATGAGAACCCTTCGATTACCCGCGATGTTTCCGGCGAAGGCGTCCAGCAGGCGCTGTTGAAGATTCTTGAGGGCACGGTGGCCAATGTGCCTCCGCAGGGCGGGCGCAAGCATCCGCACCAGGAATTCACGCCCGTGGATACGACGAATATTCTTTTTATCTGCGGCGGAGCGTTTGTCGGGCTGGAAAAAATTATCGAGAAGCGCGCGGGCCGGCGTTCGTTGGGATTCCACACGGATTCCGCGCCAACCACGCCGCAGCGGCGCAACACGGAATTGCTGGAGCAGGTGCAGCCGGGCGATTTGATTCGCTACGGACTGATCCCGGAGTTTGTGGGCCGTTTGCCGGTCGCGGGCGTGATGAACGACCTGGACAAAGGCGCGCTGATGAAGATTCTGACGGAGCCGAAGAACGCGCTGCTCAAGCAATACCAGCGGCTGTTCGAATTTGAAAACGTGCGTTTGCGGTTTACGGACGAAGCGCTCGATACCGTGGCGGAGTTAGCACTTCAGCGCAAAGTCGGGGCGCGCGGCTTGCGTATGATCCTCGAAGACCTCATGCTGGAATTGATGTACCACTTGCCGATGCAGAGAAAAGTGCGCGACTTCGTGGTCTCCGCGGACATGGTCCGCACGCGCGAAATCAATTGGAGTTTGCTCGAGAAGGCCGGATAAGGCGCCCGGGCTCGAATTTAGAGATGCGGCCATGCCCATAGCCGCACGAACAGAATCCAGGGGACTGAATGTTCACTCGCGAAAAACAGGAAATGAAGCGCGTGCCCATGATGCCGGTGCGCGATATGGTCATCTTTCCACAGCAGATGACGCCATTTATCGTCGGGCGTGAAGCGAGCGTCCGTGCGCTCGAAGAAGCGCTGGCCGGCGACAAGAAGATTTTTCTTTCCACGCAGCACGACGCGTCGGTCGATGACCCAAAGCCGGAAGAAATCTACGCCGTCGGAACCCTTGCGAACATCGTGCAGAGCGTCAAGCTTCCCGACGGCAATATCAAAGTTCTGGTGGAAGGCGTGGAGCGCGCGCGGGCGCTTTCGATCGCCACAGAAGAAGGATTCTTCCGCGCCACGGTTCGCCTGCTGGGTGCGCGCGTTGAGCCATCGCCGCAAGTCGATCAGACCGTTCAGAAGATTACCGGCCTCTATGAGCAGTTCATCAAGCTTTCGCAGAGCCTGAACTACGACACTATGATCGCCGCCGCTCGCGTGGATGATCCGGCGCGGCTTTCGGATACGATTGCGGCAAACCTGCAACTTCCGGTGGACGAAAAGCAGGATTTGCTGGAAACGGTTGATCCTGTCGAGCGATTGAACCGCATCGGCGACATCCTGGAGATCGAGCTCGAAAAGCTGAACGTCGACCGCAACATCAATACGCGCGTGAAACGGCAGATGGAGCGGGCGCAAAAAGAGTATTACCTGAACGAAAAGCTCAAAGCCATCCAGAAAGAACTGGGGCGCGGCGAGAAGAGCGAAATCGACGAGCTGAAAAAGAAAATTGATACCGCGGGGATGTCCAAGGAAGTCCATGAAAAGGCCATCCAGGAGTTGAAGCGCCTGGAGTTAATGCCTCCGATGTCGGCGGAATCGACCGTCAGCCGCAACTACCTGGATTGGCTGCTCGCGGTGCCCTGGAAGAAGAGATCGAAGGAAATTCGCGATATCAAAGCCGCGGAAAAGATCCTGAATGAAGAGCATTACGGGCTCGAGAAAGTCAAGGACCGCATTCTGGAATTCCTTGCCGTCCGCCAACTGGTGAAGAATCCGAAGGGCTCGATTCTCTGCTTTGTGGGGCCTCCAGGCGTCGGCAAGACTTCGCTGGCGATGTCCATCGGCCATGCTACGGGGCGCAAGTTCGTGCGCGTATCGCTCGGCGGCGTGCGCGATGAAGCGGAAATTCGCGGCC
>WNFT01006150.1_pt1 | contig 10564 bp, 8 predicted proteins | sample 5400191 | NCBI WGS metagenome assembly WNFT01 (sample SAMN13153359, study PRJNA577476) | soil metagenome | isolation source: 80 cm saprolite under Madrone tree | place: USA:California | collected 2016-06-14 | reverse complement strand
TCGGCGCGCCACGCGGATCGCGCCTTCTATCCTTCGCTGGGGTTGGGTCCTGCGGTCTTTTTCGACAGGGAAACCTTTGGCGAAGACCGCCTGGTCAAGGGCAAGACCTCATCGCCTGGATTTTTGGATAAGGCGCCGCTGAGCGAGACTGCACGACGCGATATTCGCCGGCTCGAAACCGAGCCGATCGACTATCTGCCGGGTCTCTCGTCCCCCGATAAGAAGGCCCGGTTGTCGCGGATCAGCTATCGCGACTACCTCGTCGACCTGGTCAAGGTGGATCCGTCGGTGATCCCGCTCTACCAGAGTCGCACGCACGGTGAATGGGGGGTGGGCATCGACGCGGTGTCGGCGCTCGATGTGTGGCCTTTCGGCCTGCCCGGCTTTCAGGGCTTGAAACTCGATCCCGGCTCGGCCCCGCATATGGGCTATACGCCGTCCGGCTACGCCGATGGCGGTTCCTACAAATTCCATTTCCCCGACGGCAACGCCAGCATCGCGCGGCTCTTGGTGCGCCGCCTGATCCCGCAGGCCGTACCCGGAGAGGGAGTCGAGGACATTGTCGCCACCCGCATCGACTACGGCAGGCTCGATCGGCCGGACGACCCTATCCGCATCCGCCTCGGCAGCCTCGCGATCTCCGCCAGCAGCGGCGGCGGATCGGCAGGCGCGCCGGCCGCTGTCGACATCGTCTATTGGCGAATGGACCGACTCTACACTGTCAGAGCCAAGCATTGCGTGCTTGCCTGCTGGAACATGATGATCCCATATCTCTGCCCGCAACTGCCGCAGAAGCAGAAGGAGGCGCTGGGCTACCTGGTCAAGGTGCCGCTCGTATACACGAACGTGGCGCTTGCCAATTGGCGGGCGTTTGCCTCCCTGGGGGTCGACAGAGTCCACTGTCCGGGAAGCTACCATTCGAGTGTAAGGCTGAACCCTGTTGCCAACATCGGCGCCTATCGGGCGCCGCGCTCGCCGGACGAGCCGATCCTGATCCAAATGGTCCGGACGCCGTGTCAACCCGGGCTGTCGGAGCGCGACCAGCACCGAGCCGGGCGCTACGAGCTGCTGGCGACCGACTTTGCGACCTTCGAGGAAAAGATCCGCGACCAGCTCGACCGCATACTGGGTTCGGAGGGGTTTGTTGCGGCGCGCGATATCACCGCCATCACGGTCAATCGCTGGCCGCACGGCTATGCCTACGAATACAATCCGCTGTTCGATCCCGAATGGAGAAAAGGCCAGGCGCCGCACGAGGTCGGCCGCGCTCGATTTGGCCCGATCGCGATCGCCAACTCGGATGGCGCGGCGGCAGCCTATACCGACGCTGCGATCGACCAGGCGCATCGGGCTGTGGCGGAGCTGCTCCCCGGCTAGCCTTTCGGGAGCCGAACTAGGCGGCCAGCATCTCGTTCAAATTGGACCGCGCCGGCGGCAGGTTGGGGAACACCTGCGCGAGCTGGCTGTCGTCGAGGTGGAGGTGGCGTTCGAGGACTGCGGCGAGGACCACACGGTAGTCGGTCGTGACCGCCAGGTCGCGGCCCTGATAGAGCTGCGCCGTCGTGAGGCCGGGCCAGTCGCCGTAGACACGGCCGCCGCGGATGCTGCCGCCCAAGACCCAGATGACATTCCCGTGGCCGTGATCGGTGCCGCCATTGCCGTTCTCTCGGACCCTGCGACCGAACTCAGAAAGAACGACGATGACGGTGTCGTCCCAGGCGTTGCCGAGACCTCGGGCGAGGGCGAGGAGCCCCTCGCCGAGCGGCTGCAGCCGGTTGGCGAGCTGACCCTTGGCCTTGCCCTGTTTGACGTGAGTGTCCCAGCCGCCGAGGCTCAGAAACACCAGCCGGATGTGCCGGTCCTGGCCAATGAGGTGGGCGAGCCGTGCCGCCTCGGCCGGAAATCCGGCTGGCGGGGGGGCACCGTTGTCGGCGCGCCGCATCTCGCCCGCGAGCCCGCCAACCAGCTCGGCCCGTGCAGCCCGCCCCTGCCGGTAAGCCTCGCTTACCGGGTCTTTACCGGAGTAGAGCCGGTCGAAGGCGCGGCCGATTTCCGGCTGGTCGATCGGCATCGGCCTCGCCCCCTCGGGGCCCAGCGACAAATTGGTGACCGGCTGGTCGCCGGTCAGGATTTGCGGCAGGGTTGGGCCGATGGTGACCGCATCGGTCGGTCCGTGCGGCTCGGGTAGTGCCGCGAGCAGCCGGTTCATCCATCCGTCTCGCGTCGTGGCATGCCCGGGGGTGCCGTTCTCGATGAAGAGTTGCGCATCAAAATGCGAATGTGTCGCATCGGGAGAGCCCGCGGCATGGACAAAGGCGAGCTTCTTGTCGTTCCACAGCGGCTGCAGACCGGCCAGTGCCGGGTGCAAGCCGAAATGATTATCAAGTGGCAGCGCCCCTTGATCCGATCCCGGAGGGCCGATGGCGATGGTCGGTCGGCTGTCGTAATAAGCTCGTTCGCCATGGGGAATGACGACATTGAGGCCGTCGACCGCGCCGCGCAGAAAAATGACGACGAGTCGCTTGGGGCCGCCCTCGACCGTGGCGGCACGAACGGCAACCCTGGGGGCCAGCAATGCCGCGCCCGCTGACAACCGAAGGAAACCGCGTCTGTTCATCGCTCCCGTTATCACATGAAATCGCGGGGTCAGGGATGCGCGTGAAGCGTTCATCATTCTACGCCGATGTGATGCCTCCACCCACCGCGATGTTGCATAGGGCAGAAATCCGAAGCATTATGCGAACAATACAAGAACGTGGTCGATGCGGGGTCGGAATGGTGTTCTTTACCTTTCCGGATGATGTCCGATGGAATGCCGAGTGCGAGGCGATCGAGTTCGGCGTCGCGATCGGGGAGTACACGGGGGTTGTCCGCATCTCGAGGCGCGCCTTTCAGCGACTGTTGGCGGAGCGGCCGACCCCGGAGCGGTGCGTCGAGGCCTATTATCTGCAGCGAACACGCTTCGAAGGCATCGCCGAGCGTAAGATCCGCCAGCGCCAATTGACCGAAGACGGCAATGTCGAGATCACCGGTCGCGACTTGCGAGAAGGTTCTGCCGCGACACCGCGGAGGGCGCTCAGATGGCGTTAGGCTTTTGGCGGCGCGCGGGCGGCTAGGTCTGGGTCGGCGGCTGGCGTTCCTGGCGGCGATGCTGGCCGGATTCGCTGATGCGGCTGTCGCGGGGGAGCACGCCGCTCTCGACGCCTTGGTTCGTGCCTACCCGGATTTTCTGGCGGGCTATGACGCGACCGATTTGATGTGGCGGGACGGCACGCGGATGCCGCTTGCCGATCGGCGGCCGACTGGGGACGTTGCCGAGATGCTGCGGCGTGGATCGATCCTCGACCAGATCCGTCTGCCTTATCCGGCGGGCCCGCTGCCCGCGGGGATGGGGCCGACCGCCGATCCCGGACGGGTCCGCAACCGCGCCTTCTTCGACAAAATGTACGGCAACTGCTGGCAGGGCGAGGTGCGGCCGCGCCTCGTGAGTGTCGTGTGGCTGGCGCGCGGCTGGGGTCGCACGATCGAAGTGACATCGGTCAATGGCGTGGGTCAGCGGCTCGCTGCCGTCTCCGCGGAGGTGGACGCGCTGCCCCTTGCCTTAAAGCGGTACGCCTATCCGCCAGCCGGCATCTATAACTGCCGGACGGTTGCCGATACGGGACAGCCGAGCATGCACGCTTGGGGTGCTGCGATCGACATCAATACCGCCTATGCCGACTATTGGCTCGGCCATCGCTCGGGCACCGGCGACACCGCATACCTCAATCGGATACCGATTGAAATCGTCGAGATCTTCGAGCGGCACGGCTTCATTTGGGGTGGCAAGTGGTCCCACTACGACACGATGCATTTCGAATATCGGCCGGAGTTGCTCAGCGGTTCGGCCGCCGAAGAAGCGCCGCCTACCGCCGCCGAGTCGCCTCGCACGGGAAGTGTGAACGACCGGCGCCACTAGCTCTGGCATGAGCAGAGCGAGACCCGGGCGGAGCTCATAGTATCGCGAGAACCGCCATCGCAACCAGATCAACCGGCCAAAACAGGGCCGCCGAGAAGGCGACGGGCAAATCCGAATACCTGATCGACGGGCGGGGGGCGCCCCAAGTCAGGTGGTAGGCGAAGTCGATGCAGCCGACCAGCCCGTAAAGGCAGAGCGCGATCAGGTCGGCTCGCCGAGCCATGTTGCATTCGTCAAAGGACGCGAATGTTTTTGAATTGCCACGGGTCCTCCCGGTCGAGATCCTCGGTAAATAGCCTCTCTCGGTCATCGAGTGGTGTCCAGTCGCCATGCACCGCGACCATCTCGCCGAGATAGGGGCGGGCGATGTCGAGGACGCGCGTGAAATCCATTCCCTCGGGCTCCACGATTCCCTCGTTCGGGTGCTCGAGCGCCCAGACGACGCCGGCGAGCACCGCTGCGGTAACCTGGAGCGAGGTGGCGTTGTTATGCGGCGCCACCCGCCGTGCCTCGGCGATCGTCAGCCGCGAGCCGTACCAATAGACGCCGTCCGGTGGGCCCATCAGCAGCACCCCGAGTTCGTCGATGCCGCTGGTGATCTCCTCCATCATCAGCCGCTTGCGATCCTGCAGCCGCCAGTTCTTGCCGGCGAATTCATGCAGGCTCAGGACCGCAGCGTCGCACGGGTGGTAAGCGTAGTGACAGGTCGGGCGGCTGAGCACGCGGTCGCCGTCCCGCAAGGTCAGATAATCGGCGATCGAGATCGATTCGCCATGAGTAACCAGAAACCCGTGGTAGGGGCCTTCGAGCGGCGTCCAGCTGCGGACGCGCGTCGCTGCACCCGGGCGCAGCAGATAGATCGCAGCGCCGCAGCCGAAATCGTGCCGCCGTCCATCCTCCGGGAAATGCCGTTCATGCGTCCCCCAGCCGAGCTCCGCGGGCTGCGAGCCCTCGCTGACGAAGCCGTCGATCGACCAGGTGTTGACAAACTCGCCCGGCTCTTTGGGGATTGTTGCAACCTGGGTATCGCGCTCGGCGATATGGATGACCTTGAGACCGACCTGCCCGGCCAGCAGCGCCCATCCCTCGCGGGTTCCCGGAACCGCCGCGCCGAGACCCGATGTCCGGGCGAGGTCGATCAGCGCCTGTTTGACGAAATGCGAGACAAGACCCGGGTTGGCGCCGTGGGTGATGACCGCGGTCGGGCCACCGGGGTAACGCGGGCGGAGCGCCAAGGCACTCTCCCGCAATGCGTAGTTCGAGCGCGCCGCCGGTGGGAGGCTCGGATCTGTGTAGCCCCCGGGCCACGGCTCGATGCAGGTGTCGAGATAGAGCGCGCCCTTTTCCTGGCACAACTCGATCAGTGCCACGCTCGACACATCGACCGAAACGTTGAGGAGGAAATCGCCGTGGCCGAGCCGCCTATCCAGCACGGCGCGGTAGTTTTCCCGGGTCAGCGCCATCTCGATGAAGTGAACCCCGTATTCCGCGGCGAGCTCGTAACCGCGCGGCTCGGCCGTGATGATGGTGACTTGACCGGGATCGATTTCGAGGTGGCGCATCAGCAACGGCAGGACCCCCTGGCCGATGCTGCCGAACCCGACGATGACGAGCCTTTCGGAAAGGGCGGCGTGCTTTTTGTTCAACATGGCAACCGGGCGATGAGCGGGCTGAGGGGGAGCGCGTACGGTCGCCGCTTCCTCTTGTCAAGCCAGCGGTGCGAACCCAACACTTGGTACCGGGATGCCCTTGACCCGCCTCGCTACGCTCGGGGATCCAGTCCTCGGGGCTGGGTGGGTGAGGTTTTACGCATTAGCATCCGTAAAATTGTCTAATTCGCATGACATATAAGGCTGATCGCGGCGACGATCGGCCGAACTCCACGGTCTGGGCAAATCCGCGCTCTTCAACCTGGAGAGGAGCACCCGCTGTAGATTCGCTGTAGAATCAGCTGCCGGTAACATAAGGAACAACTGTGGATTGTAGATCTTCTCGGTTGCCCTGGCATCGGCTCGCACGACCATCGGCTCTTGGGGACCGCCCAAGCCTGGGTTACTGTGTGGCCGCCTTCACGGAGACAGTGGTGATGCGTAGAACGGTAGCAGCGATCGTGTTGGGCGCATTCCTTGCCTCGGGCGCGGCTTGGGCGCAGCTGAAGAGTGGGAAGGCCGGGTTTGAGCAACTGACCTTGTTCAACGAGGCATTCGAACGAATTCGCCAAGACGCGGTGGAGCCGGTCGCCGAGGGAAAGCTGATCGGCGCGGCTATCGCCGGCATGTTGTCCGGCCTCGATGCACGTTCGGCTTATCTCAGCGAATCGGCGTTCAGGGCGTTGCAGGCGCCGGCCAAAGAGGATGCCGGCACCCTTGGACTCGTGGTTACGATCGAGAATGGTCAGCTGAAGGTGATCTCGCCGCAGGACGGATCGCCGGCAGCACTCGCCGGGATCGGACCCGGCGACGTCATCGTCGCGATCGACAAGGAGCCGGTTTACGATCTCCCCTTGGCTGAAGCCGAGCAGAAGCTGCGCGGGCCGGTCGGGAGCGAGGTCAAGCTCACTTTGCGGCGCGGTACCGGCAAGCCGATCGATCTGACCGTCAAGCGCGAGGCGTACAAGCTGCAAGCCGTGAGCGCACGCCTCGAAGCGGCAAACATCGGCTACCTCCGCATCGCCGGCTTCGACGCCGCGACACAACCAGCGCTTGCCGGCGCGGTTCAGGATCTTCGCCAGAGGACGGGCGGCAAGCTGATCGGCCTCATCATCGACCTGCGCAACAATCCCGGAGGGGCCTTCGATAGCGCGGTGGCCGTAGCCGACGCCTTCATCGACCAAGGCGACATCGTCATCGTCAAGGGGCGCAAACCCACCAGCCTCAAGCGGATCGGCGCCACCCCGGGCGATCTCGCGCGGGGCATGCCGCTCGTGGTGCTCGTCAACGGCGGCACAGCGCGGGAGGCCGAATTGGTCGCCGGCGCGCTGCAGGACAACCGCCGAGGGGTGCTGCTCGGTACCCAGACCTTCGGCGAGAGCTCGATCGAAAGCGTGATCCCATTGCCCGGCAACGGAGCCATCCGGCTGACGACCTCGCGCTTCACGACGCCGACCGGACGGCAGATCCAGGGTAAAGGTCTCACCCCCGATCTCGTCGTGATGCCCCTCAAGCTCGAAAAGCTGACACATGGTGGGCGTCGCGAAGCCGATCTTCGCGGCGCGCTCAAGAACACCGATCCGATCGCGCCGGACAGCAAGCCGGCGGTTCAGTCACCAGCGAGCGCGCCTGTCTCCGCAGCCGCTCGAAAGGCACCCTCGGTTGCGACCGGCGACATCGGATCGGCGGGCGACGAGCAGCTGAGCCAAGCCACGGACGTGCTGCGTGGGTTGGCGCTGGTCACCGGCCGCCCAGCTCCGTGAGCCGATTGCGGGCGAGCTTGATGCACGCCGTAGTCGCCGTCGCCCCTTCGAGTCGAGCAGAGGATACGATGGCGCCAAATAGCGTAGGTTTCAGTGTTTGAAGATTTCGCGATGCGCATGATTGGGGGGCGGGAAAGGCCGGTCGATAGCGCCCGGCGCCTAGCCATTGCTCCCGTTATTGCGGAGGTGTCGTCGGTCCGGATTGCGACCTACAACATCCACACCTGCATCGGCGTCGACCGGCGCTACGACCCCGGGCGCATCGCCACCGTGCTGCGCGAGATCGACGCTGATATTGCCTGCCTGCAGGAGGTCGCCGCCCGCCGCGGGAGCGGGCGGCATCATGACCAATGGGCTTACCTCGGCGAAGTCACCGGACGCCGCGTCATCACCGGGATGGGCATCCGCGAGCGGCTCGGGCGTTTCGGCAACGCGATCCTGACGCGGTTTCCGGTGCTCACCGCGCGGGCAATCGATCTCAGCGTTTCAGGGTACGAGCCGCGCGGCGCGATCGATGCCGATCTGCTGATTGACGAGCGGGTTCTGCGCGTCATCGCCACCCATTTCGGTCTGCACGCTGTAGAGCGCCGCTTGCAGGCAAACCGGCTCATGGCGGTGCTCGGGGAGCCTTTGGCAGCGGATCGACGAGTGACGAATGCGGTGCTGCTGATGGGTGATCTGAACGAGTGGCGAGGCCGAAGCGGTGCTATCCGCTTACTCGATCGGCGCCTCGGACCGAGTGCGGCAGCGCGCACTTTTCCATCGTGGCTGCCGGTGCTGGCGCTCGACAGGATCTACGCCGAGGGACCGGCGGTGTTGCGCGACGTGCATGTCTATCGTTCCCCACTCGCCCGCCTTGCCTCGGACCACTTGCCGCTGGTTGGCAGTCTGTGCTGGAGCGTGCGCGACTCGCGGCGCCGCGAGGCGCCGCGCATGTCGCGCCGCCGCGTGCGACCGCCCCCGGTCAGCCGCTAAGCAGGCGGCGAGATGATTAGCCGCGCATTGCCTCACCCGTGGCGCTGGTCTAATCAAGGGGGATGGCACCCAAGAAGAACCCTCTCAATCTCAACGCGCTGCAGCTCAAGACCCTGACCTTGCTGCAGGAGCTTGCGCGCCTTCCCGGCCATTCGCGACCGGGCGAGGAGCCCGACAGCGCAGTTATCACGAGCCTGCCCCATCCGCATGGCGACCATTTTCACCTCGGCGATGCCTTGGTCGCTTCTCGTGATGCCACGGGGTTGCGCAATCCTGCGGTATGGGCGGCGCTCGAACGCAAGGGGCTGATACGCTCGCTTCCCGATTGCGCCGTGCTAACCCCGCTCGGAGTCGGCTACGACACCGGCTTGCGCAACGCGATCCTGCATGTCGAGGGCGGGCACTGAAGCTCCCGGTCTGTCCTCACCAGCAAAAGCTGCGCGCCACGCCCACGGGGGAGTAGCACCCGGATCGGAGCGCTGCGGCGATGCGTTCGAGATCGGGCGGCTGGTCGCCGATTGCGCCAAGCTCTTCGGCATGGATCCCGCCGGCAATCAACACGCTGTCGAGACCGGCGCCGGTCGCGCCGGCGATGTCGGTGCGCAAACTGTCGCCGACGGCAAGGACGCGTGTGCGGTCTTCGATGCCGAGCAACTCAAGACATGTGTCATAGACCGAACGGAACGGCTTCCCGTGCCAGCGGACGCGACCTCCAGCCTCCTCGTACCACTGCGCCAGGGCACCGGCGCAGAGTGCCAAACGATTGCCGTGCATGACGACGAGATCGGGGTTGGCGCATACCATCGGGAGGGCGCCCGCCAGCGCCCGCCGCAACAACGGCGCATAGTCCTCGATGCGATCCTCCCAGCCGGCCGGTCCGGTATTGAGGATGAACTCGGCCTGCTCGACGGTGTCGACGAATTCGAGCTCCAGCCCTTCGCGGATCAACATATCGCGCTCGGAGCCGATGTGCAGGCATCGCCGGCCGAGCGCCGCGTAGAATGGATCGTCGCGCCGATGGAGATGCTGCCAAGCTTCCTCACCCGAGGACAAAACATGATGATAGAGCCCGGCAGGCACGCCAATACGAGTGATGCGCTCGACGACGTCGTCGGATCGCCGCGGCGCGTTCGACAGCAACGCGATTCGCTTCCCCGCCGCTTTCAGGGCCTCGAGGCATTCGAGGGCGCCCGACAGCGGAGCCACTCCGTCATGAACCACCCCCCAGAGATCGAGGATCAACCCGTCATAGCGGGGCGCCAACGCAGCGATGCCTCCAATCAGCGGAACGTTCATACTGCATGTCCCAACATTACCTCGCGTTTCTACAGGGAAGAGCAGCCGAGGGCCAGAGCGCGGTCTTGCGCTCACATGGGCGATATCGGGGTTTAAACTCCGGGCAAGACGGTCGTATTCTCGGTCAATGCTTTATGTTCGCTTCCTGGCTGGGGCATGCCTGCTGATTTGTTTAGTGGGGTTGCGGGCGGCTTATGCCCAACCGGTCTCCGACCGGCAGGCCATCCATGTCTTGAACCGCCTCGCCTTTGGTCCGACGGTGGAGGATTTCGACCGTGTCAAGGCCATCGGGGTCGACCGCTATGTCGCCAATCAGCTCGCTCCCGAATCGATCCCCGAACCGTTCGAGCTGGCCTGGCGCCTCGCGGCATATGATACCCTCAGATACAACGCGGTTCAGCTGCGCCGGCTTTACGGGCCGCTGCCCTCGATACGCGGCTTCACGCTGCCCCCCGAATTTATCAAGGCCCGGGAGGCGCGCGCCCGGGCCATCGTCCGGGAAGCGGCGCAGGCAAGAATTCTGCGGGCGGTGCTGAGCCGGCGGCAGCTGCAAGAGGTTATGGTCGACTTCTGGTTCAACCACTTTAACGTCTTTGCCGGAAAGGAGCTGGACGATCTGTGGATCGGCGACTACGAGCAGCGCGCGATCCGTCCCTTTGTGTTGGGTCGCTTCCGGGACCTTTTGTTCGCTGTAACGAAGCACCCTGCGATGCTCGTCTATCTCGACAACACGCTGAGCACCGCACCCGCGAGCCCAGGCGGGCGGAATAACAAGGTTGGGCTCAACGAGAATTTCGCGCGAGAGGTGATGGAGCTGCACACGCTCGGCGCCGATGGCGGCTATACCGAGGAGGACGTAGTCACCTTGGCGCGGGTCCTCACCGGATGGCGCGTCAATCGCCCCGACGCCCGCGAATTTCCCG
>WNFT01006149.1_pt1 | contig 10564 bp, 13 predicted proteins | sample 5400191 | NCBI WGS metagenome assembly WNFT01 (sample SAMN13153359, study PRJNA577476) | soil metagenome | isolation source: 80 cm saprolite under Madrone tree | place: USA:California | collected 2016-06-14 | reverse complement strand
ACCCTTTCTCGGAACAAAGATCCACATTATCGACATAAAGTTTGCCACCCGCTCGCAGGACGCGAAACGCTTCTTCCACGTAATTGTAGCGATCCCATTGCTCCAAATGCATGAAGACCGCCGTGCAATAAACAAGATCGACGGAAACATCGGTAATCGGTTTTAGATCGTAACCGGATGTTTCCACGAGCTCCACATTCGGAAACTCGCGCAATCGTTCCGCCGCCAGCTTCAACATTTTGGCCGACACATCGCAGCCGATCCATTTCCGACAGCGCGACGCGAGTTGTTTGCCCACGCGCCCGATCCCGCAGCCGATTTCCAGAACAACGTCACTGGAATCCACGCCGACGTTTTCCAGCAGAAAATTCGTCGTGCCAATTCCGCTGCGCGTTAACTCTTCTTCATCCTCGCTCCCGCCGACGTGCGTTTTTGCCGCGGCCTCAGTTGCGGAAAGCGCCGTCCAAACCTCTTTATAATTTGAACGGCGGTACAGACCAAGATCGGGCGATTCGTCCATGCCGATTTTGCATCGCCCATAAATCGCCGATTGCCAATCTTTTTGAAAAAGCGCGCTTGCGCGCGATTTATTTCAAATCGAAACTCGCAAATCCGAGATCAAGCATTGGCCGGCTGCGCCGGCAACGGGCCTGTAGCTCAGTTGGTTAGAGCATGCGCTTGATAAGCGCAGGGTCACTGGTTCGAGCCCAGTCAGGCCCACCCTTCGATTTTCAATTTTGGATTTTCGACTGGCGCGACTGGATTTCCTGCTTTTCCTGATTCATCCAGTAAACCCTGTCTAAATTTCCTCGGTCCTATTTTCCTCAGTAAATCGTTTGCGGTTTCCGTCGCGGAGCAAACGCCCAACAAATCGCCAGCCCAATCATTGCGCCGCCGATGTCGATCGCCACATCGCGCATCGATGCCGTCCGGCTCGGAACGAACGATTGATGAAGCTCATCCGACGCGGCGAAAATCGCCGACACCATAAATACCAGCGACGCGATCACGAGGTTCCCCGTCGATGTTAACCTGCCGCGCAACGCCCGCCAAAGCAGCACGGCGAGAATTCCGTACTCGATAAGATGGCCAAGCTTCCGCAATGCGAAATGAATCGATAAAATGGTTGCAATGGAGATTTGCGGATCAAGCCAGCGCAAAAATGGGACAAGAAAACGTGAAGTTTGCTCGGCGGAGAGCACACCCGTCGAACCAATGAAAATCACGCCCAGCCAAGTCAGCAAAGGCAACCAATATTTGAGAAACGATCTGATCTTGGTGTTCAATGAAGCGGTGAGTGTATGGGAATCATTCCCATTCACAACTGGTGAAAAACGTCCTCGACGAAAAGGTGGATCGGCCCCGAACGCTTTCGGGGGCGATGTTATTTATTCGCGGCTTCGCCGCCACTTTTTAGCATCGAGGTCGCCGCGGCGAAGACTGCTCGATCCACCAGCACAAACCAGTCGCAGCCGGCATCTGCCTTCGCAATGTGCTATGGCGCGGCGGGCGGCTGCCGCTAAATTCCCAAAATTGTCGCATGTCTTCACCTAATCTCACCGGTCCCCTCACCTTCCAGCCCATCTTTATGGAACGAATGTGGGGCGGCCGGCGACTTGAATCGAAGTTCGGGAAGAAATTGCCGCCAAACGCGTGCATCGGCGAATCATGGGAAATCGTCGATCGCAAAGAAGCGCAAAGTGTCGTGCGCAACGGAGCGATGCGCGGGAAAACATTGCACGAACTTTGGACCCAAGATCGACAGGAAATTTTCGGCGAGCTGCCGGACAGTCCGCGGTTTCCGTTACTCCTAAAACTACTCGACGCGCAGCAACGCCTTTCTTTGCAAGTGCATCCCCCGGAAGGAATCGCTGCAAAATTAGGGAGCGAACCCAAGACCGAATTCTGGTACGTGGCCGCGGCGGACGACAAAGCCGAATTGTTTGTCGGGTTGCGCAAACAAACCGCGCGCAGCGAATTCAAAAACGCGCTTGAATCAGGGACAGCCGCGGAGCTTGTCCATACGATTCGCGCGAAAGCTGGGGACGCGATGTTTTTACCAGCCGGCCGCCTGCATGCAGTCGGCGCGGGTAATCTGCTGGTGGAAATCCAGCAAAACAGCGACACGACTTATCGCGTGTTCGACTGGAATCGTCTCGACGAAAAGGGTAAAGCCCGGGAGTTGCATGTCGATCAAGCATTGCAATGCATCGACTTCAACGATTGCGAGCCGCAACTCGTGAAACCGAAAGGCGAGCTGTTGGTTGAGCACAAATTGTTTGAAATCCAAAAATGGAAACTTGATAAGCCACGCGAAGTCGCTCCATCTGGGCAGTTCGCCATTGTTTTCTGCCTGAGCGGCTCGATCGGATGCGCCGATGCCGATCTTGCGCCGGGAGAATTCTTCCTCGTGCCGGCTTCGTTACAAGATCGACAATTGAAGCCGCTGAACGAGGGAACAACCCTGCTGCGCGTGACAATTCCGAGGTAAGGGCGATTGACCTCAATCGCCTGCGGGCGGTTCAGGTGAACCGCCCCCTACCTAAACCTGAATCCAAATGCGCCGGAACGGTTCGTGGTTCTTGACCGGGATCGCGTTCATCTTTTGTGGGTCAATTTTTGTACCCTGCTGGGACGCTAAGATGGCGCCGCCGACACAAAGCGAGAAGAAAAACAACAGGAGTGTGATGCGTGCGATGAAGCTCATGTCATTTTACCGGCGCAGCCAGGCGCCGTAAATATTGAAAACTGTAAATGCCGGTGCCGTGTCCATCGCGCCAGTGGGGTTGGACGGCATAACCGCCGACCAAATCGAAACCCACCAGCTCAAAGCTTTCCGGCGAGTAAGCCACGTTCGGTCGCACAATGTTGCCAAGCACATCCGGCTCTCCGCCGCACGCGGCGCAGGGACAAGCGCGGCGAAGAAACTCGAGGCCGACATAAGATTCCGTCCCATCGTTCCAATGAATGGCGAGCTCATTTCCGATTTGTTGAATGTTCGTCGGTTCCAGACGCATGGGCTGTCGATCTTAGCATGATGTCGATCTTGAGAGCAATCTTCGCACTAGGCTCGATGCCAGAACTAATGCGCCTGCGGCGCCACATTAACATCGTCCGACGGACTGGCCGATCCATCTATTCGCGCTTTGTGCGCCTGCGTTCGCCAAAAATCGCCGTCCCGACGCGGACCAGCGTCGCTCCTTCCTCGACCGCGATCACGAAATCATTCGTCATTCCCATCGAGAGATGCGGAAGTTTGATACAGAATTCTTTTTCGAGCGCGTCCCGCAACCCGCGAAGTTTGATAAAATATCTTCGTGACGCTTCCGCTTCGGGCGCAAGCGGCGGGATCGTCATCAAGCCTTCGATCGAAAGTCGCGGCAGCACGAGAAGCGTCTCCATTTCGGCTCGCAACGTTTCCGGGTTGAAACCGAACTTGCTCCCCTCACCTGCCACATTCACTTCAAGCAGCACGTCTGGATGCATTCCTTCCTCTTCCGCGATGCGGTTTATGTCCTCCGCCAGCGCGAGCGAATCGACGCTGTGAACCAAGTCGAAGAGCGGCAGCGCGTGCCGGATCTTGTTTTTCTGGAGATGACCAACGAAATGCCAGCGCAGATTGGACGGCAGCTCGGGAATCTTCGCGCGCGCTTCCTGCACGCGGCTCTCGCCGAAAACCTGCTGCCCGGCTTCATGCGCTTCACGCACGCGCTCCGCATCATGCGTTTTTGTAATCGCGACTAACTCAACGTCTGCGGGTTGCCGACCGGACTTTTCTGCCGCTTCAGCGATTTGTGCGCGAACGCGTTCCAGATGTTTCTGAATGTCTCCCATTCGAAAACGAAGAGAAAATCAAAGCACACCGACCGCGCGCGAGATGAGGAGCACGACGATGCTAAGCGAAATGAATATCTGCAACATGGCGAGACCTTTTGCCCATCGGGCGAGAAGCGGCGCGTCGGTGGGACCGAAAGTTGAACTGTGGGTGAACGCCACGAAAAGATAATCGATGAAACGCGGCCGCCATCCTTCGCACGCAAACCTTCCGCGCTCGCTTTTCTCGATCTGCATTTGTGGAAAAAGAAAGCTACGGCTGCCAAACTCGCGGCGCTCCTGGCGGAGCGTGGGCCCGCCGCCATCGAGCCGCCAATACCAAAGCGCGAAGACGAAAACATTCGTGATCCAAAGCTCGGCGCCCGACAACAGCAACGAAAGAGGGGCTTCCTTGTGCGACGGTAAGGCCGTCACCAAAAGAATAACCGATCCGATTAGCGCCAACGTGATGATCGCGTTGATCAAAACTCCGAGAGCACGATTGAGGGAGCGCCTTCCCGTGCGATGAGCCACGACGGTTGGCACGAGCAAAACCACAATCAAGGTAGGCAGCAGCCAGGTCGGACCGATGATGAGGGAACGCGGCAACGCCAAATAAATGCAACCAACAGCGAGAAACGCCAGCAACGCCTGCCAGCGCGGCTCTGGTTTGTCGAGGTGATGCACAGTGTTCTCCACAAATTCGCTATAGCACGGAATGAGCGCGGCACCGAATAGGTGATTTTGTTGCGGACACATCCGAAATTATCGTGAATCGGATCCACGGGTGCCGCGCTTAAGTGTGCTGTCGATCTTGCCCCGTCAGCATCTCGCTCATCTGCGATGCCAATTTTGGCCCGACGCCGCTTTCTTCGTGTTTGAAATAGACGAAAACATCACGCCATTTCCTCTCTTGTTCGCAAAGGAATTTTGTCCAGCGTTCGATGTCGATCTTCGTATAATCTTCGCGGCGCAACCGGAGATAGCCGTAATCGGCGGTCGCGATCTTCGGCGTCTCTAAGGTTTCGGTGTCAGCAATGCAAAGCGCGATGTTTCGTGTTTTGAGCAGTTCGAAAATCTCGCCGTCGAACCACGACTCGTGACGAAATTCAAACGCGGCACACATCGATGGCAGCTCGCGAAGAAATGAGCTCAACACCGCAGAGTCCTTTTTGAAATTCGGCGGAAGTTGAAATAAAATCGGTCCGAGTCTGTCGCCGAGTCCAGAAACGACCTTGCAGAAAAATTCGAGTGTGTCCGCGCAATCGCGAAGCTTCGACCAATGCGTAATTTTTTGCGGCGCTTTCAGCGCGAACCGGAAATTTGCGGGCGTCAACTTTTTCCAATTGTCGATCGTCTTCGCTGACGGAATGCGATGAAACGTGTAATTGATTTCCGTGGTCAAAAAGCGCTCGGCATAAAACGGCAACATCTTGGTCGTCGGTAAATCTTCCGGATAAAAATTCCCCTTCCACTCCGAATACTGAAACCCTGACGTGCCGGTCCACAATTTCATTAAAATGCTCTCGACCATGCTATGGCGTCGCCGTGCTAACAAATCGAGTTGCTTTATTTCCGTCGGCGCGCTTTTCGTCGTGACAATGCCGACGTGTACATGAAAGATCGACATCGCATCTAACGAAAGGCTCACATGATAAACATCACGAAAAATCTCGGCATGCTTTTGCTTGCGATTTATCTCATTCTCGTTGGCGTTACCCTGCTCTTCCATACAATCGCCATCCCGGTTGTGGTGACGGGCATTCTGGCGCTCGCGGCCGGCATCTTGATCCTCATCGGCAGATAGACCGCTTCAGTCGCTCGAACCCGGCCGCTACTTCCATCGCACCGATTCGCAACGGAAATGCTCGAAAAACTGGCGTGATTGGTATGCAACTTTCTCCTCAAGAGGAGATGCGCGTGCTGATTGCTGAGGACGACAAGCCGGTCGCCGGGACTTTGGCCGCGATGGTGAGGAGTTCCAAACATGAAGTGGTGGAGATAGTAGGCTCCGGCTTGGACGCCATCCACGCCTACGAGCGCCACAAGCCCGACGTCGTTATCATGGATTACCTGATGAGCCGGCTCAACGGCGTGACCGCTTGCCGCAACATTTTAGCGAAGGACCCCACTGCCCGAATCATTCTGGTCTCAGGCGCGATTGGCCCCAAAGAATTATCCGTGAGTCATTCCGGCGCCATCGCGATCTTACAGAAACCGATAAGCGTGGCACAAATCCAGGAAGTGCTCGATACCCTTGCCTCTCACGAAACTCTTCCCCTTTTCGAGGAAACCATACGGCCGCCCCGTCCCGTCCCACGAATCTAAGTTAGAGAATGGGCGGATCTTCGCGCCGGTCCAGAATCAATCCGGAGAGCGGAGCATTGCGTCCAATCGCACACCAAGAAGAAAGGAACAACATGAAAAAAACAGTGTTAAGCATCGCGTTGGCGGCAGTAGCGCCCTTCGCTTGGGGGCAGGTTTCATCGACAACGACCACAACCTCCACCACCGAAGGCAGCGGCACGATAACCGAGTTCACGCCCGGCACCACTATCGTGCTCAAGGAGAGCAGCGGTCCGAAACATTACCGCTTCGGCAAGACTGTCACTTACGTGACCAGGAGTGGTAGGACCCTTGACGAAGAGACGGTGAAAACGAGGATCAAAGTAGGCGTCCCGGTCCGCGTTCACTACCTCGGCGAAGGCGACAACATGCTGGTTGATCGCGTCATCCTCGACGAGGATTAAGAGCTAACGTCGTTTGTTTCCATCGCGCCTTTTCGAATCCCTCAGGGGAACGGAAAGGCGCGTTTTGCGTACTGATTTCCGAAGTTTGATGGCAAACACATCGCTCTTGCACAAATCGCGCGGCCGTCGGCGCGACTGACTAATCCACTACTTCTCGCAATCAGTCTTTTCGGCGACGATTTCGAGAACGAGCGGCGTAATCATAAGTGCGTTCGGATTCTTCTCAGCCGCGGCTAATTCCGCGCGCACTTTCTCAGCAAAAGTTTGATCGATTCGACCCTGCTCGAGCAGACGCGCAAGATAAACGTCAATGAATTGAGCCGGCCATTGCCACATGGCATCATCTGGTCGAATGCAAAATATCTGCGGCGTGGCCGAGCGAATGACGAAGCCGTTCTGCAAAAGAAGCGCCGGTAAGGCTGGTGCAGAATCCGGTTCGCCGCCGGACTCACGCCAGGTTTCGATCACATGCTGGCGGAACCGCAAGTGGTTTGGAAGAGGAGGAAAAAAGCGCCAGGTCTCGTAGTGGCCATACTCATGAAAAATCGCGACGCTCCCCTGTCGCATCACGCCGCCGAGCTTCTTGATCAGAAGCGCCGGGTTGGATACGAACGACAGCACCCATCGGCACCAGGAGACGTCGTAATCGCCTTTCGGCAAATTGTCAGTCATCAGGTCTAGTTCGTGAATCTTCACATTCGTAAGCGAACGCGCGCGACACGCTTTTTCCATCGCACGGACGAACTTGCTCGAACGTTCGAGCGCGACCACTCCGCCGGTCGGACCGACAATTTCCGCAAGATCGACAGTCGCGTAACCCGGCCCGGCGCCGACATCGAGCACGCGACTGCCAACGGTGATGCCGGCCTTTTGCCAGCACTCCAAAACCACCGGGCGCCAGACGCGATGTTGCAATCCGAGTCTCGCAATCTCCTCGTCGTGTGTGCCGAGAACGTAATCGCGCTCCGCTGTCTGGCTCATTCTTTCTACTTTCTAATTTAGCCTTTCTACTTTAATCAGCCTACCCGATTCTTGGCCACCGGCGTGGCGGATTTTGCACGACATGTTCAACACGAACATGCCCACGTCACCGAGCAAATGATGGCATCTATTCCGCTGATCCCCCTTTTCTGAGGCCTGATTCAACGAGCGGAGGCTACCTGATTAGGCTTCTTTTCTTTGTCGCTTCTCCAGTAAGAAACCGCAAAGGCTACGCTGTAATGTCCGACGAACATTATCTCATTTCCTCCTCGCGAAAAATTCCGGCCAAGCTAGCCAAAAAGTGATTCATGCGGCGACCCTAAATCAAGCGTAATCAAATGAAAGCAACGTGGAATGGCGCCGCGTTCTAGAAGGGCGTCATTGCCGAATAAGACGTTGATCGCTGTAGAGGCAGCCGTGTTAGCTGCATACTTAAGTTCTGCGGACGGCACGCACGTCACGACAGAGAATTCTTCACGCGGTAAGAATCCGCGTTTATCTGCGGAGTCTGCGGTTTATCTTGGGTTTTGATATGGGCAAAGAACTTACTCCGGAAAACATCATGCAACTCGGCCTGGGCTTTTGGGGCTCGAAGACCTTGTTGAGTGCGATCGAGCTCGGCCTCTTCACTGAGCTGGCCAAAAAACCACTCGAAGCGGACACAGTGTGCGACCGCTTAAAACTGCATCCGCGCAGCGTGCGAGATTTTCTCGATGCGCTGGTCGCGTTGCACATGCTTGAGCGCGACGCCCACGGAAAGTACCGCAACGCGCCCGAGACGAATCTGTTCCTCGACCGCGCGAAACCGAGTTACGCAGGCGGGATTCTCGAGATGGCAAACGCGCGACTCTATCCGTTTTGGGGCGCGTTGACCGACGGTTTGCGCACAGGCCAGCCGCAGAACGAAGCGAAGAGCGGTGGCGATCCGTTCAAGGCGATCTATGCCGATAAGAAAGGCCTCGAAGATTTTCTCTCCGCAATGACCGGCATTAGCCTCGGCGCCGCCATGGCGATCGCGCAGAAGTTTCCATGGGAAGATTATGGGACGTTCATCGATATCGGCTGCGCGCAAGGCGGATTGCCCGTGCAAGTGGCAAGCACACATCCGCACCTCACCGGCGGCGGTTTTGATCTTGAGGCTGTCCGCCCAGTATTCGAGAAATATGTGGCCAAGCATGGTTGGTCGGACCGACTGCGCTTTTATGCGGGGAGCTTCTTCACAGATCCGCTCCCGACCGCCGATGTTCTGGTCATGGGCCACATTTTGCACGACTGGAATTTGGAAGAGAAGAAGATGCTATTGCGCAAGGCCTACGAAGCGCTGCCGGCAAACGGCGCGCTCATCGTCTACGAAGCGTTGATCGACGACGACCGGCGCGAGAACGCGTTCGGTCTCCTCATGAGTCTCAACATGTTGATCGAGACTCCGGGCGGCTTCGATTACACTGGCGCCGATTGTCAATCGTGGATGCGCGAAACCGGGTTCCGCGAAACGCGCGTCGAACATTTGGTCGGCCCAGATTCCATGGCCGTGGGGATCAAATAACTCTTTATTGAGCGTTTGCAGCGAATTGAACCAAAAAATTTTGAGATGACCACCCTTGCCGCCCACGCTCACACGATTCTCCACGAATGGGTCCAATCGGAAAGCTTGCGAAAACATTGCTACGCGGTCGCTGATTCGATGAAACATTTCGCGCAACTGCGCGGCGAAGATGTCGATCTTTGGGAAGCCGTCGGCCTGTTGCACGACATGGATTACGAGCGCCACCCGAATCAGGAGCACAGCCCGATCGAAGGTCACCCGTTCGTCGGCGTGGCGTGGTTGCGCGAGCACGGCTGGAGCGAGGAGGTTTGCCGCGCGATTCTCTCCCACGCGGATTATGCCAACGTTCCACGCCAGAGGCCGCTCGAGAAAACGCTCTACGCCGTCGATGAGTTGAGCGGACTTGTCATCGCTGTCACACTTGTCCGCCCATCAAAAAGCATTCACGAAGTCGACGTGGCGGCCGTAAAAAGGAAAATGAAAGACAAAGCCTTCGCCCGCGCCGTCAACCGCGACGATATCGTCCGCGGCGCCGCTGAGCTCGGCATTCCACTCGATGACGTGATCGCGGAAGTCATCACCGCCCTCGCCGCCGACGCGGAGCGGCTCGGTCTTGCCGGAAACGCGTCGCCTACGTGATCATCCGGTCGTGATGAAAAACGCGACGGCATAGCAAACAAAGATCGACATGCCGCCGGCGATGCCGGCGCCAATCGCCTTGCGCCACGAGCCGCGGCGCAAGGTTTGCGGCTAAGTAGAAAGAGTAGTATAGCGTCGCTCCTTGATACCATTTGACCACGTATGATTAAAGGAAGCGACGTTCGTAAAGCAGACTTTCCCATTGAGCAGTTGCTTCTCGATCGCTGGTCGCCGCGCGCGATGTCCGGCGAAGAGATCTCAGACGAGGAACTGATGCGGCTCTTTGAAGCAGCGCGTTGGGCTCCCTCCTCCTTCAATGCTCAACAGTGGCGCGCACTCTACGCCAGGCGGGGCACCGAGCATTGGCCTCTTTTCTTCGAATTACTCGTCGAGGCAAACAAGTCTTGGGCAAAGAATGCCGCTGTCCTCGTCCTCTTCGTTTCGCGAACTACATTCGAATATGATGGCGAGCCCTCGATTACGCACTCCTTTGATGCCGGAGCAGCGTGGGAAAACTTCGCGCTCCAAGGTTTCCGCCAGGGACTTGTCGTCCACGGTATGGAGGGCTTTGACTATGAGCGAGCGCGCGTAGAGCTGCGCATCCCCGAGCAATTCCAAATCGAGGCCATGGCCGCGGTTGGTAAGCCCGGCGCAAAAGAAGTTCTGCCAGACAAACTCCAGAAACGCGAAAGTCCTAATGACCGACGCAAGTTAACGGACAGCATCTGCGAAGGGCCATTTCGGTTTTGAACGGCGCTGCTGCGGATGCGACTCATATTGTAAGCTCGGCTAGCCAGACGCTGGCGGTTTCGACTTCGGCACTGGTCAAGCTGTG
>WNFT01007894.1_pt1 | contig 10567 bp, 5 predicted proteins | sample 5400191 | NCBI WGS metagenome assembly WNFT01 (sample SAMN13153359, study PRJNA577476) | soil metagenome | isolation source: 80 cm saprolite under Madrone tree | place: USA:California | collected 2016-06-14 | reverse complement strand
CCGGAGAGGCTCGCGTAGCGGTCGCCCACCAGGGCGAAGACCACCGGAAACGCCGCGGCGAAGCCCGCGCCCACGAGGACGAGCCCGATGGCGGCCGGCCCGGGCTCACGCGCGGCGCGGAGCAGCCACGACCCCAGAAAGGCGGTGACGATGCCCGCGTAGAGCGCCTGCGCGGGCGAGATGCGGCCGAGCAGCGCGCCCAGGGCGACGCGCGTCAGCATCATGCCCAGCCAGTACAGGGAGAGGAAGAAGAGGCCGCGGTGGCCGGCGAGGCCCAGCTCTTCCTTGAAGTAGGTGGCCGTCCACCCGCCCACGCTGATCTCCATGCCGCTCTGCAGGAAGAGGGTCAGGCCCAGGAGGACCAGGAAGGGCTCCCGCAGCAGGCCCAGGCCCTTCGCGATGGGGAAGCCCTGGGCCTGCTTGGGGACCGGGAAGCGGATCGCGGCCATGAAGGCCAGGGGGAGGAGGACGGCGAGGCCGGTGGCGGCCACCAGGGTGGTGTAGGAGAAGCGGGCGAGGAGCAGGCCCAGAGCGAAAGGCACGCCCACCGCGCCCACTCCGAAGAAGACCCCGAGGTAGCTCAGGCCGGACGCGCGGCCGCCCTCGCTCACGTCCGACACGAGGGCGTTGGTCCCGCCGTTGATCACGCCCCCGCCGAGGCCGATCGTGAGCACGGCCAGGCGCAGCCAGGAGAACGACGGGGCGAAGGCGATCCCCTCCAGGCCGAGGATCACGAGGCCGGTGCAGAGGAGGAGGAGGCTCTTGTAGCCGTAACCGTCCACGATCGGACCGAACACGAGCGCGCCCGCCAGGATCCCGAGGCTCAGGGAAAGGAAGAGCGAGCCCGCGTGGGCCTTGTCGACTCCGAAGCGCTCGATGACCGAAGGCAGCAGGGCTCCCACGGTGGTGAGGACGATGCCGAAGACCGCCATCCCCAGGCACGCGGCGGCGAAGACTCGCTTCCGGTCGTACATCAGGTATTACTTGACGCAACTCGCCCCGGGGCGAGTTGCGGCATTGCAGCCTCCAGCGCCAGCCAGCCCGCGCCGTAGAGCCCGGCGTCGGCCCCCAGGCTCGTCACCGTGATGGTGACCTGGCGGATGCTCACCGGTGACCAGGTTCGCCACCGCCATCCCCCAGAACGCGACCGCGTCGTCCAGGGCCGAGAGCGCGACCGGATCCCCCGCCTCGGCGGCGGCGAAGACGTCGGCGGTGGTGATCTCCCCGGCGCGCCTCTCCCGCACGGCGCTCACCAGCCCCGGTCCCGAAGCGTGGTGCTCGAAGCACCCGACCGGCGCGTACTCGGGACGGTACGGCCGCTCCAGGGCCAGCCAGCCGATCGCCCCCGCGGCATCGCCGTGCCCACGCAGCACCCGCCCCTCGGCCAGGATTCCTGCGCCGATCCCCGTCCCGACGGTGAGGAAGATCGCGTTCCGGCTCCCCCGGGCCGTCCCCTGCCAGGTCTCGCCCAGGATGCAGCAGGCCCGGTCGCTGTCGATCCGGAACGGGAGGTCGGAGTCGAGGGCCGACCGGATCTCGTCCCGCAGCGGGTAGTCCTCCCAGCCCGGGATGTTCGGAGCCCAGACCGTTCCGGGCCCCGCGCGGTAGATTCCGGGCACCGCGACGCCGAGGCCGCGGACAGGCGTCGCCTCCCGGGCCCAGGCCTCGCGAAGCGCGAGCGCCTGCTCGGTGATCAGGCGGCCCACCTCCGCCCCTTCGCGCCCGTCGAGGAGCACCGCCTGACGATGCAGGATCCGGCCTTCCTCCGAGAAGATGGCGAGAGCGAGCTTGGTGCCTCCCAGGTCGACGCCAATCACGGACATGGGACCTTCCTCGACGGGCGTGAGAGGATGAACGAGTGAGCGATTTCCAGGCACGGTCGGTCGAGCTGGTGGGTGGCTTCAAGATCGAGGGCTCGGTTGCGCAGATCTTCCCGCTGTTCTCGCCTCTGGGCGAGAAGCTGTGGGTTCCGGGCTGGAGTCCCGAGCTCCTTCACCCCCTGGGCGCCTCGTGGGAGCGCGGTCTCGTCTTCCGGACCCGCGAGGAACGGGGCGACGCGATCTGGGTGGTCACGCATCTCGATCGCGAGGGCCACGCGGTGGAATACCACCGGATCGAAGCCGGGCGCTACCTGGCGCGAGTGGCGGTGCGGTGCGTGCCGCGCGGAGAGCGGGAGACGGAGGTCCACGTCGCGTACACCTTCGTCGGGTTGTCCGAGACGGGAAACTCCGAGATCGCCTTCATGACACCGGAGGCCTACGAGCAGAAGATGGAGCGCTGGAAGGTCTGGATCGGCCACCTCCGCCTCAGACCCCCTTCCGCCAGCGAGGGTCGTCGTTCCGGAGGAGACGCACGGCGAGGGAGCCGTCCGGTTCGAGGGGCTGTCCGCAAGCCCACCGGGCGGGGCGGCGCGCGCCGTGGATCTCGATCTCGGTCTTGAGCCGTACCTCCCGGCCTTCCATCCCCTGAGGCAGGACGAAGGACGCGAGGCGGAGTCGGCCCGCGTGAGGATGGCCCGCGTCGAGGCCGCCTCTCGCGAGGACCCTGCCGTCCCGGTCCTCCACGCGCACGTCGAGCACGCCCGGCACCCCGGCCACGCCGTCGTTGCAGAAGGCCACCACCAGCTCGGCCGTGCCCTGGCGCTTCCGCTGCCAGATCCAGGAGGGCCGGACGCGCCAGCCGATCCGCTGCTCGAGGGCCTCGAAGGCCATGGGCCGGGCCTCCCGGTAGCGGGCGAGGTTCTCGGCCTCGGTCCAGAGCGACCAGTAGTTCGCGCCCATGTCCAGGGCGTGGAGCATCGTGGTCTCGATCGCGTCCACGCCCGCCGCGCCCAGGCGGTAGCGCTCCGTGTCCCGGCGGTAATGGCGGTGGTAGCCGTCCTCCATGACCACGGCCAGCCAGGGCGGGCGGTGGGCGAGGGCCTCGATCTGGATCGGCTCGTCGAGGATGACGCTGTCCGAGCGGAGCCAGGCTCCGCCGCGTACCGCCAGGTCCTGGACCTCGCGGTTGCCGACCCGGCTGATGTCGGGCTGCATGTTGACGACCAATGGGGCGCGCTTCCAGGCGTCCATCTGCATCCGTGTCATGCTCACTAAGGTGCGCTCGGCGGTCCACGTGTCCGGGAACGGGCTCGCCCAGTCGCTCGTGTGCCCCTCGCCCCAGAAGCCGTACATCATCAGGTCCATGAACTCGACGAGAGGGTCAGGGTCGAGCTCGGCCGCGAGCAGGTCGTTGAGCTCGCGGAAGGCCTTCTGGAACTCCGGATGGTCGTAGCGAGGCTCGACCCGCGCGGGGCCGGGCCGCGGCCGCTCGAGGGTCACCAGGGGAACGCGGTCGCGGACGAAGTCGGGCAGGGCCAGGCGCTGCGGCTCGAACTCGGGGTTCGAGAGCTGGACGCGGAAGGCGACCCGCAGGCCGTGGCGCCGGGCGGCGTCGAGGGTGAGGGCCCAGACCGGGGCCAGGTCCAGGCGCCCCGGCCGGCTCTGGACGTCGCGCCAGTCGCATCGGATGTAGAGCACGTCCACGAAGGGCAGCCGGGCCAGGGCCTCGACCGCGTCCTCGAGGCTCTGCCGGCCTTCCCGGACCGCGAGGGCCGGGCCGTTCTCCTCCCAGGTGTAGCCCACGAGGCCCAGGCCCGGATTGCGCACGGGGCCCCTGGCCGGGGTCGTGGCCTCGATCGTGAACCAGCCCTCGTCCTGGTCGATGTCGAAGGGGCCCTGTTCCAGCCGCTCGGCCGGCTTCGGCCCGGGGCCGAAGTCGTGCCCCTGCCAGAGGTGGGGGACCACGTCGGCGCGGGCGGGCCGGGGCTCGAGGCCAGCGAGGGCCGCCAGGGCGGCCCCGGAAGTGACGAACGCGCGTCGGTGCATGCGGGTCTCCCTGGGAGGCAGCCTATCATCGCTCTGCTAGGCTACGGGCCGCATGCTGGCCGGCCTCGTCACCCGCGTCCGCCGCACCCCCCCGGCGGAAGGCATCGCCCTCGCCGTCGCCGTGGCGGCCACGCTGCTCTGCCTCTACGGCTTCCTCTGGACCGGCAAGCACTACCTCGCGATCTACCGCCTGACCCGAGGGGTGGGCGACACCGTGTTCTACGGAGCCGACGGCGAGCCCTGGTTCGCGCTGGACGAGCATCGCCGGGATGTGCGCCTGGAACAGATCTCCCCCCACCTTCGCGACGCCGTGATCGCCATCGAGGACCATCGCTTCTACCGACACCCCGGCGTCGACCCCATTGCCGTCGCGCGGGCGACCTTCCACAACCTGAAGCAGGGCCGCCTGTCGGAGGGGGGCAGCACCCTGACCCAGCAGCTCGCGCGCACCCTGTTCCTTTCCAATCGGCGCACCCTCGGACGCAAGGCGAGGGAGGCGGTCCTCGCGATGATGCTGGAGCAGGTGCTCGCCAAGGACCGGATCCTCGAGCTGTACCTGAATCGGGTCAGCCTGAGCGGCGGCCTGCACGGGGTGGAGGCGATGTCGCGCAGCCTCTTCGAGAAGCGGGCGCTGGACCTGAGCCTGGCCGAGAGCGTCCTGGTGGCCGGCCTGATCCGCTCGCCGTCGGCGCTCTCGCCCTGGAGCAACCCGGAGGGGGCGGTCGCGCGCAGCCGGGTCGTGCTGGCGCGCATGCGGGCCGAGGGATACATCACGGCCCAGGACGAGCGGGCCGCGCGGCAGGCGCGGCTGCACATCGCGCCGCGACCGAGCCCGACGGATGCGCGCTCCGGCTACGCGAAGGAGTACCTGCGGCAGCTCTTTCGCGAGCGCGTCGGCGACGACAACCCCCCCGACTGGCAGGTACACACGAGCTTCCGGCCGGACGCCCAGCAGGCGGCGGAGCAGGCGGTGGCCCAGGGCCTGCGCCGCCTCGGCCGTCCGGGCCTGCAGGCCGCCCTGGTGGCGCTGGATCCGGAGACCGGCGACATCCTCGCCCTCGTGGGCGGATCCGATTTCGCGAGCGCGCCCTTCAACCGCGCGGTGCGCAGCCGCCGCCAGCCGGGCTCCGCCTTCAAGCCGTTCGTCTACGCGGCGGCCCTGGGGCGGGGCCTCTCGCCGGTCTCGGTGCTGACCGACCTGCGCGGGGTGATCGCGGAGGGACGGCCGGAGTGGGCGCCCGGCAACGCCGAGGGAGAGGGCCCCGACGCCCTGACCCTGCGGGAGGCGCTGCTCGAGTCGAACAACCAGGCCGCCGCGGCCTTGCAGCAGCGGATCGGCAGCGGCGCGGTGCTGCGGGTCGCGAGCGACGCGGGCCTCTCGGGCCTGCCGGATGTGCCGTCCCTGGCGCTCGGGACCGGCCTCGTCTCGCCCCTGGAGCTGACCGCGGGCTTCGCGGTCTTCCCGAACGGGGGCCTCTCGGTGCGGCCGCGCGGCATCGTCGAGGCCATCGATGGGGACGGGAGCGTGGCCTTCCAGGACACGATCCGCCGGCGCCGCGTGCTCTCCGAAGAGGTCGCCTTCCAGGCCCTGTCCATGCTCCGGGACGTGATCGACCGTGGGACCGGCTCTCCCGCGCGATCTCTTGGCCTGGACTTTCCCGCCGCGGGCAAGACGGGCACCACCGACGACTTCCGGGACGCCTGGTTCGTGGGCTTCACTCCCCGCGTCGTGGCGGGGGTGTGGGTCGGTTTCGACCAGCCCGCCTCCATCGGCGACGACGCGTACGGCGCGCGGATCGCGCTTCCCATCTGGGTGGACTTCATGCGCCGCGCCCGGCACTTCCTCCCGGCCCAGGAGTTCCCTCCCCCCGCGGGGCTGCGGGAGGTCGAGCTGTGCCGGATGTCCTACCTGCGTCCGATGGACGGCTGCCCGACCTACGTGGAGTACTTCAAGGAAGGCGACGACCTTCCCGCCGGCTTGTGCCCGCTGCATCGGGGGGGCGTGAAGCAGCGCGTCGAGCGGGCCCTCGATCGAATGCTGGGCGCGATCGGGAAGCGGCTGAAGCGGATCTTCGAGTAGGCGCGTCTACTTCAGCCGGAACGTAGCTTCCGCGCGGGCTCCGCTCAGGACGTCCGTGGCCTCGAGCCGATACTCGCCCGACGGGTCGCTCAAGGCCGAGGGCAGGACGAAGCTCGCGCGCGGCTCCGTGGCCGCGTGGCCGGCGTACTCGGGCAGGAACGCTCCGTCGGGGGCGAAGACGTGCCAGCGCACGAGCCGGCGTCCGGGCGCGGAGGCGGTCAGGGTGAAGGCGGCCGCTTCGCCGCGGGCGGCCTCGCGCGGGCCGTCGATCCGCAGCGTAGGGCGTGGGGGGCCCACCGCCAGCACGAGCGCGTCGCCCGCGGTGAGGGTCGTCCGGACGCGGTCGGTTCGGCCGAGGCCCTCGCCCGTCCGCGCGTTGGTCACGTCTCCCGACCGGGGCAGGGCGATCTCGACCGGTTGGCGCACGACGGGGCCCAGCCTTGCGTCCTCGAAGACGGTCACTCCGTCCCGGCCCACCGTTGTCTTCACGTCCAGGTCGCCGCTCAGGAGCGCGACCACGTCGTAGTCGCCGAAGCGATAGCGGGCCACGCGCAGGCGGGGGAGCGGCTGGCCTCTCAGGTCGGTCACGGTGACCGCGGGTCGCAGGCCGAGGTGGGCCAGCACGGCTCGCAGGAGGGCCCGATGCGCGGATCCGCCATCCGGCTTCTCGCGCGCGGCCGGGTAACGGTCCAGCAGCGCGTTCAGGTAGACGGCCCAGCCCTTGCCGACCGGGCGCGCCATCGCCACGTCGGTTTCTCCCACCCGGACGAGGGCGCGACCGTCCCCCGCCCGTACGTCCCGCTCGAGCGCCTCGAGGCCGGTCAGGTCCTCGGCGCGCACCCCCCAGGCCGTCCCCTCGGCCGTGACCGAGACGGGGCCGCCCACGCGGCGGGTGGCGGCCCCGCGCTTCCGCGGCTCGGGGGCGGCGATCCCGAACAGGTCGTCGAGCGCGCCCGCTCGCCGCCAGGCCACGTGCTGGTCGAACAGTCCGGTGGCCGCGTCGGCCACCACGATTCCCCCCGCTTCCGCGAAGCCGCGGACCGCCGCCACCTCCTCGGCGGAGAAAGCCATGGAGAAGGGCAGCACGAAGACCTTCCGTCCCGCGAGCCTCCCCTCCTCGACCTGGGGCGCGGCCACGAAGTCGAAGCCGAGGCCCAGGTCCTCGAGCAGGGCGACCCAGCCGTCGCGGTCGGCGGGGAAGTCGCGCTGGACCCTTTCCCCGGACACGTTCGGGTGGAAGCCGAGGATCCCCGCCGCGTGGACCGAGGGCATCGAGTAGTGGAGGGCGATGCCGTCCCCCGCGCGCTCTGCCTCCATCAGAAGCGCGCCGATCCCCTCGAACCGCAGCGCCTGGAAGGCGGCCCCCAGGTCGCGGCCCGAGCGGGAGAACGTGAAGTCGGGGTTGACGATCGAGGGGCTCCAGAAGAGCTGCGGGAAGAGCACGCCCGAGAGGGCCGCGTTCCAGACCTCGGCCTGGACCGCGAGGCCGCTCCGGCCGTAGCCCGTCCAGAACCCGATCCGGGCACCCGGCTTGCCGAACGAGCGGTGCAGGTCCCACTGGTTGCCCCCGCTGTAGGAAAGGAAGTCGTCGATGACGCCGTCCAGCCGGTACCAGTCGCAGCCGTCGTAGGGAGTCGTGACCTGGGTCCCGGAGAGCGCGATGTGGCCGTCGGGGTCGCCCTCGCGCACCGCCTGGCGCACGGTCGCGTAGGCGTTCGCGAACGAGACCTCCATGTAGGTGCGGTGGTCCGCCCAGGGAGCGAAGCGGCCCTCCTTCCGCGCCTCGTCGGTGGTCAGGGGCACCACCGCGTCCCAGTCGGAGAACGCGCTGCCCCAGGTACGGTTCAGGGCTTCCAGGGAGCCGTACGCCTGCTTCAGCCAGTTCCGGAAGCTCGCCAGGGTGTGGGGGCCCCAGCAGAAGTCCACGGGATCCGTGTACGACCCCAGCGAGCCCTCGTCGCCCACGAAGTAGTAGTCCATGCTGTAGACGGCCTTGTTGCGGGCCGCGGTACGGGAAAGGTCGGCGAGCCGCGCCTGCACCTGCGGATCGTCCAGGCTCGGCTGGCGGACGAGGAAGCGCTTGTCGCCGGTGCGCCGGTACAGCTCCTTCTTGACGAGATAGGTCAGGCTCTCGAGATCGCCGGTGCGCTGGAACTCGGCGATCGCCTTCTCCATCCCCTCCCGCGTCGTGGGCCCGCGGTCGTACCAGTAGACGCCGAACCAGCCGCGCGGCAGGTTCAGCTCGTCGTTCACCTTCCCGCCCCAGGTGTAGCTCGTGTCCATGGCCTGCTCGCGCAAGAGGCGCAGCCGCGGAGCGGCGAAGTAGTGGGGCGGGGTCTCGAAGGAGAGCTGGCCCTTGTATTCCCTCCGACGGCGCTCGCGGGGGACCACTACGAGCGGCTCGTGGCGGAGCTGGTCGACGATCCGGCCCGCCCCGTCCAGAAGCTCCGCGGTCAGGGCGACCCGCTTGCCCAGGACGTGGTCGAGGCGATGGAAGAAGGGCCGCTCGCCCCGCGCGGCCTTCTCCTCGGCCTGGCGCAGCCGGCCGAGGTCGTCCGTCACCCGCACGCGCATCTTGAGCCCGTCGAGAGCTCCCGCCGCGCGGGCCACCACGCTCAGGACGTCGCCCTCGCGGTAGACGGGCGCGTTCGGCCGGAGGCCGGTGACGCTCGCCTCCTTGGGCACGAGGAAGCTCGACCAGCCCCAATGGAGGGTGGCGCCGCTGGCCGCGTCGCGCACGATCAGGTCCAGGATCGAGCGGCCGCCCGGCCAGCCGGCGGGTGGCCGCAGCTCGGCCGCGGGCAGGAGGACCTCGTTCTTTCCCGCGCGCAGCTCGCGCTGGAGCCGCTTCGACCCCAAGGCCTCGCCGAACTCGCTCTTCGCCGCCACCTCGATCTCGATCGTGCGCGCCCCCGGGGTGGCCAGGGTGAGAGCGAGCCCCTCGCCGGCCGAAGCCTTCGCAGCCTCGATCCGCAGGTCTCCCTCGCCGCGGGCGGCCCACAGCACGGCTCGGGCCAGGAGCGCGTACTGGTACTCCCAGTAGTCCCAGTACGTCCGGCTGGCCACGGGGTCGACGGGCTCCGGAATGAAACCGTCGCCCACCTGGGCGAACGCCACCACCCGGCCCTTCCCGTAGGCCTTGACCGCCACCACCGGGTAGGCGCCCGCCTGCACGAGCACCTCGCCGCGGGCCTCGTACTTGTAGAAGCGCCCCCCGCGCTCACCCGACGGGAGGAAGTCGAGGTCGAGCGCTTCGGTGATGAAGTGGGGACGGGCGACCTCCCAGCGGGCCTGGGTGATGGCCTCGAGGTTTGGCTCCGGATAGCCGCGGTCGCTCACCCGGTCGTCCGGGACGCCCACGAGCGGCGAGACCTCCCAGATCCGCGGGTCGCCCTCGGCGGGGTCTCCCTGGAACGGGTGGCCCTTGACGTCGCCCACGAACGGGTGGAGGAGCACGAGGCCGGCCCCTTCGCGCACCCGGCGCAGGATCGCGTCGCGGGCCGGGCGGGTGAGGCGCGACCACCCGTTCAGGCCGGGGAGCACCATCACCTCGAAGGGGGTCGCGCGGGTGAGCTCCTCCTCCGCATACCCGTAGACGATCCGGAAGTCGTCGCGGTCCCCGCGGTACTCGTGGCCGTAGAAATCGCCGATCCCCCAGCAGTTCACGTCCCACTGGCGGTCGATGGTCACGGTGGTGGGCTGGAGCGCCAGTCGCTGCATCAGCTCCACCATGTCGCGGCCCTGGGAGACGGTGGGAATGAAGAAGCCGCGGATGGGGCCCCCCGGCAAGGTTGTCGCCCAGGCGACGTGCGGGGTCACGACCTCGGTGGAGTAGGGAATGTCGTACCGGGGCGGCTTCAGGGGCTGATCGGACCTAAAGCCGCTCAGCAGCAGCGCCGCCATTCCCGCCGCCGCTTTCGTCCTCCTCATCACGGCTGTGGGAGCAGGCTGGCCGAGGCTTTGTCGAGGTACAGGGTGGTCCGTGGATGGGTCCGCAGGATGGAGGCCGGCCGCAGGGGGCTCACGTCCTCCTGGAGGCAATCGCGCACCGCCCGGGCCTTGCGCGCGTCGGGAACGACGCAGACGATGCGCTGCGACTTCAGGATCTGCCGGACCGACATCGAGAGCGCTCGCCGGGGCACGTCTTCGAGCCCCTCGAACCAGCCCTCGCCGAGCTGCTGGCGCCGGCAGGCCTCGTCCAGCGTGACCAGCAGGTACGGCTCCTCGGTCTCGAAGTCGGCCGGCGGGTCGTTGAAGGCCAAGTGGCCGTTCTCGCCGATCCCCACGAAGGCCGCGTCGATCGGATGGGCGCGGATGAGCGCCCCCACCCGGCGCGCCTCGGCCGCGGGGTCGGCCGCGTCGCCCTCGATGAAGTGGAAGCCGCCCGGGTGGACGCGGGCCACGATCCGCTCCTTGAGGTAGCGCCGGAAGCTCGCGGGGTGGGACTCGGGCAGGCCCACGTACTCGTCGAGGTGGAACAAGACGACGTTCGGCCAGTCGATCCCGGCGGTCGCGGTGAGGGCGTCGAGGAACTCGAACTGCGAGGCGCCGGTGGCGGCGATCGCGTGGGCGCGACCCCGCTGGGCGATGGCCTCCCGAAGGGCCGCGGCTGCGTCGACCG
>WNFT01006146.1_pt1 | contig 10568 bp, 5 predicted proteins | sample 5400191 | NCBI WGS metagenome assembly WNFT01 (sample SAMN13153359, study PRJNA577476) | soil metagenome | isolation source: 80 cm saprolite under Madrone tree | place: USA:California | collected 2016-06-14 | reverse complement strand
TATTTTAACCACGCCTTCGCCCATTGTTCAAAAACCGGAGCCATCGCGATGACGACGTTCTTGTACTTGGCTTGACCCAAAACCGACGCGGCTCGCTCGCGCAAACCCATAAGATCGACGGCGAGCGATTCCGTCGGAGACCAGTAGTTGCTATTACTCGGTTTCCAGATCGGGAGCGCCATCGCATACTCCGCCATATCGCGCCAGAGCGCCACGAAAGCTTGCAGATCAACGCTCCTTTCAAGACCGACAACCACCCACGCTTGCAGGAAATCTTCGACCCAATATCGGCCAGGAGCCCCAAGTTCCAGGATGGGCCGATAGAAACGGCGTGCGGTGTCGGTCGAGTTGACCGATACGATGAAGTCGGCTACGAGTTCCATAACCCAGACGTCATAGGAGTAAGCCGTCCCATTTATTTCCGTGTGAGGATCGTCCGTTGGCGGACGGGGCAGGGTGCGCATCTCCACATCAAACAATTCCTTCACGTACCGATGCACTTTCTGCTCTTCGCCAGGAAGGGGATTACGGATCATGACGGACAGAAACCCGAAACCCTTTTGAAGCACTTCTAGGTTAATGTCCGGAAGATCGCGATCCAGTTTACGATCTCGTTTCGACGCGGCATAGGCGGCTCGCCGCTCCTCCATCGCGCACCTTTCGTCCGCTTCCGTGTTTCGACGGGATATCCGCTCGGTCAATCGGTGTCCCAGCGTCTCGGCTTTTTGCAGAGGGATAAGAGCGGCGCGCAGTCTTCCTCCGCGGTATCGCTGATACAGCGTTTCGGTGAATTTCGCCAGACTCTGGGGTGCCGCATAGTATCCCGACTCTCGATGCGCCGCGTATCGGAGAGCACTCCACAAGACGACGAGGTTGACCAATTCGTCGAACTTGTCCCCGAGCCGGTCGCGTAAGAGATAGGCGCGCCACATCGTGTACAGTGTCGAGGAGTAGTAAAAGCCGGTCACGCCATTAAAGGCCAGCCGGAAAGCCCATTCCGCGCTTGTTTCCCGCAGGAGGGCTACACCCGCTTCTCCAAGAAACGATTCCGCATTATGATTTTCAATCGACGCCGGCGAGTAGTACTCAGCAGCTTCAATCGGCTTCCAGTTTTGGAGCGTTTCAAAACACCATCGTTCGATGTCAGGGTTTTGTGAGAGCCATTCACGATGTCTAATGATGAGAACTGCCACGCCACCCGCGATGGAGTTCAGGCGGTATTGCTGTTCATTCTTATCAAGATCACTGGGCTGCCAATCGATAAGCCGCCGAGTCTGATTCGCAAATCGAGGCAGATCCTGCGGCGACAGCTCCACTTCCTCTTCCAGAATCTGCCGTGCCCGCGGGGCCATCGCCAGAGAAAGAACTTTCAAATCTCGGTTTTCCTGGCCGGCTTGCAGTCTTGCTTCAAGGTGCGCAGGCAGATGCATCTCGACCAACACATTCCCATCGCCCTGCGGGGTCTCCGTGTAGTTGTTCGTATCGAATCTGGCAAGAAACACGTCCATGCGGTCCGAATTCCCCCCCTCCGCCTCAAACTCCTTCAACCATTCTCCTCGGCGGGCGGTGAGATACTCCCGCGTCCCTTTGTCCTGAAACATCAACCAGGGTGCAATTTCCTGAAGCAGGTTGCGACGGTGCGGCATGCTGTTCCACTCGGTTGCCAGCGCAACGGTCCGTTGGTCCTGGCTAGCCAGCGCCACTCTCCAGCTTCCGTCCGTTTCATGCAGCGACCAACTCAGCTGAACGTCATAGAGGCGCCAGTTCCCCAGGAGGGGCTGTAGATCTCGCGCGAAAAGACCGGGGTGTTTTAGACCTACCGAAACCAGCACCCCCGCAAAAGCTAGAGACTGCCCATGCTCGAAGAGATATTGGGTCCATTTCGTAACGCTCCGGCCAGCATCGATTTCGCCGTACAACCATTTCTCCAAAGCCATTAAGGCGGATTCGACAACCTCAGCACGGAAAGGAATAGAGCGATTCCACCCGTACACGTTGGCGTCCCCAATCCAGTAAACAGACTTTTCGTTAACCCGAAATTCCAGCGCATATTTTTGGCGTTCCTTTTCGTCACCGCCCATGCCAACAGCTGGCTCCAACCATCGGTCGGTGGCATAGTTCACGAGCCGCACGATCGCATCGAGGCCTTGCTCCGGAGAATCTTGCAGAAATTTGAGAAACGGCCCCTTCCAATATTGGGCAGGGTATCCGCGATGCCAGTCGGCAAGACCGTAACCATGTAAGGGGGATCTTTCCACGTAAGGCTCGAAAGGTTTCGGCTCCTCGATGCAGACAGCCAACAGCACCTCCTTGGCTATTTCTGGCCGCGGACCCGCGAGCCCGCTTAAAGAGGGCGTGTCCAATACCGCAGCGCGAAATCCATCCGAGATGCGCTGCAGTGGCCCATCCACAGCCGGAGGTCGCATAGGTCCCTCCCTGTGTACAAACGGAGGAGGTGGCGCACGTCGTTTTCGTAGTGCCTCAGGGTTCTTTCTGAGCCATTCCTCGCGGGCTGTCGCTTCTCGCTTCTGCGCCTGTTTCCGTCGTTCAGTCGCATGTTCGGGTTCCTCACGGCGCGCGCTGAGTTGCAGGGCAGTTTCGGCAACTTCCGATGGAAAGTCTCTGCCGGCATACAACAGTGCTTCATAGATGGTCTGATCCTTGGCGCCAAAATGCAGACCTTCAGCCATTAGCCCTTGCGCTTCCCTGGCAAGTTCTAAGGCCAACTGTCCGGCTTCACTTCGCCCTGGCATTCCCTCCGGCATCGTTCTGAGCCAAAGCGCACAAGCGTCGGCGGCGTGTAGTAACGCATGTTCGGCGACGTCCCTTGGATGTCGGCTCAACACACGCAGGACTGGACACCAATAGAGAGGCTGTGGGATGCGAAACCACACGGCTAGTTGTTCTGCGTTCTTAGCATCGGCGAAGACGCGGAACCGCCAATCCGGGAAGGACGCCACATGTAATAACCGCTTTAATAGGCGGCGAAGGATCTCTCCTTTGTTGGCGATCAGGTCCGCCCAGACTTGTTCTAAGAGAGATTCCGAATTCGCTGCGAAGAGGAGCCCGTCCAAAAAGAGGTCGCTGGCGAGTGTTGATTCGGGATCATTGCCCGCCAACTGCGAAGAAGCAGACCGCCACGAATCAAGACCGTTGCCCCGCTCCGCAAGCGATTGGGCGTACAGGCGGATCGCGCGCCCCCACCGCGGTATATGCGCCACCTTTTTGATCTTTTCAGCGGCCTCGTTTCCAGCAAATACCAGAATACGGAATCTCGCCCAGTCACCGATCGAGTCGTGCGAAAACTCCACGGACGGTCCGTCGATTTTGATCAACCCTTGCTTCTCCAGGGTTCCTAGGAGCGACAATTGGTCTTGCGGGATCGTGTCGATATGCACAGCGCCGCTGACCTTTTCACCCTCGCGCCATCCCAGACTCCGCAGCAGGGCATCGCGCGCAAACCGTTCCGTGGTAGTACCGACCCAGTGCTCCCAGATACAGTCAATGACGGCGGTTTCACCGATCAACGGCTGAGAGGAAGCCGACAAACGCTGTGCGACGTCGGCTCTCACGACCCAGTCCAAAAGGACAAGGTTGTCCAGAATGCGTCGAAGCTCGCTTCGTAAGAGCAGTGTTTGAATATGCGGAACAGACGCGACGGCCTTAAAGATCTCCGTCAAGCTGGGCTTCTCCAGATCGACTCGATGAGCCTCGGTGACGCCCTCTTCGATGAGCATGTCCTGCACGAATGCCCAAGAATGGGGCTGACAGGTGACGATCACTTTCCATGCGACAAAGCCTTCCTCTTTCACGGCTCGCATCAGTTCTAGGGCTCGCCTTCGAGCATCGCCCTCGAATTGTTCGAAGCCATCGATGACGAACGCGCATCGTCTGCGGCTGCAGTGCGCGATCAAGGCTGGAATGGGATGTCGGAGGTTGAACGCCTGGGCGATCTCGACTTGACTCGTCTTCGAGAGTTGTCCGGGGCTTAACCAAATGGTCCGTTGGAATGTGCTGCCGGCTGCCGTGAGCTGCGATAATAGCGCCGATTTTCCGCTCCCCGACTCGCCGCATATCACCGAGATCTTATGCTGTTGAATCTGCGCGAGCACCGACGCTTTTTCATCGTCGCGGGCTAACCGGATATCAGTTCCGATGACATTGCGGATCGCTTGCAAGTTCGTCGCGGTGACCGCTTCAAGGCCGTTCCAGTCGCTTTCAAAGTCGGGATGGTCCCGCAGTTCGAAATCGGGGCGCAAAATCCGCACGAGTTTTGGAAGATCAAAGTAGCCGCCCGTCGCCCGGCTCTCGGCGCAGAGTTGAAGAAGACGCGCCCATAACCTCGTTCCATCTTCCAAACGATTTCCGACAACGAGTTCAGCGCACAAGTTGATGCAGGCACCCTCGCGATCATCGGAAAACGAGAGGACCCGAATTCTCGCCGCCAGGCGCGCGGTCTCGATAGGGTCGGGGGGTTCGCCGTAAAGGCTTTCGAATAGCTTTCGTTTCGCGGCCGAGACTTGGCCGTCGTTCTTTACGCGTTCAAGGAACCGCTCCGCGGTTGTGCTCGCGGCCTGCTTTTGGATGTCCAGCCAAGCGTGCAATGTTGTATCGTCGATCATGCCCACGATAAGGCCAAGGAGATCAGGTGGGCTGTTGCCGCTCCCGCCCGCGCTCGCACGGTATTGTTCCCATGCATCCTGGACGAATTCCTTATTGAAGCCTGCTGGTGTGAGATGCCGGTTGCTTTTTACCGACACCGCGCATCGGGTGACGGAGTTTCCGCGCGTCATGACTAACAGCAGGTCATCAAGAGCGTGTCCGGACTCTCTCGTCTCGAAGTGCAGCTCTGTGAGGGAGCCGGATTCAGGCTCAAGGGGAAACTTTCGGCTTAATATGTGTGTGAGAAGCCACGCAGCAACCTTGTCGGCGAAAGTGAAGCCTCCGCCACCCGTTGCTTTCGTTGGGACGTTTTTCTCGGTCATTCTCTTGCGAGGATACGATACATAAGACATTCGCCGCCTGAGTGTCCATCCTACAGTGCACCCGCCGAGGAAATTTCTGAAAGGTAAGGCTGGTCGGGGGACCTCAAATGAGACGCGATTGTAAGCATTATACGCTTATACGGGTATATTTTATACCCTTACAGGCGTCTTATTCCAACTATACAGTTTGCACAATGCTCCACTAAAGGTATAATCACTACCAGTTGAAGCGCATAACGGAAACCATGACGCCTAAAGCGTTCTTTGTCAAACATGCAGTTTTTCGATTCGATGAATTCCGGGCGGCGTATCACGCAACTGGGCATCGCAGCCCGCACACGATTGGCGCCGTCCTGAAGCAACACGTTGCAGCCGGCCGCCTGTTGAACCTCCGTCGAGGACTCTACGCAACGATTCCCGAAGGCGAGAGCATTGATCGCTTCCAAGTTGATCCTTACTTGGTCGCAAGCCGCCTGTCTGAAGATGCGGTCATCGCCTACCATTCGGCGCTCCAACTGCTCGGCAAGGCACATTCTGTTTCCTCGCGCATCACTTACCTAACGGCTCGCCGCGGGAAGCCCTTCGAGTTCCAGGGCACTCGGTTCGTCCCAGTTCTTGTACCGCGTTCGTTACGTACATCTCCAGATTTTGGAGGCGGTCTCAAGAACGAACTTCGGGCCGGATTAACCGTACGCGTCACCGGTTACGAACGGACCCTTGTTGATGTGCTGGATGCGCCCGAATACGGCGGCGGATGGGAGGAAATCTGGCGCTCTTTGGAGTCGATAGAATTTTTCGATCTCGAATTCATTATCAACTATGCATTACGTTTGAGCTCCGCGCTGACCATCGCGCGTGTCGGATTCTTTTTGGAGCAACATCGTGAGGCATTAATGGTGGAAGACCATCATCTTCAGGCGTTGCAGGCTCACGCGCCAAAACAGCGCGAGTACTTCGAGCGGCGACAGCGCAAAGGGGGCAAACTCATCCATCGCTGGAATCTGATTGTTCCAAAAGAAGTGCTTGAGCGTTCCTGGGAAGAAGTCGCATGACGTTTGGAGCCGACGATATCCAGCAACAGGCCGCTGCATTAGGATTCCGGGCACCTTCCCTGGAAAAAGCCTTTCGCCTTCTTGGCCTCCTCGAAGCGGTGAGAAGCCATCCTTTTCTTCGGTCTCGCGTGGCGCTCAAAGGCGGGACGGCTCTCAACCTCTTCCTTTTCGATTTACCGAGGCTATCCGTCGACATCGATCTGAACTATGTCGGAACGACGGATCGAGAGACGATGGTGGCCGAACGTCCGAAACTCGAAGAAGCGATCAAGGCTGTCTGCTCTCGTGAGCGCCTCACGGTGCGACGCGTCCCGGCGGAGCATGCCGGCGGTAAATGGCGATTGTCCTACACCAGCACTGCTGGTAGCCCGAGCAATTTGGAACTCGACGTGAACTTCATGCTGCGCGTCCCTCTCTGGCCGATCGCGCTGTTTGATTCACGCCCATTGGGAGCCGTCACGGCCAGGCAGATTCCCATCGTTGATCGTCATGAACTCGCTGCCGGCAAGCTGGCCGCGTTATGCGCGCGCAATGCGAGTCGGGACCTCTTTGACACCCGAGAGCTTCTTCAGCAGAAAGGCGCGGCGTTGGATATCACGAAGCTCCGGCTCGCATTCGTGGTGTATGGAGGCATCAATCGCAAAGATTGGAGGAGCGTACGGATCGAAGATATCGACGTTGACGTAACCGAAGTGGAACGTCAACTCGTGCCGATGCTTCGCACCGACATCGCACCAAGCAAACAAACCGTCAAGACTTGGGCGTCGACGCTGCTCAAAGACTGTCGTGATCTTATGTCCGTCGTCCTGCCCCTCTCGAAGAATGAACTCGAATTCATCAACTGCCTGAACACCCGCAGCGAAATCTCGCCGGAGCTGCTCACATCCGATTCGAAGCTGCAGGATCTCATTCGACAGCATCCAGGGTTGAAATGGAAGGCTCTCAACGTTCGGAAGGCGGAAAACACCGGCGACGTTTGATGGCGACAGACAGCCACTACGCGCCTGCAGAAATATTTCACCCGTATCGCCGATGGAGAGCCAAAAGTTACGCCACTTGCGCGGACGACGATTGCTTCTCTCCGTCCAATAGTCTGTGCCTCTAAAAACTAAAGGAAACTCCTTACAGCGCTGAGGCGGCCTTCAAGTTCAGTCGACTTTCGAGCATCAATCAACGCATCATCGGTAAGGTCAATCATGTCCTCCTTGCCGATCGGCAAGAGGAACGCAGCGAGGATTCCGAGACGCAGGTAGTCCAATGTAACCCTAAAGATTCTGTTCAGATCCCCATACCTCATCTCGAGTCTTCGTTTTTCCCTGGAGCTCAAAAGGCTGCCGTGAGCAAACGTGCTCCGAATCGAATAGGCGATTTTCATTGAGTCGCGAACCGCAAACGGATCATGGTTGAGAAACGACATGATCTTGCTGACACGTGTTGCCAGCTTGAAGGATAGTTCTTTGTCGTCATCGAGGAACAGAGCTTCAAGGCCCATCATTGCAGTTGCCACACGACTCTCGAAGGTTATCGTGTCTAACAACGCTTCTTTATAGCGATGGTGAGCGAATCGATCTCGCCCGGCGAATGGTAGAGTTCCTTCGGAATCGCGACGGACAACGCACTGCAGAATCGTTTGAGACGGTCTTCGTCGGATTTTCTGATGTAGAGGATGTCTCGTGCAAGGTGTCGGGGGGACGAATGCAGCGTTCCGCTAGGGTGTAGGTGAATGATGGAATCAGACGAGAGAGTATACTTCAGAGCGCGAACCCCGCCCACACCAAAGAGTCCGAGAATGGCTACATATTGGTCGACTTTCCGCTGCAAAATTCCCGTTGGTTGCGGATCTGCTTGGAGTTCTACGTCAAGAATTGCGGAAGGTAGATTGGTTCGATCATGATGGTTCGACAGGAATCCCATCATCGAGACTCGGGCCGGAATCTCGACGTCCTCCTGCCGTGTTTGACGGAGGACGACACTGTTTCCCAAAGTAACTATTGCGGATTCGAGCGTGATACCTTGGAGTTCCACACGTGATCGAAACGTAACGGGACTATTCTGCAGATCTCCGACGAAGCGGTCTTCGATGCGTTTGATGGTTGCTGCGTCCGGGACCCCGCCACTCTCGAAGCACGTGGAAACGAGGCGCTGACAAAAGTTGTAAAGAGCTTGCCTCGGATCCGGCACCTCGGGAAATTTGGCCGTTATGAGTTCTCGTGCGTTCGTGAACTCCTGCGTTGTAAGGAGCTTCTCGTTAAGCTCTTTGCTGGCGCGTATCCAGCTCTTCCGATGGATATAGTCACTGGTGGAGCCACCGTCGGTAGCTCCTTTTTCCGTGTAATCGAACCTGTCGCACTTCCACCGAAAGTAGAGTTCCTCTTCTGGTTCAGCGTTACCAGCCGCAATCTCCTGGTGGACGCCCTCCAGAATCCTTTGCACAAGCTGTCTCATTGAACTCACAACTTCAGCAGACATGGTAAACACCGGTGGATTATCCTAGCGGTTTTTGACTGATTGATCAAAACCCGCCACCGACTCGGAAAGCCTGTTGAAAGGTCACAGATGGTCGTGATCGGCCCGTTTGAACCAATGTTTTCGGCGAGTAATCGCATAGCGATGTTTATCGATCTCGAACCTTGCCCCTACACGCCATGCCGCCCAGCGTCCAACTCGCATTTTCGGACCTGATCGTGTTCTAATACGGCCGCGCATGGACCATGCAAACGCCACTAAAGAAGTCGCGTACTACTATCCCAATTGGATGTGGGAATGTGGGGATTGGATCAAGAACCTAATTCTTTTCTTCGACGGGATCGCGATCTTACTTCCTGCGTACAAAAAAGGAGATCCCGAACGACTCGATCCGCCTATCGTGGAGGGGCTGAAGATGCACAACCTGCTCTACATAATCGAGCCCGAAAAGGCGGTTGACAAACCGACAACCGAAAAGCTGGCTACGATATTAACCGACGTAATCACGTCCGGTGCGCTGGACAAGCTCGATAAGTCCACCAACTTCCAGACACTGTCGAAGTCACGCATGGGTTACTACGGCGATGCTGGACTTGCCAAAATGATCTTTGAAGAGCTGAAACAACGGGGTCTTGCCGAGGATAGCCGCGATGGCCTTTCTATACCCCTGCATCCGATGGTCAGAACATTAATTCTAACGCTACTCTCGCAGCTCGTGAGGCCCTATGGAACGACTTTGGGAGCTGAACTGAGTCCGGTGACCGATGTGCCTGCGATCGTTGGCTCGTTGAACGAGCTTCTCTCACTGAACCGCATCGCAACACCTGGCAGCGTGGTGGAGTTTGACCTCAATACGGTGAGCGTAGATCTAGGGGCCTTTCCCATTGATGAAGTGCTCGATTTTCGGAGGCAGTATTACACCGAACATCGAGCCTACTGTCTAGCTGCACGATCATTCGCAAACGCGCTGTCACGCATGAATCCGGATGAGCGCGAACACGAATTTGCAGAGAGGCAGGCCACACTGGAAGAAATTGCAGCTCAGCTCCGAGACCATGCCAGGAAGGCATGGCGAAAACCCGCTTCTTTCGCTCTCACGTTGCTCGGCGCTGCGATCGCAGCTCATGGAAATCCCCTTGGCGCACTGATTAGTGCCGTCTCGGCCGCCGTGGGCTACCAATCCCCCAAGCCTCCGGATACAGATGTTTACTCTTACCTGTTCCGCGCACAGCAGAAGTTTGGGTACTAACAGGCAACACACCGCCAGTCATCACTTCCGTGTGGCCAAGCCGGATTATTCGTGGAAGGTCGCTAACGGCTTAGCAACACTGCCGGGGTGTTTGACCTGGCCACTTGGTTTTGTTTAGATGCCATGTCGTAGACTTCACGACTGCTGAGTGATGTCCGCTAACACTGCAGTGGAGCCCAGGAAAGGCGTGGTACACTTTCTGGTACACTTTGTAACAGTACTGAACGGTACCAGGCGGTGCGATTCGGAAGGCGTCTCCGTCGGAGACGGTATACATCAGTATGATTCGGAAGGTTATTTAAACAGCTTATCAAGCTGCCCGTCTGAAAACCGTCTGAAGTTTTGCCGGGCGCGCCACGCGTGCTCAGTCCTCAACCTCCAAAGTGACTTCGAGAGAGTCTTCCGTTTCATTTCCACCACTGGTGCGTAACACACGCCGATGGATCAGCGATCGACTCCCGACTTCCTGGAGGCCATTTATGGATAATGATCGCGCCGATGCTGGCTGTTTTTGTATACACTAATTCTCTCGGAGTATTCATAAATATTCGCCGCGCTCGAAGCGCTGGAGTGAAGCCTCACCTAAGGATCTCCACTGGTCTTCGATTAACGGATCGTTCTTGGGCAGAAGTCTGGCAGCGTGGAGGTAATTCGTTAAGAATACCTGCCAAAACGACTCTAGCCTGACTTTCGCAGTTGAGGGGTGTTTCAGGGCTTAAGTTCTTTCGATTCAGTCGAGGCTACCTCAAGGTCTTCACCACAAAATGCACCTCATCGTGCTCCCAGCAGCGTTGTTGGCAGAGCTGCGGCCGTGAT
>WNFT01015134.1_pt1 | contig 10569 bp, 6 predicted proteins | sample 5400191 | NCBI WGS metagenome assembly WNFT01 (sample SAMN13153359, study PRJNA577476) | soil metagenome | isolation source: 80 cm saprolite under Madrone tree | place: USA:California | collected 2016-06-14 | reverse complement strand
CGGTCGCCGCGGTGACCGAGCCAATAGGAAGAGGAAGCGCTCCAAAATTAACCACAGCTTCCGTCCGCCCGATATTATGACCTAATCAACCACCTACCACACTCGCCCGCCACACTTGACATCTTACATAGGAGTTAGAGGATGAGTTCTGGGCGCCGTTACCGCCAGAAGCTTCGGAGATGCCTCGGAAGCGTGAGCCGTAAGCCGTCAGCTCGCTACCCGGCAGGATCAATGGTGAGACCATAGTGAGCAAAGGTTGCCAGTTGGGATCAAAGCCAAGACCTTGATCGTATAATTCCGCGCTGTTCCCACCGCCGGCTCCCCCTGCCACAAGCACCTTGCCTGTGGACAGCAGCGTCGCCGTATGAAACTCGCGTGCGAAGGTCAGGTTGCCGGTGTAAGTCCACGTTCCCGTCGCGGGATCATACAGCTCAACGCGGCTCAAGAAATTGGGCCTATTGTTTCCTCCCGCGACCAGCACCTTGCCTGAGGGCAGCAACGTTGCCGTGTCATATACGCGTGCGGTGCCCATATCGCCGGTCGCCGTCCATGTTTCTGTCACCGGATCATACAGCTCCGCACTGCTCAAGATATCAATATCATTGAGTCCCGCCGCGACCAGCACCTTGCCATTGGGCAGCAGCGTCGCTGTGTGAAAGAAGCGTGGGGTGCCCATGCTGCCGGTCGCGGCCCACGTTCCTGTTGCCGGATCGTACAGCTCCGCACTGCTCAAGATAACACCACCGGGGGCATATCCGCCCGCCACCAGAAGCTTGCCATTGGGCAGCAACGTCGCCGTGTGATCGAAGCGCATGGCGCTCATGCTGCCGGTCGCAGTCCATGTCCCACTCGCCGGGTCATACAGCTCAGCGCTGTTCAAGATCGCGTTAGGAGAGTCTCCCCCCGTGACCAAAACCTTGCCTGACGCCAGCAAGGTCGCCGTGTGACCTTGACGTCCGGTCGCCAAGTCGCCGGTCGTAGTCCATGTCCCAGCCGCCGGATCATACAGCTCCGCCAGGAGCGTCGCGGTGTGATTGAAGCGCATGGTGCTCATACTGCCTGTCGCACTCCATGTCCCAGCCGCCGGATCATACAGCTCAGCGCTGTTCAAGTAACAGCAATAACTGTCTCCCCCCGCGACGAGCACCTTGCCCGAGGCCAGTAAGGTCGCCGTGTGACTAACCCGGTCGGTGCTCATGCTGCCGGTGTTGCTCCACGTTCCACTCGTCGGATCAAACAGCTCCGCGCTGCTCAAGTAACGCCTGCCGAATCCTCCCGCCACCAGCACCTGGCCTGAGGGCAGCAGGGTCGCCGTGTGACCATCGCGCCCGGTGTCCAAGGTGCCCGCGTCAGTCCACGTCCCACTCGCCGGATCATACAGCTCGGCGCTTCTCAAGTTACCACTGAGACCGTTTCCCCCTACAACCAGCACCTGGCCTGAGGGTAGCAATGTCGCCGTGTGTCCAATACGTGGGTGGTGCATGCTGCGGGTCGCAGTCCACGTCCCGCTCGCCGGATCATACAGCTCCGCGCTGTTCCAATCAGGGTATCCTCCCGCCACCAGCACCTTGCCTGAGGCCAGTAACGTCGCCGTGTGGTTGAAGTGTGCGTGGTCTAAGTCGCCGGTGGTGCTCCACATCCCACTCGCCGGATCATATAGCTCTGCGCTGCTCAAGTAAGCACTGTCATTTTCTCCTCCCGCCACCAGCACCTGGCCTGAGGACAGCAACGTCGCAGTGTGATACCAACGTGCAGTGGCCATGGTCCCCGTCGCCGTCCACGTTCCAGTCGCCGGATCATACAGCTCAGCGCTGCTCACCTGACCACTCCCATTTGCTCCTCCCGTCACCAGCACCTTGCCTGAGGACAGCAGCGTCGCCGTGTGATGTTCACGCGGGGTGCTCATGCTGCCGGTCGCAGTCCAGGTCCCGCTCGCCGGATCATATAGCTCCGCACTACTCAGGTCACGGATCTCAGCATTATTGAATCCCCCCGCTACCAGCACCTTGCCTGATGGCAGTAACGTCGCAGTGTGGAATGAGCGTCCGGTGCCCAAATTACTGGTCCCTGTCCACGTTCCTGTCGCCGGATCATAGAATTCCGCGCTGCTGTCATCAGGGTATCCTCCCCCTGCCACCAGCACCTTGCCTGACTCGAGCAGCGTCGCGGTGTGAAATGCGTGTGCAGTGATCATGCTGCCGGTGGTAACCCAGCTTGGATCGATGAGCACCGGATAGCGCAGCCCTTCCGCCACCATCAGCCGCAACCGCTGCCGTGCTCCGCTTTTGCTCTCCTCAAGCTCCCAATGCACCGCATCGGCCCGCCGCGTACCGTTCGCTTCGATCAACCGCGGCGCTTCGATCTTCACCCCATGACCGAGCTTGTTACTAAAGTGCACTTCGCCCTTCACCAGTTCCACCTGCGTCCCGGCGCTCAGCTCGCTCAACTCATACTCAAACTCCCGCGGCGCACATTCATTTTGCAAAAACAGAAACTCTTCACTGCGCCCGGCGCTCACCACATGCACGCTATCGGTCTCTGGGTAGGCTCCCTGATACACCACCTGGCCGTTGTCGATCTGCGCCGTCACATCCGTGCCGCCCACGGGCCGCACCGCCACGCGCACCCCTTCGCCTTCCACCACGAACGGCTTGTTGTAGCGCGCCGGGTAAAAGCTGGAAAACTCTGTGCCGCCACTCGACCCCTGCCGGCGCGCCATCGAAAGCCACGCTTCCTGTTCCACCGGCTTGAGCCCGGCAGGCGGTGTCAGGCTTTCCTCCTGCAGCGTCCCCGCCTGGCGCGCGCTGAACCCCGCGATTTCACGTCCGCCAACCCGTTGCCGGCTCGCCGAAAATTTAACGCGCGGCGATTTCTGCGTGTTCGTCTGTTTTGCAGCAGCGGAGGATTCTGACACCGCTGCGCCGTCGTGCGGATTCTGGAGAGTCACACCAGCGCCAGCCGGCTTCCGCTCGAATCGATTTCCCGCAGGCGCCGCGCCGAGCGTCAGCAACACCGCCGAGAGCAAGATGAGCGTAACGGGGAATGTGATTTGAACCACTGAAGCGCGCATGAAGTTATTGTGTTTCTTCTTCATGGGAGTTGTGTGCCTGAGAAGCCCTCTACCGAGAGTCCCTAACCCCTTTTCGGGGGGAAAGCCTCCACGCAAATTGGCATTTCGCTTTTAGCAGAAGCGTCAAAACGTGTCAACAATGTTTTAAGTCGGTTTTGATTAGAATACTTAATGCGTGTGATTTCAGAGCTACCAACTAGATTGAATCTGCCAGCGCAAAACTTCTCTGCACTGACGACCGACCTTTACGAGGTCACGATGGCCTATGGTTATTGCAAAGCCGGCGTTGTTCGGTCAATAATATTTTCTCAAAACTTATTTTGCGGTCGCGGACCAGAGGATTTGCCAACGAAACGGGTGTAACGTTCGCGCATTGCTGCGTCAACACGATCAGTCGTTGATAAAAGCGATGCGAAGACGCATCGCAATCCAACTCCGAAACCTTTCGCGAGTTCAGCACTGGCGTGCGAAATAGGATGGGGCCTACGGGCGAGGCACCGGAGTCGGACGAGGCCTCGGTGTAGGCGCTGATCTCGGCGTTGACGTTGATGCCAGTACGAACTGCGATTGGCTGGGGATGCCGTTGGTGAAAACAGTCACAAGCGCGTAGCCAATGGGGAAACCGCTCGAACTGGTGGTCATCAGAGTGATCGGCGCGGAAGTAAAGGACGTGTCAGACCAGCCTGTCATCGCATCCACCGGCAGGAAAAGCATCTGCTCGTTGGCGAGACTAAGCAGTTGGACCAGCGGATAGTTGGAGGAAGAGTTCTGGGCGCCGTTGCCGCCGGAAGCTTCGGAGATGCCTTGGAAGCGTGAACCGGAAGCCGTCAGTTCGCTACCCGGCACGATAAAGGGTGTGACCGTTGTGAGTAAAGGTTGCCAGTTGGAATCAAAGTCGAGGCCGGGATCATAAAGCTCCGCGCTGCTCAAGGGAGTAGATCCTCCGGCCACTAGTACCTTGCCTGAAGCCAGCAATGTCATCGCGTGTTGGGCGCGTGCCGTGGCCATGCTGCCGGTCGGACTCCACCTTCCACTGACCGGGTCATACAGCGTGGCACTGCTCAAGATACGACGGCGCTGCTGTCCCCCCGCCACCAGCACCTGGCCTGATGGCAGCAACGTCGCCGTGTGATATTCACGTGGGCTGCCCATGTCAGAGGTCGCAGTCCACGTCCCAGTCGCCGGATCATAGAGCTCTGCACTACTCACGTTAAAGTATCCTCCCGCAACCAACACCTTACCTGACGGCAGCAGCGTAGCTGTATGAAGGCTGCGTGCAGTGCCCAGGCTGCCGGTCGCGGTCCACACTCCTGTCGCCGGGTCATACAGCTGCGCGGTGTTTAAGGAACAACCACAACTATTATTGTGTCCGGCAGCCACCAGCACCTTGCCATTCGGCAGAAGCGTCGCCGTGTGACTGTCACGTTCAGTGCCCATGTCGCCAGTGGCCGTCCACGTCGCGGTCGCCGGATTATACAGCTCGGCGCTGGTCAAGGAAGTGACACCATTTATCCCTCCCGCAACCAGCACCTTGCCCGAGGGCAACAAAGTCGCCGTGTGATCTTGACGCGCGGTGCCCATGCCACCGGTCACCATCCACGTCCCACTCGCCGGATCATACAGCTCCGCGCTGCTCAAGGAACCACCGGCATTGAGATTGTATCCTCCCACCACCAACACCTGGCCTGAGGGCAAGAGAGTCGCCGTGTTATAGATGCGGCCGGTGTGGAGGCTGCCGGTCGCGGTCCATGTGCCACTCGCCGGATTATACAGCTCCGCGCTGCTCTGAAAAAATTGCCCTCCCGCAACCAGCACTCGGCCTGAGGACAGGAACGTCGCTATGGGCTGGAAGCGTGCGGTGACCATGCTGCCCGTGTTGCTCCAACTTCCACTCGGCGGATGATACAAGGTCGCGCTGCTCAAGGAAGTACCATGAGAGTATCCCCCCGCCACCAGCACCTGTCCTGATGGCAGCAACGTCGCCGTGTGCCAGTAACGTCCTGTGCCCGTGGTGCCGGTCGCAGTCCACGTGCCTGTCGCGGGATCATACAACTCCGCGCTGGTACTAGTGGGTCCCCCCGCCACCAGCACCTTGCCTGACGCCAGCAGCGTCGCTGTGTGAAAAACGCGGCCATAGCTCATGCTGCCGGTCGCAGTCCACGTTCCACTCGCCGGGTCATACAGCTCAGCGCTCGAGAGACCACTCCCATAGCCTCCCGCCACCAGCACCTTGCCTGACGGCAGCAAAGTCGCCGTGTGAGCGGAGTGTGTATTGCCCATGCTGCCGCTCGGCGTCCACGTCCCACTCGCCGGATCATACAGCTCGGCGCTGCTCAACACACCGCTATCGCCGACTCCTCCCGCCACCAGCACCTTACCCGAGTACGGCAGCGTCGCCGTCTGGTACCCGCGTGCGCTCCCCATGCTGCCCGTCGCGGTCCAGGTTCCTATCGCCGGATCATACAGCTCGGCACTGCTCAATAAACCGCTAACGCTATAGCCGACTCCCCCCGCCACCAGCACCTTGCCTGAGGGCAGCAACGTTGCCGTGTAAGAATAACGTGCGGTGCCCATACTGCCGGTCGGAGTCCATGTCCCACTCACCGGATCATACAACTCCGCGCTGCTCAAGACACCATCAGTGTAGTTGTGTCCTCCCGCCACCAGCACCTTGCCATTGGGCAGCAGCGTCGCCGTGTGACTGTCCCTTTCGATGCCCATGCTGCCAGTGGCCGTCCACGTTCCTGTCGCTGGATCATACAGCTCCGCGCTGTTTAAGATACCGCTGTCACCCGTTCCCCCCGCAACCAGCACCTTGCCTGACTGCAGAAGCGTCGCAGTGTGATGTTCACGCGCGGTGCTCATGCTCCCGGTCGGAACCCAGCTTCGATCCGGAGGCGCTGACACAGCTGCGGGCTGCTGAGAATTCTGAAGACCCACACTCGTGCTGGCCGGCTTTCCCTCAAATTGACTTGTCGCAGGTGCCGCACCAAGCGTCAGCAACCCCGCCAAGAGCGAGATGAATGTGATTTGAACCACTGAAGCGCGCGTGGAGTTATTGTGTTTCTTCTTCATGGGAGTTGTGTGCCTGAGAAGCCCTCTACCGAGAGTCCCTAACCCCTTTTCGGAGGGAAAGCCTCCACGCAAATTGGCATTTCGCTTTTAGCAGAAGCGTCGAAAACGTGTCAACAATGTTTTAAGTCGGTTTTGATTAGAATACTTAATGCGTGTGATTTCAGAGCTAGCGAATCGGATGGCTGCCGAATGTTCACCTTGTTTTAAGTTGGAAAGCAGCCGTGGCGCACGGGAATTGACTAGGCACTAACGGCGCGCACAGGAGTGACGCGCCCTACCGAGCCATTTATTGTTCGCGCGGGTGCGTGCGCGTCCTCGCGCCGCTTTTTATCACGGCACCTCCACGAAAAATCAAAGATTTACGTCGCCGGTTTGGCGCTGGATTATTGCGTCAAGTTCACCGTGCTCGATGCGCGTTAGCTTGGCTTTAACGCGCACGTTATTGTCGATGCGTGTCGTGGAATCGCGCTCGAGCCGGGCGATCTGGAGAAAGCGCTCGATGAAATGAAACGGAGCGGCGCGACCCTACTGCAAAGTCGCGCCCTGAGATAAAACGCGAGGCTATTTTCCCTGGTCAACATTTACGGGAAGCGTTGGTGAATCGGCAACTGCTGAAACTTCCTTCGCTGTCATTTTCCCGCGAGGCAACGGCCCGCTGGACACTCGAAGCGAAGGCAACCGCTGAAACTGTGGCTCAGACCGCGGGCTTACTTCCGATGCCAGGCGCGCAGCACGTTTTTCTTGCGCAACTTGCAGGCGTCGCTGACGAGCGTGAATTGCAAGCTGTCCTTGTCAGGGCGGATGAAGGTGTAAACGCCGGGGCCGTTGCAGCCTTTTGGATTTATGCCACCGGTTCTTTGGATGGTGGCGGTGTTGCCAGAGACGGTGACTGTGCCCCACGCGTCGCGTTTGCCGTCGCGGTTGAGATCGACATCGAACGTGCCATCGGCCCGGCAGGTCCAGACGGTGCCGAGCGAGTTGGTCCACGTGCCGGCGAGGGCGGCCTGTCCCGAGCGCGGATAAGTGGCACAGGCGTTGACCAGCATCAAAACGATGCCGGCGAGAAGGAGTTGAAGGGTGCGTTGTGTTTTCATGCTGCTGAATCGTGAACAGTAACAGAAGGCGATTCAAGCACTTTTCGCGCGGCCCAAATTGGGCAAACTCTTCCGCCAATTCTTAGTCTCGCTCGTCCGCTCACCGCGGCGAGCCGCGAACGCGAAGTCTTGTTTTGACAGTGGGAAAGATGGCGCGCTATACCGAGGTTGCATGATGAAGGCTTTTCGGCGCCCGTTCCATTTCTCGCCGTGTCGGCTCCCGCTTCTTTGGTTTTGCCATCGTTTCGGAATTGCGACCGCGGTGGCAACCGGAATTCTGAGTGCCGCATCGTTCAGCCCGCTTCATGCGCAGGAGTTCAAGCCGTTCGATCAATTTTTGAATATTTCCACGCGCGTCCTGGTGGGCAGCGGCGACAACATCGCGATCGCCGGCTTTATCCTGACCGGCAGCGAGGCGAAGAACGTGATCATTCGCGCGATGGGCCCTTCACTGACAGGCGCGGGAATTTCCAACGCCTTGCAGGATCCGATGCTCGAACTGCACGACAGCAGCGGCGCGCTCATCGCGAGCAACGACAATTGGAAGGACACACAGCAAGCCGAGATTCAGGCGAGCGGCCTGGCGCCGGCGGATGACCGCGAATCCGCCATCGTGCGAATTTTATCACCCGGGGCTTACACCGCGATCGTGCGCGGGAAAGACGGCGCGGGCGGGATTGGTCTCATCGAAGGCTACGATCTTGGTCCGAGTGCAGATTCGATTTTCGCCAATATCAGCACGCGTGGTTTTGTGGGCACGGGAGACAACGCGATGATCGGGGGTTTGATCGTGGGCGGCAACGGCGGTGGCGTCAACGTGGTGATCGCGCGCGCGCTTGGTCCTTCCTTGAGCAACGCCGGAGTTCAACAAACTTTGCAGGACCCGACCCTCGAGCTGCGCGATCAAAACGGCGTCCTGATCGATTCCAACGATAACTGGAAAGATCGACAACAAGCGCTCATCGAAATGCAAAATCTTGGTCCCACCGATGATCGCGAGTCTGCCCTCCTCGACGTTCTACCCGCCGGTGCTTACACGGCGATTGTGCGTGGCAAGAATGACGCCACGGGCGTGGCCTTGGTGGAATTCTATAATATTCGCTAATGTTGAACATGTCGCTCCTGCGGAGCCGTGCCTGCGCTTCGGCGACGAGACTATAAACATTGCGTTCCTGACGGAGCTAGAAAGTCGCAAAGGGGCGGCCGGAACGCGGAGAGGCGCGCAAGAATTGCGCCGTGAAAAAATGCACGAGGCATCAATACGACATGAGCGCCGTAGGCGCACGATGTGTATAGCTGCCGCGACACACAAAGCGACAAGCTCCATTAGGAGCGTCATGCGCGGGGGCCAACGTTTGTCACTCGTCACTTTAAGAAGGCCGTCTTTACTCGCCTTCCACCGTGCGTAAGTTTGTGAGGCTTTGATGCCTCTCTCTGAAACAGAAGTGCTCGCAGCATTGCGCAACGTGAAGTATCCCGGCTTCAGCCGCGACATTGTGTCGTTTGGCTTGATCAAGTCGGTCAACATCGACAATGGCGAAGTCAAAGTGCAACTTGCGCTGGCCACCAATGATCCCAACGTGCCGCAGACGATTAAGACCGATGCGGAAAGAGTTCTGCGCGGCATCGCCGGTGTTCAAAGCGCGAACGTTTTGATCGACATCCATGCGCCGCCTACTGGTGCGGGTGCAGGTGCTGGCGCGACGCGACTCCCGGGCATCAAGCACGTCATCGCCGTGGCAAGCGGCAAGGGCGGCGTCGGCAAATCAACCGTGGCGGCCAATCTCGCGGTCGCCCTCGACCAAGCCAAAGCGCGCGTTGGACTCTGCGACTGCGACATCTATGGCCCGAGCATTTCGCTCATGTTCGGCACACGTGAACGGCCGATGGCGACGGAGGAAAACAAAATCGTTCCGATCGAGCAATACAATTTGAAGCTGATGTCGATGGGCTTTCTACTCGATGACACGTCGCCGGCCATCTTACGCGGGCCGATGGTCACGCGATACACCCAGCAATTTTTGCGGCAGGTCGAATGGGGCGAGCTCGATTATCTGGTTCTCGATCTTCCGCCTGGCACCGGGGACATCCAGCTCACGATTGTTCAGACCGTCGCGCTCTCCGGCGCGATTATCGTCACGACTCCGCAGGAAGTTGCGCTCATCGACGCGCGCAAAGCCGCCACCATGTTTGAGAAAGTCAATGTGCCGGTCCTCGGCTTGGTCGAGAACATGAGCTACTTCATTTCGCCGTCCGACAACAAGCGCTACGACATCTTCGGCAGCGGCGGGGGCGAACGCGAAGCGAAACGGCTCCGGGTTCCGTTGCTCGGCCAAATCCCGATCGACATGGCGACGCGCGAAGCCGGTGACCGCGGGATGCCGATCGTCATCGAAGATCGACAATCACCCGTCGCAGCGGAGTTCGACAAAATAGCGCGCCGAATCCTGGAGGTGCTGGCCTAACGAACTAATTTTCGCCGATCAGTTAAATAGGTATGGCCAGTGCTACGTCAAAATCTCACACGACTTATTCACTTTTTATTGACCAGTTCTCATTTTTATGGAAAAAAGTGGCCCAATGCCGCCTGCCCAAGAGGAGAAGTCTCAGTTCGTTAAGAACTCGGTGCTCTACAAAGAGTTCCTGGCCGAGCGCGAAGAAATTTTGAAGCACAAGTGGATCGAGAGCGAAAAAGCCGGCAAAGACATCGGCTTCGAGAAGGCGCTGCTCGATTGGATCGTGAAACATCGTTCCAGCTGGCGTGAGAAGCGATTAAAGGAGGCGCGCGCGGAAACGAAAGCAGCCTCTTAGATTTTTTATTCCTTTAACGCGATCCCGCGAGGTCGCCAAGGAATGCAATGAACGATTCAAAACAAAGTTCGTCGTCTGCCTCCGTCCCGATCATGGACGCGGAGGCGATTCGCGGTGCGCTGCGGCGGATCGCGCACGAAATCATCGAGCGCAATCCGGATTTGCGCGCGGTTGTTCTGGCCGGAATTCCATCGCGTGGCGATGAAATTGCCCGCCGCATCGCTGGTTTTATTGCCGAGATCGAGAAGATTGCGGTCGATTCGGGCGTGATCGACGTCGCCATGCACCGCGACGACGTCGGAACGCGCACCCAGCTTCCGATCGTCAAAGCATCTCAGCTTCCCACGCGGCTCGAGGGTCGCACCGTCATCATCGTCGATGATGTGCTTTTTACTGGACGCACCGTGCGCGCGGCCATGGACGCGATCGGTTCGTTCGGCCGGCCCGCGCGAATTCAACTCGCCGCGCTGATCGATCGCGGTCATCGCGAGTTGCCCATCCGCGCCGATTACGTCGGCA
>WNFT01016339.1_pt1 | contig 10570 bp, 12 predicted proteins | sample 5400191 | NCBI WGS metagenome assembly WNFT01 (sample SAMN13153359, study PRJNA577476) | soil metagenome | isolation source: 80 cm saprolite under Madrone tree | place: USA:California | collected 2016-06-14 | reverse complement strand
GATTCCGCGATTCATTTGGCTCTTCCTGAATCCGATCCCGCTCAGGCCAACACCTGGTGGTTTTGGGGCGCAGCCGATAATATTCGCGTGCCGGTGGCCGCCGCCATCAAGCTCGCGGAGAAGCTTGTCGAATGAACGCCTCGCTCCCATATTTAAATCGCGCCCTCGCTCGCATTGCCAAGTCCAGAGCCGCGGCTCTTTTGTTGCTGCTTGCAAACTGCGGCTACTTCGCTGCCTGCGGCTATCACGTCGCCGGCCGCAGTGACGCGCTGCCCAAAAATATCCACGTTATCGCCGTACCCGCGCTCGAGAACGCCACCAACAGCTACCGCATCGAGCAAAAACTCACGTCCGCAACAGTGCGCGAATTTCTCGCTGCCACACCATACAAAATCACCTCCAACCCTGCCTCGGGTGACGCCGTCTTGCGCGGCAAAGTTCTAACCCTGGAAGCTGTCCCGCTGCTCTTCGACACGCAGACCGGCCGCGCCACCACTATGCTCGTCACCGTCCGCTGCGAAATCACCTTGACGCAAACCGAAACGCAAAAAATTCTCTACCACACCGACAAATTCATCTTCCGCAACGAATACGAAATCTCCACCGACGTAAAAAGCTTCTTCGAGGAGCAAGATCCCGCCCTCGACCGCCTGGCCCGCGATTTCGCCCAGCGCCTCGTAGCCGCCATAACCGAAAACTTCTAGTAGCACAGGCTTCAGCCTGTGCTCTTACGACCAACCAATCGCAATACATCCCCAAATCGATATCGTACCAACGCCGAAAGTTGTGCCCCGCCGTCTTCCAACGTTCTCTGTACTGGATATTCACCTTGGCGGTAAAGTGTAGCGACATCTTGCGACTGCGTACCCACGTTTACAGGTTCGACGAAGTGCTTGGAGTGCATCACTATATCAAACCGATTTTCCATAAGCCCGGCTGGATACGGTCGCGCTTGGGGGAATAGGTTTCGGAACTATCGTTATCGGCTACGCGCTTGGAGCAAGTTGAAGCAGGCGGCGTTAAAGAAACACAAAACGGCCTAGCCACGGTACAGATATGCGCGTGTACAAATTTCTGGACGGAAACTTTGGGATGAAGAGTCTCGCGAAGAAGCGGCTGAAGATTTCAACAGTAGAAGATTTGAACGACCCGTTTGAACTGCTGCCTTTCGTAATGGCGGACAAAACGAAACGGATGGCACTGAATAACGCACGGATAACTTGGGCCGCCACGCACGGCATGCTTTGCTTTAGTTCTGACTGGAGCGATCCGGTTATTTGGGCGCATTACAGTGATAAACATCGCGGAATCTGCCTTGGTTTTGAGATTCCTGACGTTTACGGCACTAAGGTCAATTACATCGATGATCGTTTGCCATTGCCGGACAGACCGCAACTCGGTGACGCTACAGCCTGGGTTATCACTAAATTTGCGAACTGGTCCTATGAAAAGGAAATTCGTCTCTTCACGACACTTAAAGACCAGTCCGACGGTTTGTATTTCAAAGAATTCGGAGAAGACCTCAGTTTGACGGAAGTGATCGTCGGAGCAAGATGCAGGCTTACCAGGAATGAAATTCTTGAGGCATCGCGACCGCTGGAAAACATCAGACTGATAAAAGCGCGACCGGGTTTCCAGCGATTTGAGATTGTTGAAGATCAGCGCGGCTTTCCTCAGTAGATTGAATTTTATCGCCTCGACTCGCGCTGAATCTCGAATTGATGCTGCACATCCACGTATGTTTCTTCGGCTTCGTCGCGTAGTACCCCGCGATTTCGTCTCGCGTTGCTTTTCGTTTCCCATCCCACTGCTTACGGTCGATATACCATGCGAGCGCCTTCCGGCCACCATCGCCCACGTTGAATGTCACCGAAACTTCCATAGCTCGCCCCTATAGAGCTATGTACATCTTTCGATGTAAAGTGAGCGACTATGGGTGGGGTTCGTCCCGAACTCGTGATCGTTAATGACGAAGTTGTGGCAGTCCGCTTGTCAGGACTGGAGTTCCCCTGCGAGTCTGAGACTGGCGAGGCAATCATTCCGAAAAAGGTACTCACCGGGTTCCGCCTATCCGAGATTCCTGATGAATTGACGATCAAGCCTGTGGAATCTATTGACGGTAATCAGATTAAGATCAAAGACGATATACGGCTGTCATCCTTTGCAGACGGGTCAGCGTCCGCTTCTGTGGAAGTAATGGAGCGGCGCAAGCATTGGGACGGCGATGTAGGACTGACTCCTTATATGGAGGCGTTTCGTCAAGCCGTCCGTGAGCGAGACGATACGGAGGAATCTGATTTTCAGGACGACGGCGATTACATATTTCTTCATTACGAGATCACAATTTCTGAGGACTTGGACATACGGGATGCGATCAACCGAATTGAGGGCATTGTTACTGCCATCGAAAAACGAGCCGACCACCTAGCTCACAGGAGATCGGACCCGCTTACGAGTTTGTTTGATCGTGGGAGTTTCGACGCGGACCTGGCTCACGCTGCTGAAAATCCGAAAGCTGGCCCTTTGAGCCTCCTGGTAGTCGATCTCGATAAATTCAAAGCCATAAACGACATCTACGGCCATCCGGCAGGAGACGAAGTGTTGAAGAAGGCGGCAGGCGTCGTCCGGCTTGCATGCGAGGGCAAAGGTTCCTGCTACCGTTACGGCGGGGATGAGATGACGGTGCTTCTCCCTCAACATAACCTCCAGAAGGCTGTCGCGGTTGCCGAAGAGATTCGATTGCAGATCGCAGAACTCAAGTTTGAAAAGTCCCCTGAAAATATCGCAGCGAGCATTGGGGTGACTTCATATCCAGAAGTTACGAAGTCTTCGGATGACATTTTTTCGGACGCGGACGCGATGGTGTATCAAGCTAAAGAGGATGGCGGAAACGCCGTGCGAGGTGCTATGGCTTCTGAACTGAACCAGAATTCAGCGCGTACCATCCGTCTCGACACTGCTTCGAGGGTTGAAGCCGTTGAACTACGGATGCAGTTGAGACAGGGAAGTGGTGACTATTACTCCGTTTACGCTACGAACGATTCGGACGAAGACGTGACGGTTGAGGCCATAACTCTTAGGAAGGGCAAGGTCTACCTATCTGAGCCGAGCAAACCGTTAGATTCAGATGATTGGAAGATACCGAAACGGACGACGAAAACAATCAATTGGAAAGCAAAAACACCGCTAGCGTCCAGATTACGATGGATAGTGCCTGAGGCCGCTGTTGGTCAGATTATTGAAATCGATATCGTAATGTGGGGCAGAGTTTTGGGCAGGCGCAGAACTTTCACCCACACAATTCTTGCAACTTATTCGAGCAACGCCATAACCGAGTGGGGCTAGTGAGTAGCACCGTCACCTTGCTCTGCGTCTCCATTGGCGCAGCATCATAATCGCGAATCCTTCTGTGTCCACTTCCGAGAATTTTCCACGCGCGAGCCGTGATACAGCGGCAGGTTCGCGGACTTTCGGTTGTCTTTCCAGCGAGCCGACTACCATAGATGCCGTAGCTCGTGGGAGGCGAGATAGACCAGAGCCTCCGTGCGATTTGCGAGCACCCATTTCTCTGTGCCCTCTGTGGTATAAGCTTTTCCGCCCCCGTGTTTCCTCCCACATCAAAACGACGTAAAATCACTCCTCTCATGCCCCGCGTCTCCCACGAAGAACTTCTCTCCCGCCTCACCAAGGGAAACCCTATCCCCGCCCTCCTCCTCTTAGGTGACGAGCCTTTCCTCCGCGACGCCAGCCGCGCGCAACTCATCGAGACCTTCGTCCCCGAATCCGCCCGCGCCTGGGCCGTTTCCCGCTACTCCGCCGACCGCGGCGAAACGCAGGACGCCCTCGAGCAAGCGCAAACTCTCCCCATGCTCGCGCCGCGCCAAATTGTTTTCCTGCATGATGTGGAAAAAATCGAAAAGCTCGGCGAGAAAAACCGCGATGCCGCCGTCGAGCAGCTCGAGGCCTACCTCGACGATCCCGCGCCCTTCACAATCTTGGTTCTGGAAGCCAGCGCCCTCGACCTGCGCATGAAGCTGGCCAAGCTTCTTTCCGAGAAGGCGCTCGTCGTCGAAGTCGGCCTCGGCGAGGATCTTCAGGAGCGCCAGGCTGCAGCCATCCCGCTCGCCCGCGCGTTGGCCAAAGAGCAAGGAGTCGACTTAGAGCCAGGCGCCGCCGAAGATCTGGCCGAATTCGTCGCCGCCGACCTCATGCGCCTGAAAACCGAAATCGATAAGCTCTCCACGTACGTCGGCAACCGCAAACTCATCCGCCGACTGGATGTCACGGCCCTGGTCATCTCCGAAAAAACCACCACCGTCTGGGAATTGGCCGACCTTCTGGCCTCGCGCCAGCAGAAGCGCGCCCTCGAATTTCTCGATCGCCTCCTGCGCGACGGCGAAGAGCCGCTGCAAATGCTCGGCGCCATCACCTGGATGTACCGCAAACTGATCGAAGCCAGCGAACTAAAAGGAATCTCGAACGGCTACCAAGCCGCCCGCGCCCTGGCCATGCGCCCCGAACAAGCCGAGCTCGCCCTGCAATCCGCCCGCAAAATTCCCAAAGCGCGCCTGCTCCAAGGCCTGCAATCTCTGCAAGCCGCCGACAACCGCCTAAAAGGCGGCGCCGATGACTCCCACGCCATCATGGAATTCCTAATCTCCGACCTCGCCGCCCCGCAGGCCACCGCCAAGTCCGCCTCCCGCTGAGTCACCGGCAGATCGGACCCTTCAAGGGCATATTCTGACAATACGCTAGCTCACAGGATCTTTCTGACGCGTCGCCTTCACTCCGGTCAGAATCCCCACGCCTAAGAGTACGGCCGCGCACACTCCAATCCAGTGTGCCGGCATGTGCACCAGGTATGCGGCATAAATTAGCCCGCCGATCACGATCGTAAACCCAATCGAGTAAAGGCCGAATGACATTGCATCTAATTCTCGAGAGTCAGCCCTCGAGTTTCCACTCGAAAACTGGACCCTCTCATTCGCGCAGGAGCGGCCCGGAACGCGTTCGCTCTCCGTTCTCCGCTGCGCTCAACTCCGCAGCTCTTATTGCGAAGAGCTGGCTTTCTGATTTTTAACCTGCAGATCATTCACGACCTGCTTCACGTTCGGCACTCTCGTGGCCACCTGCTCGGCATGGTCGCGTTTGTACTGCGAGTTCACTTCGCCCGTCAGTGTGACGACACCGCTCTTCACCTCGTATTTAACGTTGCCGTGCATCCGGTTCTGGATCAGCGCCGCGTCCAGGTTCTTCTCGATGCCTTTGTCCAGATCGGAGTTCACCGCCTTGGCTTCTTTTTCTACGCCCTTGGGAATCACCGCAATCTGGTCCGCGACCACCTGCGCGCCCGCCAAGGACCTCGCCAGGGATTCGGCTTGGGCCTTGTCATCCTCACTGCCGACTTGTCCGCCGAGGGTCACGATACCCTTCTCGCGATCCTCACTGACCGAGACATCTTTGAAGCGTGCTTGATCCAGCGATTTGCGAATCCTGTCCGAAACATCGGGCGATGCGGCCGTTCCGGAGCATCCCGCCAGGGTCCCGGCGGCGGCCAGCGCGACCATCGCTACTGACAATCTGAGCTTTTTCATGTCTCTCCTCTAATCAATACAGACGGAATCTCAATGATGAAGCGGTGGCTAGTCCGTGCGCATTTGGCTAAGAGTCGCCGCGGCTCGCTTGTGCAAAGCAGTTCCCGGCCTAAGGTTTTTCGAAGACTTTTTCCAACTGGCCGATTTTCTTCTGCACCTTCCCGGCTATCTTCTCGCCAATACCTTCGCCTTCCAAGTCGGGGTCGTTCGTCAGTTGCCCCACCTTTTCCTTAATCTTGCCCTTCACTTCGTGAACCTTCCCTGTAATCTCATTCTCAATGCTTGGCTTCATTTTGTTGCCTTCTTTGAATTCCGGCCCGGCCCAGCGCCTTGGGCCTACGTAGGCACTATCATAAAAGAGACGAGGACGGATATCTGTTCACATCGAGACACACGCGTGACTATTTCTGTCGAAGCAACTTATGGCGGATATCCGGCCAGAACTCCCTGACGATATTATTGATGCTGGCAGCTTCCAGTTGCGCTACCCAGTTCATCGCCGTATTGTGCAAGCTACGCTCCTCTGGTGGGTAATAAAGGTTGGATAATCCCGCTTCCAATGCGTTCCCCACAATCTCGGAGAAGTTAAAGCTCCGGCCTCCGGAATCAGTCTTGGTAACGACGACACGCGATAACGCGTATCTTGTTCGGCGGAAAAAGCCTCCATGGCCGAGGGTATAGTAACGCGGGTCTTCGTGCGTCACCGCCGGGACAAGTGCGTCCGTGAAGAACGATCCAGACGCTTGATCCGCGAACGCCCGCCAATAATAGCGGCTATACCCAGCCATCCCGTTGTGGAACTCCGGATACGATCTCAAAGCCATGCTTTGGGCCGCGAGCATTCCCGACCAAACGAACGACGAATAATCCACGCTATCCTGCATGGCAAGCGCGTATTTTTCCCTGGCGGTTAGCGGTGGAAGCTGTGTGTCCGCGCTCACTGCCGCAAAATTGGGAATGATCCAAAACATTCGCTTGGTCTGACAGAAGAAGAAATAGCGCCACACCGGCGCATCTGTTTGTAGGCATCGCATACTCCAATTGATCCCCTTGTAGCTGGAGGGTTGCTTGAGGGGGTACGTCCATACTGCTCTCAAACTCCAAGCAATGATGTCCTGTACGGTACAAGTCCCAGCAAGATCATTGGGCAAGCAGGGCTTGGTTAGGCCTCGCGATACGCCACGCCGTGTTCGTGGTAACCTTCTCGCGTTGCATGGATGCTTCTTGCGTCCCGTTCGTACCTGGCAAGATCCGTCTTCGAATTGCATGTGAAGGGAGACGCTGCCTATGAATGCAACCGTGCGGCGAATAGTCGCCCTTGCGGCGTGCCTATTAGCGGGAATCGTTACGCTCTGCTGGCGCGCGCAAACCAGGGCCGCCAACTCCGCAGATCCCAAGGCTACAGCGACTCACCTCGATCAACCGGAAAGAAAAACCGCGAACTCCTGGGATCAAAGAGCCGCCGCCGCTTACCTCGATCAAAGGGCCGGCTGGTGGATGGAATGGCCCAAGGCCGCGCGCGATCACGAAACCTTTTGCGTCTCGTGTCACACGGCGGTGCCTTACGCGCTCTCGCGGCCTGCTCTTCGTCACGGGCTTGCCGAAGAAGCTCCCTCCGCCAACGAACGCAGACTCCTGAGCAATGTCACAAAGCGGGTACGCCTTTGGAAGGAAGTCGCCCCGTTCTACACCGACGCGGACCGCGGCGCGTACAAGACCGTCGAATCTCGCGGGACGGAATCGGTTCTCAATGCGCTGATCCTTGCCAGCAACGACGCGCAGAGCGGGCGGCTCAGTAACGACACGCGTACGGCGCTGGATAACATGTGGGCCGAACAGCAAACCGCCGGAGATAAGGCGGGAGCATGGTTGTGGCTGCGATTCGCTAATGAGCCGTGGGAAGCGGACGATTCGGACTTTTATGGAGCCACCCTTGCGGCCGTCGCGGCGGGCGCTGCGCCGGAGAGTTACCGCACGAGACCCGAAATCCAAAATCAGGTCAAGATGCTGCGCGCTTACCTCAACCGCAAATGCGCGGCGCAGACGACCATCAATCGTGTTGCCCTTTTGTGGGCTTCCGCGAAATTGCCCGGACTCCTCGAGCCGGAACAGCAGAGTGCCATCATCAACGAAGTGCGTAGCAAGCAGCAGGCCGACGGTGGCTGGAGTCTGTCGTCCCTGGTTGGCGCTTGGAAACGCGCGGATGGAACCCCTCAGGAATTAAGAAGCGACGGATACGCCACAGGGTTTATCACCTTCGTCCTACAGCAGGCCGGGATTCCCCGAGAGGATGCCCAACTGCGGCAGGGGCTCGTGTGGCTGGTAGCTAATCAGAACAAAACGGAAGGCTTCTGGCGGTCCTACTCCTTAAACAAGAACGAAGCACATCACCTGAGTCCGGGTACAGCGCGCTTCATGAACGACGCCGCCACGGCTTTCGCCGTGCTCGCGCTGACCGAGCCCAACCAGCATTAAACCAAAATGCACCGGTCTGACTGTCCGCTCGAAGACAGGATATTCCTATCCCCAAATGTGACTCGGAACTGCATTGCGCGAGACACAGTCGTGCGATGATTGCCCCCGCCGGGAACCAAGGCATAGACTTCTACGCGAACCTATGTTCGAGCGTTACACCGAGAGAGCCCGCCGCGTCATTTTCTTCGCACGCTATGAAGCGAGCCAGTATGGAAGCTCCACCATCGATAGCGAACACATCCTGCTCGGGCTCCTGCGGGAAGACCGCGCACTGCTGCATCGTTTCGTAGGTCCCGCCTCCGCGGGAACGGAAATTCGTGATGAAATTGAGAGAGTTATCCAACGAGGCAAACCCTTCGCCACATCCGTTGAAGTGCCGCTGAGCGCTGACTCGAAAAAGATTTTGAATATCGCTGGGGAAGAAGCTGAACGGCTCTGCCACAAACACATTGGAACTGAACACATCCTGCTCGCCATCCTGCGTCGGCAGGACTCCCTTGCAGCCAAGTTGCTCATCGCAAGAGGTGCCAAAGCCGACGCGATTCGGGTACAAATCGCAAAAGCCCCTGGGTCGGTCGTTGCAAGCACCCAGCCAGCCAGGGGAGCACTAGCCACTCTGGATGACTTCTTAGGACTATTGAGAACGGGCGACTCGCAACAAGTGGCTGCTTTCTTTCACGACAAAGGACAATTTGTCGATTCCTCTGGAAAACGCTGGACCGGCCGCCAGGAGATTGAAAAAGGAGCCGAAACATTGTTCGCTCCCTATACAAAGAGAAATGCCAGCCTGGTCTTGGAAGGTGTAGCCGTTGGTCCATCCGAGGCGGTTGTGGCCTCGGTACTTTGGGAGTTCGCCGCTGCATCCGGCGATCGCAGCAAATCGATGCTCCGCATGAGCATCGTTGTGGCCTCTTATGGGGAGGAGTGGAGGATTGTTCTGGTGCAGGTCACGCCGGTCATATGGCTCTAGCGTTAACTGCTTCGTCTAATTCAGGGCCGTGCCACTGTTTGCCGCGTCTGCAGGAAGTGCGCCCTCCATTTCCTTTCACCACGTGGCGCCTCTATCCCCAGCGCGCTCACTCGATTGCGCATATTTCCTGTCACCACGGGGATGTACGGGTCTGTGTGGCAACCCTCGTTTCCGTCGTGATACGCCATGCGCGCATTTCTATAAGCTGCTGAAAACAAAGATGCCGCCCTAAAGGGACGGCACTACATTTGGAGTTGCCACACAGACTCGTGTACCGCCCGCGACCTTCCGATTTGGGTGACCGCCAGTCTCCCGCCTTGCCTCTTTGCCTTCACCCTTCTCCGGCACGGTTGACGCTCAACCCGGCTTTCGGTAGCCTCCTCCCTACCAGCCGCAGGCAGCTTCTTACTTCGTCGCCGGACGCAAACGGAGATCTCGATGGACGAAACCCCTAAACCCGGCTCTGCCAAATCGGGCCGAATCTCCCGCCGCGAATTCGCGCGCCGCGCCGCCATAGCTTCGGCAGCAGCGTCCATCGCGCCGGCCACCGCGCTCGCCATGCCGGCAGCCCACGCCATTCCCGCGGCGCCTCCCGCCCAGCCGCCGCAGGCCGGTGACATGCCCAAGCTTTCTCCGGAAGGCCACGCCGAAGTCGAAGCCCGGGTCCAAACCATCCTCAGCCAATACGGCAGCCGCTTCTCCGACGCGCAGAAAACAGACCTTCGCAGGCTTTGCGCTCTGGCGCAGCCGCCGCTCGACCGTTTGCGCGCCCACGCGCTTGAGAATGGCGATGGGCCGGGCCTGTATCTCAAACCGCTGCTCGAGCGCGAAAAAAATCCGCTCGAGAACACGCGTGTCGGAAAAACCCCGGACGCTCCGGCGAATCCCTGAGGACATCGATGCCCACGGAAGAATTGGCTTTCTTGCCCGTCACGGAACTTGCGAAACGCATCGAGGCGAAGAAGCTTTCGCCGGTGGACCTGACGCAGTATTTTCTCGACCGCAGCGAAAAGCTCGGCCCGCGTTACAACGCCTACGCTCGCCTGACTCCGGAAATTGCCCTGGCGCAGGCCAAGACCGCGGAAAAAGAAATTCACAATGGCCACTATCGCGGCCCGCTGCACGGAATTCCCTACGCCGCAAAGGATTTGCTCGCCGTAAAAGGCGTGCCATGCACCTGGGGCGCGAAACCGTACGCCAATCAAGTCTTCGACTACGACGCCACTGTCATCGAACATCTAAATCGCGTCGGCGCCGTGCTGCTCGGCAAAGCCGCAATGATCGAGCTCGCCGGAGGAATGGGCTACCGCTTTGCCTCCGCTTCCCTGCAACGCGAAGCAAAAAATCCCTGGGACACAAAGTGTTGGACCTGCGGGTCTTCTTCCGGTTCCGGCGCTATCGTCGCGGCGGGCCTCGCGCCCTTTGCGATTGGCACGGAAACCTGGGGCTCGATTCTTTGCCCCTCCGCGTTTTGCGGCGTCAGCGGCATGCGCCCCACCTACGGCCGCGTGAGCCGTTACGGAGCGATGGC
>WNFT01011346.1_pt1 | contig 10570 bp, 9 predicted proteins | sample 5400191 | NCBI WGS metagenome assembly WNFT01 (sample SAMN13153359, study PRJNA577476) | soil metagenome | isolation source: 80 cm saprolite under Madrone tree | place: USA:California | collected 2016-06-14 | reverse complement strand
GGTCAGGGTCGTGATGCGGAGAAGACGGTCCGGCCCGATCCGATCGACGACGAATCCCATCACCACCCGGCCGGCGAGAATGCTGCCCCAGTACGCCGTGGTCCAGGCACCCGCGGCCTCGATGTCGAGACCCCGCCCCTCGCGCAGCACAGTGAAGCACCACTGGCCGGTCCCCGACTCCAGCCCGGTATAGATGAAGAAGAGGGCGATCTGCAGCCGCACCCGATTGCTGCGGAGCGCGACCCCGGCGCCTGCGTGCAGCGAGATCCCGCCGCCGGTCGCGGCGTCATCTTCCCAGGCGCGCCGGGTCGTCGCGAAGGCGAGCCCCATCGCTCCGAGGGCGCACGCGAGCAGGACGTAGCCGAGCTGGTAGGAGGCGCCGTGCGCGAGCACCGCCGTCATCATGGCGGGCCCCGCCGTCGCGCCCACGCCCCAGCAGGCATGCAGCCAGTTGACGTGCCGCACGGGGATGTGGCGGGCGGCCCAGCCGTTCAGCGCCGCGTCGATGGCGCCCGAGCCCAGGCCGATCACTGCGGCCATCGGGACGAACAGCGCCCAGCGCGGCGCGAGGGCGTAGCCGGTGAGCCCGAGCGCGACCAGCGCGCAGCTCGCGGCCAGCAAGCGTCCGACCCCCAGCGCGACAACGGCGCGGCCGGCCAGCACGCTCGAGAGGACGTATCCGCCGACGCCCACCGTGAGCACGAAGCCCAGCCCTGCCTGTGAGACGCCGAAGCGGTCGCGGATCGACGGCCAGGCGACGCCGATGACGGTATCCGGCAGGCCCAGCGAGATGAACGCGAGGTACGAGAGCGCAAGCAGTGCGAAGCGTGGGGTCTTCAAGTGGTTCCTGGGGTCGTGGAGGGAACGCATCTTGACCGAGCGCGCGGACAAATGCGATCGGGTATCTTCCCGTCCGTGCGTTGTTTCTCTCCTCCATCGGCTCACGCAGGGCAAGGTCACGTGCCCGACGACCTATACGAGCGGGCGCGTCCCGAGCGAGGCGGGGACGTACCAGCCGCAGCGGGTCGCGCGCGGCTTTGACGGCTAGAATCCGGGTGCCCCGTATCCCTCGGGGCCTCTCCGCCGTCTCTCCATCATGACTGACAGATCCCGCGAATATCGTCCTCTTCTGGTATCCGCAGGACGGCGGCGAGGCAGTGCGCGACGTCGGTCGGGTCGAGACCGAAGGCGATCGCCTCTCGCGCTGGCGCAACTACTTGGAAGGCGATCGACACCATCCTCTTCGGCGGGTCCGACCTACGGCCTATGCGCCAAACGCGCTGATTGCCTCCGTTGCTGCGCAACGAATTCGAATGTTACCGCAGCAGATGGGCCCGGCGTCTCACCGTCGGTTCCGGCTGGGGGGATGGCAAAATGACTGCTCGGAAAATCGCCGCTCTGATGGCGTTTGCGTTGCTTGTGCAGGGGACGTCCGCCCTGGCGGACTCGGTCCAGGTAGCTTCTCGCTCGCATGGCGTCCCGCGATCGACGCCGCGCGATACCGCGGTGCCGGCAAAGCATGCTCCCGGCTCCAAGCCGCGGAAGGCTCCTGCCGTCAGGCGCACGCCGCCGCGCGCTCACAGCACCGAGCTCGAGCTTCCGCAGCTCGGCTAGCCCCGGCCACCGAAGGGTGGCTCAGGGGCTGCGCTTGAGCCTCAGACACGGCCGGTCACCAAGGAGCCGGTTTTACGGCCGGACCTGGACGTTTCCGCGGATCGACGGCGCCGTCGGCCGCGGAAGACCGGCCGTACAGTGCAGGAACGCGTTCGCGCGGTTGACTCCGCCGTCGGGCGGATCGTTCGCGCCTTCGCCATTGTCGACGACTTTGAAGATCCCGTATTCGATGTCAGGAGGAGGCGGCGGCTCCGTCGAAGCTCTGCAGGCCGCGACCATTGCTGATGCTGCAATGGATCGAAAGAAACGAGCGCGCGCTTTGCAAGGCCACGAGCGGGCGTGCACGTCGCCAACCCGCCAGGATGCGGCCCATGCGCAAACAGGCGAAATCCCTGCCTGGTCCAGGGTAGGACGCTTCGCGCTTGTGTACGCGCGGCGCACGGTTACTTAATCGCCGTGGATCCCAGACCGCAACTCGACCCGAAGGTGAAGAAGACCGGCTTCAACCTCGCCTACGTGGCGCTTGCGGTGGTCGGCGTCCTCTTCCTCCAGGATTGGTGGCTCCGCACGCAGATCGTCGCCACCATTCCGTACAGCCAGTTCCAGAAGCAGGTGCGGGAGGACAAAGTCGAGCGGGTCCTGGTCGCTGGCGATCAGATCTCCGGCGAGTACAAACAGCCCATCGACGGGAAGAAGCGGTTCGCCACCACGCGGGTCGCCTCCGACGTCGCGACGGAACTGGACCAGCACGGCGTCGAGTACGCGGGCCGCTACGAGCACGGGCTGCTGCCGCTCATCTTCTCCTGGGTCGTGCCGATCGCGCTCTTCTACGGCCTCTGGGTCTTCCTCGGCCGGCGCATGGCGAGCCAGCTCGGCGGTCCCGGCGGCCTCTTGTCGATTGGCAAGTCGAAGGCGAAGGTCTATGTCGAGACCGATACCAAGGTGACCTTCGCGGACGTCGCCGGCGTCGACGAGGCGAAGGATGAGCCGGATGCCGAAGGGCGTCCTCCTGGTCGGTCCGCCCGGCACGGGCAAGACGCTGCTCGCCAAGGCCGTGGCCGGCGAGGCCGGCGTGCCGTTCTTCTTCATTTCCGGCTCCGAGTTCGTCGAGATGTTCGTCGGCGTGGGTGCGGCGCGCGTGCGCGATCTGTTCGAGCAGGCCCGTGCGAAGGCGCCGGCCATCATCTTCATCGACGAGCTGGACGCGCTCGGCCGCGCCCGCACCTCGCTCTCGAGCTTCGGAGGCGGCCACGACGAGAAGGAGCAGACGCTGAACCAGCTCCTGGCCGAGCTCGACGGTTTCGACCCCTCGATCGGGATCGTCCTGTTGGGGGCGACGAACCGGCCCGAGGTCCTCGACCCTGCGCTGCTGCGCGCCGGCCGCTTCGACCGGCAGGTGCTGGTCGACCGGCCCGACCGGCGCGGCCGGGAGGCCATCCTGAAGGTCCATACCCGCAAGGTGAAGCTCGCGGCGGCGCTGAAGCTCGACCAGGTGGCGGCGCTCACGCCCGGCTTCAGCGGCGCCGACCTGGCCAACCTCGTGAACGAGGCGGCGCTCGCGGCGACGAGGCGCGGCGCTGAGGAGATCCGCATGGACGACTTCAACGTCGCCGTGGAGCGGATCGTGGCCGGGCTCGAGAAGAAGAACCGGCTCCTCAACCCTCGCGAACGGGAGATCGTGGCGCACCACGAGATGGGGCATGCCGTCGTCGCCTCCGCGCTCCCGGGCACCGACGCCGTCCACAAGATCTCGATCATCCCGCGCGGCATCGGCGCGCTGGGCTACACCATCCAGCGGCCGACCGAGGACCGGTATCTCATGACGAGGGAGGAGCTGGAGAACAAGATGGCCGTGCTCCTGGGCGGCCGCGCCGCCGAGCACGTGGTCTTCGGGCACCTTTCGACCGGCGCTGCGGACGACCTCTCCAAGGCGACTGACATCGCCCGCAACATGGTCACCCGCTTCGGCATGGGCCGGCCGCTCGGGCCGGTGACGTACGAGTCCGAGCCGAACACCTTCCTGGGCCCGATGGCCGGAACGACGCGGCTGTACGCCGAGGAGACCGCGCGCGAGATCGACGTCGCGGTGCGTGAGATGGTGGACGCGGCCTTCGAGCGCGCGTGCGCCATCCTGACCCGGAACCGCCCGATCCTGGAAGAGGGCGCGAAGGCCCTCCTCGCCAAGGAGACGCTCGCCGACGCGGAGCTCGCGAGGGTGCTCGAGAAGGTGAGCGGCGAGGAACCCCGGATCGCCGCGGCCGCGGCCGTGTGAGGACGAGGGGACTTCGTCACGCTGGCGGACGTGATCCGGACGCTCGAGAAGGTCACCGCGCTGTCCGGCCCGCGCGCGCGGATTCCATACCCGGTCGCATTCGTCTACGCCGCCGTCTCCGAGATCTGGGCAAAGATGACTGGCGGCGAGACGCTGGTGACCCTGGAGGCCGTGCGGGTGATGCAGGCGCGACTGGCGGTGACCTCCAAGGCCGAGCAGGAGTTGGGCTGGAGACACCGGCCGCTCCCGCCGCGGCGGTGACGGCGGAGCAGCGGCGTCAGGGCCGCGGAGCAGGTGAAGTCGGAAGCTCGCGACGGTCCGTCTTCGGTCGCTGCTCGTTCAGCAACGCTTCGACCTCGGGCGCGGAGCCGAGCTCCAGAGCGAGGCGCGCAAGCTGCCGCGCATCCTCCAGACGCGTCCTCCGGATCGCGCTCTTCACCTCGAGCATCTGGCCGGGCGCGACGCTGAGCTCGCGCAGGCCCAAGCCGAGCAGCAGCGCGGTGTGCAACGGGTCGCCCGCCATCTCGCCGCAGATGGACAGCTCGCGCCCCGCGCTCCTGGCTCCGTCGACCACCGACTGGATGAGGCGGAGGACCGCTGGGTGGAGCGGTTGGTAGTACGGCGCGGTGCTCTCGTCTTCGCGGTCGGCGGCGAGCACGTACTGCACGAGGTCGTTCGTGCCCAGGCTGAGGAAGTCGAGCTCGTTCGCCAACGTCCGAGCCATCAAGGCCGCCGACGGCACCTCGATCATCGCGCCGACGGGAATGTCGCGATCGAAGGGCTTTCCCTCGGCGGAAAGCTCGTCCTGGACCTGCCGCACGACCTGGCGCGCCTGACGCACGTCCTCGAGCCCGACCACGACGGGGAGCAGGATGGAAATCGGATGCCGGGCGCTGACGCGGAGGAACGCGCGGAGCTGCGGTTTCAGCACTTCTTGGTGCCTGAGCAGCAACCGGATGCCCCGCTCCGCCAGGGAGGGGTTGCGGGAAGGTGGCAATGGAAAATAGGGCAGGATCTTGTCGCCGCCGAGATCCACCAACCGGAAGACCAGCTTCCGCGGGTGCATCCGTTCCGCCGCGCGCTCGAGGAACTCGTACTGCTCCTCCTCGGTGGGGAAGGCGCTCCGGATCGAGAAGGTGAATTCCGTCCGGTAGAGCCCGATGCCGTCGGCGTTGTAGAGGAACGCGGCCTCGGTGTCCGAGAACTTGTTGACGTTCGCGAGCAAGGGAAGCGTGGTGCCGTCGAGGGTCACGGAGGAGAGGTCGACGAGATGCCGCAGCTCCTCTTTCGACGTTCTCAGGTCCGCCGCCAGGCGCTGGTATTCGCGCTCGATCGCGCTGTCGGGGTTGACGAAGACGACGCCGGCCACCCCGTCCACGATGATCCGATCGCCGGTCTTGATCTTCACCGCTGCCCCAGGTACGCCCGCCACTGCCGGCGTTCCGAGCGAACGCGCCAGGATCGAGCTGTGGGAGAACTTGTTCCCTCGTTCCGTCACGAACGCCCGGACGTGATCGAGCTCGAGGCGCGCCGTCACCGAGGGCAGGAGCTCGTCCGAGACGACGATCGCTCCGTCGGGAACCTTTGGACCCGCGCGGCCTGGTTGCTCGGCGAGGGCGGAGAGCAGGCGCCGGCGCACGTCGTGGATGTCCGAAGCCCGCTCGCGCAGGTAGCCGTCCGGATTGCCCTCGAGCGATCGTGTGTATTCGTCGAAGACCTCCGCAACCGAGGCCTCCAGGTTGACGCGCTTCTCCTCGATTGCGCGGAGCACCCGATCGCGCAATGACGCGTCCTTGAGCACCAGCCTCTGCACGGCGAAGATCTCCGCCTGGCTGGGGCCAATCCTCTCCCGAACGTCGTTCTGCAGCTTGACGAGCTCTGCATCCGCCCTGGAGACCGCTCCGTCGAAGCGGGCGCGCTCGCCGTCCACCTCCGAGGCGCGGATGTTTCGTTGCGGCACGGCGGACCGGTAGCCGCAGGCGACCACGTACGCCGTCCCCTGCGCCACGCCCGCGGACACCCCTGTTCCTTTCAGCATTCTCAGGACCTTTGACGCGGGAGATCGTTGAACGTTTTCCTTCAGACGGCCGAGTAGTATACGACCGGCGCAGGCGGCCGTATTGCCCAGGGCTGCAGGTTGGGCGGAGCACCTGGTTCAACCGGCAGAGGGTGAGCGCCATGACTCGCGGTCGCGTCGTGGTCGTAACCGTGCTGGTCCTGGCGGCGCTCGATGCCGGGCGCTCGCTCTGGGCGCGCGTCGGATTCGCGCAGCCGCGCTCGCGCTGGCGCCCCGCCCCGGCCGAGCTCGCCCCGATCGCCTGGCCGCCCGGTGCCGATGCGAAGCCGGAGCTTCCACCCGGGCAGCGCATTTTTCTGCAGCACTGCCAGACCTGCCACGGTCCCGACGGGCGCGGCAACGGTCCGGCGGCACCCTCGATGAGCCCGCGGCCGCGAGATTTCACGCTCGGGCAATTCAAATACGTCTCGACGCCACCGGGAGGCCCGGCAGCCGACGCCGACCTGATCCGCACCGTGCGCGACGGCCTGCAGGCGAGCGCGATGCCGTACTTCGGCGACCTGCTGAGCGACGAGGAGCTGCGCGCCGTCGTGGCGTACCTGCGCTCTCTCGGCCCGCGCGCCGAGGCCGCCGCGCCGATTCCCGTTCCGCCGCGCCTGCCGGCGAACGCCGCGAGCGTCGAGCGAGGCAAGGCCCTCTACGGCCAGAGCTGCGCAGCTTGTCACGGCGCCGACGGCCGCGCGCAAAACCGTTACGACGACCAGAGCGGCCGGCAAGTCGCCGCGCGCGATCTCACCGCACCCTGGACGTTCCGCGGCGGTAGCGAGCCGGCGCAGATCTGGCTGCGTCTCACCACCGGCATGGCGTTGAGCGCGATGCCTTCGTATGCCGATCCGCTCACGAGCTCCCAGCGCTGGGATATCGTCAACTACCTGCTGTCGCTGGCGCGCGTTCCTCCCTGGGAAGCTGGAGGGAAGCTGGCGGGCCCTGGACAGGACGCCGATCCGGCGCGGCGCGGCGATTACCTCGCGCATTCCCAGATGTGCGGCCTCTGTCACACACAGATCGATCCCACCGGAATCTATCGCGAGCAGGGACATTTCCTCGCCGGTGGAATGCGCGTCGGCGCATGGCCGCACCCGAACTTCATCTCGCGGAACCTGACCTCCGACCTGGACACAGGGCTGGGCGCGCAATCGGTCGAGCAGGTCGCGAGTACGCTCCGCACCGGCCGCCGCTTCGATCGGGTGCTGGATCCGTTTGGAATGCCCTGGTACTTCCTGTATTCCCTCACCGCCGAGGACGCGCGCGCGATCGCCACGTACTTGAAGACGATGCCGCCGGTTTCGCACTTCGTGCCGGCGCCACTCGAATACGGCTTCGCCGAGACGCTGCTGGTCAAGCTCACCACGCCCCTCCCCGCCGCCCTGCCCTTGAAGCTCACCTACGCCGACGGCGATTTCGCCGACGCGGCGGTGCCCTCGTGGCCGCGTGACTGGTCGCAGCGCGCCCTCAAGACCGCGCAGTGGATCGCCCTCGCGCTCGGCCTGGTTGCCTTCGCTTTGGCCGGACCGCCGATACGCCGCCGCCTCGCCACGCTCCTCCTCGCGCTCGGCGTGGTGCTGCTAGCGCTCATGGCATGGGTCGTCGTCAACCTGCCGCAGATCGTCCCGGCCGAGCAGCTCGCGCAGGCCGTGACGGGGTCGATACCTCGGCCCGACACGGCGAAGATGCCGCCGCACCAGGCGGCGCTCGTCGAGCGCGGCGCGTATCTCTTCACGACGACATCGTGCGCCTTCTGCCATGGCAACGACGGCTCGGGCGGAAACAAGATCAGCTGGAAGCCGTTCGGCACGCTTTACACGCGCAACATCTCCTCGGACCGCGAGGCCGGCATCGGCGCCTGGAGCGAAGCCCAGGTGGCCCGCGCCATCCGCAGCGGCGTCTCCCGCCACGGGCGCCAGCTGCACTGGCAGGGGATGACCTGGGACATGCTCTCCAATCTCGACGAGGAAGACGTGCGCGCCGTCGTCGCATACCTGCGCACGCTGCCGCCGGTGCGGAAGACAGTGCCGCCTGCGCGGCCGCCGGCTTCCGACGACTGCGATACGTATTCGTTCTTCCTGCGCGGCAGCTCCGAGCCGGGCTGCCGGTGAACACGGCAAAAGACCTACGGGGAGGGCAGGCGCGAGACTCGCGATCTCGCGCCTGCCCTCTCCCGTCATCGCCTCCTGCGACAAGTCCATCATCACGGCCGCTGGACTGAGGCGCGTGCGCGAGATCCCCGTGCGGTCTGTCGTACGGCGGTGCGATTGTCGCTCGCCGCTACGGCAGCGCGTGCTTCATCCGTGCTGGTCACATGCGCCTTGGCCTGCGAGACCTGCGCAACCGTCCCCGAAACGGGAACCGACTCGCCAGCCAGCACGCGAGCTTCATCCGTGCTGGAAACGGGGCGGTAGTGCGGAACCGTCGCCCTGGTCGGTTCCGGGGCCGGCTTGTTTCCGGCGAGCGCCCGGGCCTCGTCGCTGGTCGTCGGAATCGGATTTGCATTCGCACCGCCAGCCACCGCGAGGGAAACCGCAAGTGCGGCAGCGAGCGAGAAACCCAATCTCGGTGACATCCGCTTGATCGTTTTCATGTTCTCCTCCTATGGGGACCTTCGATGTGCGTTGGCCTGGAGCGGTGCGTCAAAGAGGGCGGACGTGCTATGTAGGAAACCTTCACAATGGCCTTCACTCCTCTCAACGCGCTCAACGAATTCCTGGCGGTGGCGCGGCGCCGGAGCTTCGCCGGCGCCGCATCGGAGCTGGGAATCTCGCCGTCGGCGCTCAGCCAGGCCGTACGCCAGTTGGAGGCGAAGCTCGGCGTGACGTTGCTCTCCCGGACCACGCGGAGCGTTGCGCTCACGGCGGCAGGGAGGCGCCTCTTCGAGCAAGCGGGTCCGGCGATGAGTCAGGCGCTGGAAGCGATCAAGGCGGCATCGGCCCGCGCGGGCGAGGTCACCGGGCAGATCCGTCTCACCGCGCCCGCGCTCGCCGTTCCTTTCGTCATCAATCCGGTGCTGCCACGATTCGTCGCACTCCATCCGAAGGTGGAAGTCGAAGTCCAGGTCGACAGCCGCCTCGTCGACATCGTGGCGGAGGGCTTCGACGCCGGCATCCGCCTGGAGGAATTTCTCGAGCGCGACATGGTGCACGTGCGCCTGACGGAGCCGTTCCGATTCGTGGTGGTCGGCGCTTCGTCCTATCTCCAGCGGAGGGGCACGCCCGACGAGCCCCGGGACCTGCTCGCGCACGATTGCATCCGCATCCGGTCGCCCACCACTGGCGCGATGTACGTGTGGGAGTTCGAGCGGGGGAAGAAGACCTGGCGCGTCCCAGTGCGCGGACCGGTGATCACCAGCGACAATCTCCTGATGATCGCGATGGCCGAGGCAGGCGTCGGCCTCGCGTACTTGCCGGAGCCCGCGGTCTCGGCACGTTTGAAGCGCGGGCGCTTGCGCCTGGTCCTCGACGCATTCGCCCCCAGGGTGCCGGGTCTCTTTCTCTACTTCCCGAGCCGTACCCAGGTCTCGCCCGCGTTCCGCGCTTTCGTGGATACTGTCCGGGAGATCAGGCTGAGGCGTTCGCCGGAGGGACGATGAAAAGCGCGGCTCCCTGCACTGCGGCGCTCAAGAAACCCTGCTCTTCCTCGGACGTGAATCAGGAGGTCCGGCGCTTGCCACCCTGACCCGAGCCGAGCACCGATGACCCCGAGCGCCTCCCTCTTTCATCAACAATGACGACACTTTTCCGCCCTGCCCTGTATATTTTTCTGGGCCCATTCTTCAGACTTTTCGGGCCAGACTTCGCCGCCCGGTTGACTGTCAGTTGCCTGCGTGACAACTCTGTTCCAGAGGGGCAGGCGCATGTTGATCATGCAGCATAGCGGGACCGGACCCGCGCCATATCCGCGTTTGCAGGCGCCCGTATATTTCACGAAGCTGAGCTCGGGCCTCTTTCGAAGCAGAGGCTGGAAATCCGACCCAGCGCTGGGCGGGGTGCGCGTCTACACCGACGATGAGCCGAAGCAAGGATCGCAGCTCGAGATCGAGATCTTCGTGCCCGATGGCACCACTGTAATCTGCAGAGTCGGTGTGGCCCGGGTGGAGTTGCTCCCACAGGGTTCGCCGGCAACCTACGACGTCGGACTCTGTTTCATCGCCATCCATCCCCATGATCGCGAGCGTCTCTCCGGCGTGCTCAAGCAGGGTTGACTCAAGCTTTCTGGCACTACGGCTTGCTGCTGACGGTAAGAATGACTGTGTGTGCAGCGCTGCGTTCAGTCTTTCTTACGGGAAACGCATTGCCCATCCGCGTCAGGCGTAGCCTTCCCGCACGTAAAGCGCACAAAATACTGCCGATTGCCTAGAAGCGGACCGCCTCAACCGGTTGGCAAGCGCGTTGCTAGACGATAATTGCGCTCCCACCGGAAAAAGCGAGTCGCACGATGCCGGACATGCTCTTCAGCGTTCCCCACCTTGGCCGGCCTCCCATGTCGCCTGCGCGGGTCCTTCGGGCGCAGCCACTCCGCGCGGGCTGGCGGCAATCCGGTTGTAGACGAGCGTACAGATCCCAGTGCAATGCGAGGAGGGAGTAATGGCGGGAGGAACGGGTCTGCTGTTCCCC